>Ga0115002_10001635_pt1 | contig 30585 bp, 26 predicted proteins | sample ArcticOcean_MG_C_8_FD_89576 | JGI IMG/M metagenome (GOLD analysis project Ga0115002, IMG submission 89576) | Marine microbial communities from western Arctic Ocean - ArcticOcean_MG_CB11_86 | ecosystem: Environmental > Aquatic > Marine > Oceanic | place: Arctic Ocean: Canada Basin | collected... | reverse complement strand
AGGTTTTTTAGCGGCAGGTTTTTTAGCGGCAGGTTTTTTAGCGGCAGGTTTTTTAGCGGCAGGTTTTTTAGCGGCAGGTTTTTTAGCGGCAGCTCTTTTCTTGGCTTTTTCCTGTGCTTTCCTGAGCTGGATTTTCTTAGAAGCAGATTTCTTTGATTTTCTCTTTTTGAGAGTGGGTTTCTTGGCGGAGGGCTTTTTAGACTTTTTTGCAGCTTCTTCCTTTTTCCTGAGCGCAGCTATTTTTTTTGCTCCTTCTTCTTTAGTTAGTTTGCCTGCTTTTACTAAGTCTTGAATTTTTCTTATCCAGGCTGCCAAGCTAGGCTCTTTTTTTGCGGTCCCTTGTTTTTTGAGGGCTGCGAATTTTTCTTTGGCTTGTTTTTCTGTGATCTTACCTGCCTTAAGTGCAGCTTTAATTTCCTTGGCTACAACTTCTATATTTTTTTGTTTCTTTTTGTCAGCTTGAACCATTGTCAGACTGCTAAGAAATATGATGGATGATATTATCGTTGCTATGAGTTTCATTTAGGGTTGTGTCTTATTAACGGTTAAATGTAAGAGGCTTTTCTCTGTTATAAATTAATGTCTTCTTATATCAAGATCTAACAGTTTTATGGTGAAGCATGTTTCATTTTATTTATTTCTTTTTCTGGGTGCAGTTAATTTAACTGATGCTCTTGATCGACCTAACGTCATTTTTATTGCGATTGATGATATGAATAACTGGATTTCTTTACTTGATCCAGACTCTCCTATTAAGACTCCTAACTTGAAGAGGTTAGCAGACAAAGGGATGCTTTTTACTAAAGCGTATTGTCCTTCGCCAGCTTGTAACCCATCAAGGGTTTCAATCCTTACGGGGCTCCGCCCTTCGACAACTGGCGTATATGGAAACAACAGTGATTGGCGAGGTGCTTTGCCGGACCGTAAGACCATTTTCCAAAAGTTTAAAGATTCTGGATATTCAGTGAAAGGTGCCGGAAAGATTTTCCACCACAAACTTAATGGTGCTTTCCATGATGGGCCATCATTCCATTCCTTTCAGCCAATGATTTCTCAGCCTCATCCAGCGAAGAAGTTGAATGAAGCGCCAGAGTATGGATCCATACGCACAGATTGGGGAGTTTATCCAAAGAAAGAAGAGGACAGTATAGATTTTAAAACTATAGAATATTGTATCGATTTGATTAATAATTCGAAGGGGGACAAGCCACTATTCTTGGCTTGTGGAATTTATCGGCCTCATTCACCTTTTTTTGCACCTCAAAAATATCACTCGATGGTGGGAAAGGTTCCTGTTCCCAAGCGCAAAATAAATGATTTGCAAGATTTGCCTAAGGGCGCATTAGAACTCAATCGAAGTACGAAATGGTTTTGGAAAGGCATGCAAAATCTAGAGTCTAGGATTCCAGGTTCTTATAGTGATTTCATCAAATCTTATGCTGCATGTTGTGCTTTTGCTGATGCTCAGGTTGGCAAATTGCTTGATGAGGTCGAGCGCAGTTTACCTAAGGATAATACCGTTATTGTTCTGTGGTCTGATCATGGGTTTCACCTAGGAGAAAAAGACCACATTGAAAAATTCATGCTATGGGAAAAAAGCACCCATGTTCCTTTCATTTTTGTTGTCCCTGGAATGACAAAGGAGAGAAGCGTTTGTAAAGTGCCGATCGACCTGACTGTTCTTTATCCTACGCTCTTGGAGGTTTGTGGTTTACCAAAAGATAAATCATGTGATGGGGTGAGTATTATTCCTCTGTTGAAGGAGAATAAAGTGAATTGGAAGAGGCCTGCTCTTATGACATACAAGAAGGGGAATCACGCACTTAGGACGAAGCGGTGGCGGTACATTCGGTACTCTGACGGGACTGAAGAACTTTATGATCATGAGAGGGATCCTAACGAGTGGGATAACATTGCCCAGAAACCTGAACACTCAGGTGTCATCGATGGTTACAGAAAATGGTTACCAAAAAATGAGGAGAATCAGGTTCCTGATCTAAAGAGAAAGAAATGACAGCAATAAACTACAGAGTTGACTTGCGTAGTTGATTTTTGAAAGGAGGTTATGCAATGCGCATTATAATTAGTACTTTGTTTGCGGTTATTTTCTTTGTGAGTTGCGGTAAGGAAAACGGAAATGAGTCAATTGAACCAAATTCCAATAAAGAAAACCAGGTCAGCACAATTAAGATCCCAGAGCAGGTTCCTCTCCTTGATGTGGATTCAGTATTGCCTAGTGGTGAATTGAATGACCCGGAGAGTAATGAACCGGTTGCCAAAGAAGAGCCGAAAGTTGATGGGGAGATGTCTGTAGAAATAAAGGAACTAAAAGAAAAGGCATTAGCGGGTGATGCTTCTGCGCAGCTTTTTTTAGGTCAGAGTTATCAGAGAGGTTCTGGAGTTGAGAAGGATTTGGATGAAGCTATCAAGTGGTTGCGAAAGTCCGCTGAGCAAGGGAATGTCTATGCTCCTCATATTCTAAAGAAATTAGAGGAAGAATAAATTGGATATAGGATAAGTGACATAGGGCAGAGGCTAAGGGTTGGCATGAGAGCGGCTAAATTAGACCGTTAGTAGGTTGACTGGGTGGCATAGAAGTTTTGGAGGTCGTTTATTCTATTCTGTCTGAAGCTTTTTTTGTAAGTGGAATAATCTTAAAGGATTTCCCTTTTCTCCTTCCTTGAGATGGGATGTATGGATTAATCTGAACGCATGAAAAAGTTTCTACTAATTTGCTCGGCACTAAATATATTTCTCGTCATAAGCAGTTCAGGAAATGATGATGAAAATTCAGAGAAGGAGCTGGGCTTTGTAAATTTATTCAATGGTAAAGATCTGACGAACTGGGTTGATGTTAATACTTCTCCTGATACTTGGTCAGTTAAAGATGGCATGATGATTTGTTCGGGGCAGCCGATAGGTGTTATGCGATCCAAAAAGCAATACGAGAACTTCATATTGGTTATTGAGTGGCGTCATATGGAAGCTGGTGGAAATTCTGGAGTCTTTTTGTGGAGTGATGCTAAACCTAAGGGGCGGCTACCTAAGGGTATGGAAGTTCAAATGCTTGAGCTCCAGTGGCCGTATATCCATAAGAAAAGGAATGGTGAGCCAAATCACCTCGGTTATGTCAGTGGTGAGCTTTTCGGAGCCGGTGGGATGAGGGCAGTTCCTGAAAATCCTCGTGGGAGTCGGAGCATGTCCTATGAAATGAGATGCAAAGGAAAAGGTGAATGGAATCGATACGTTGTCGTTGCAGTTGACGGCACTGTTAAGTTGTCAATTAATGGGAAGTTTGTTAATGGGATTCGAGAAGCTGATCTGAGAAAAGGGTACTTGTGCTTGGAATCAGAAGGCGCTGAAATTCATTTTAGAAAGATTCAGATTATGGAATTGCCAGATGGTCGCGCTGAAGAGTTAGGTATGTCGCTTCGGGATAAGTGAGTTTATTAATTATAAAACATTACTTCATTACAAAGTTAACTAATAGAGCAATCGAATCTTAAACCTCTTATGAAAAGACTTATACCAATATTGTTGCCATTTCTCCTCCTCACTCTTACGCAATTCGCCAGAGAGGCAAGGGAGGTTGCTACCGGTTTATTTGATTGGTCTCAGGTTAATTCACAATCTGACCAAGCTAAGTATATAGCAGGCGAAATTAGAAAATGGCAAAGTCAGGATCCGGTAGATGAAGGTAAAAAACTAAGAGTGGTATATTTTCATCCAAAAGACAGAGAGCCTCTTAGAAATCATCTTCAGAGGTGGGATAGGATAATGAATGATATTCAAGAGTTCTTTTCTGTTGAGATGGCAAAGCTTGGTTATGGGAAAAGTAGGCTTTCATTAGAGAAGGAAAACGGCAAGTTAAAGCTTCATGAGATACAAGGAACCGCTAATGATGATGGAACTTATTCGTATAAATCGGGGGGTAGAATCTATAATGAGGTTTCTAAAGCATTGGCCAAGAAAGGAATAAATGCTAAATCGGAAACGCTTCTAATAATCTGTGGACTATCAAGAACTGATGGAAAGAAAGTAAAAATATATTCCCCTTATTATGGAATGGGAGCTAGCCAGAACAAAGGTATCTGTTTTGTCGCTGATTCTGATTGGCTTAACATTGATGGGTTGAAAGTAGATAAAACAAACACAAAAATTCAGGTTAAAGAGCATAGGGGTTACGAGTCATTTACTTTGGCAAGGTTCAATACGACTTACATAGGGGGAACCATACATGAACTCGGGCACGGCCTATCCTTGCCTCATAATTTAGCGACCAAGTCCGAGTCTGTTACGGGCACGGCTTTAATGGGTGCAGGGAATTATACTTACCGTCAGGAATGGAGAGATGAAGGAAAGGGGTCTTTTCTTACCAATGCTCACGCGATTCGGTTACTAGTGCATCCTGTTTTTAGTGGTACATCTAAAGAATCATCTTTAACTTCGAGTCTTTCGATTGATGATTTAAGCCTTAAATATATTGATGGAGTTCTTCACTTAAGAGGTAAAGTTAGACCTAGTATTCCTGCTATAGCAATGATTGCTTACAATGATGGAGAAAATAAGGGGCAAAAAAAATATCAGGTTAATAACGATTATGATGCAACCACTTGGACTTCTGTCCTTAGCCCTAACAATGAATTCTGGATTAAGATAAATGATCTTAAGGAAGGGAATCATCAAATTCGTCTAGTAAGCGTGCATGCTAATGGGGCAACCACGACGCATCGCATTCACTACTCTATTAAAGACGGTAAGCCAGACCTTAATCAGGCTAATAAAGAAATTAAAAGTTTTGTCTCATCTTAGTCATTAATACATTTATGAAAGTGCCAACTAATCTCTCTATTATTCTTGAGGAAGTGATGGGCGAAGATTCTTCCTTAGAGCACAGGATTAATAAATCCTTAAATGTAATCTTTGAGGCTTTTAATGCCAAGAATTGTACATTTCATCGAGCAGATATGGGAGATTCTTTTCTTTATCTTGTGGGCCAGATTGGGCTGCCTGAAAAGATTGCAAAGATAGCATCTAAGATTCCAATCGGAAAGGGAATGGCTGGGATTTGCGCGGAGAGCAAAAAGCCTGTGACGATGTGTAATTTGCAGACTGACGACAGTGGAGTTGCGCGGCCGGCTGCCAAAGATACAAAAGTTGAGGGTGCAGTCGTCGTTCCTCTTGTCGATGAGAGTGGAGAAGTCATTGCTACTCTCGGAGTTGGCAAGGCGGGAGAGTACGAATATTCGGAAAAGGAGATTAATTGTCTTGAGCAATGTGCAGAGATTCTTATGAGTGCCGTTCTGGGTTGAGAGGAGTTAACGAGTCGTTTTTTTTCTTTAACGGTTACTACCTTCATCTGAAAAAAATGTCCGGTGAATAGTTTTCATACGGATGATTCTGAATAAATACTCGACGTTAGATCCTAGGGATAGATTTTTGTAATCCTCTCTGAAGGGAGAAATTAATCAGAAATAAATATGTACACATATTTATAATATGCATATAGAATACATATTATGGAGATTAGCCAGTTCACTGATTACTCACTCAGAGTATTGATTCGGGCAGCGGTGAATGATTCGGATGAACTTATTACTTCTCGCGGAATTGCAGAGGAATACGGCATATCATATAATCATATCACAAAGGTTACTCACAATCTTGCATTGAATGGATACCTTAAGACGGTTCGGGGGCGTGGAGGAGGGTTCTCACTTGCTCGTCCAGCTTCGGAAATAGGAATTGGTGAAATAGTGAGGCGAACTGAAGATATGAATTATGTTGAATGCTTAAGAAGCGATGGGGGTAAATGTTGTATTAGCACAGCATGTAAACTAAAAGCGATTTTGGTTGAGGCTAGGGCTGCGCTTCTGAATGTTTTGGATCAGTATTCACTTGCAGATGTAGCAAGAAGAAAATCTGAACTCAGAAAGATTTTTAAGATTAAATGAAAATTAGTTTCAGTGGTATGAAATATTTATCTACTTCTTTTAGATTACAGATAGCTTTCATTTTTATAATTGGAAGCAGTTGTTTGCACGTATGTGCTGATTATCTTATTTATGAAGAAGAGCCGATAAATTATTCAGACACCAAGCCCAATGATCCAGTCGCTAAGATTATTAATGAGGTTAACAATGGAAAATTATTTTTGGATACGACGAATGAGAGGTTATTTGTCCTTAGTTTTTTAGATCGATTAAATATTCCGGTAAGTTCACAAGTTCTGGTATTTTCACGAACTAGTTTTCAAAATGATCGTATATGGCCACAAACCCCTCGCGCTATATACTATTCAGAGAATTACTACATTGGTTGGGTGCAGGGAGGCGATCTCGAGATTATTGCGATTGACCCTCAGTTAGGGCCGATATTTTATAAAATGAGCACTCCTTTTACGGGTGGCTCTGAAATAAAATTAAAGCGAGAAGCGCAGTGCATGAATTGTCATGGTGGATCAAAGACAGAGGGTGTCCCTGGGATGTTGGTTCGTTCTGTTTATCCTAATTACTTCGGGCAGCCGATACTCAGTGCTGGCACGCATCTGACAAATCATTCTAGCCTGCTCAATGAACGATGGGGAGGCTGGTTTGTTACTGGAGAGAACGCAGGCGCGCGGCATATGGGAAATGCTTATTTTGAAGAAGGGAAGTCACGTGACGCTACTCTTGTAAAGGATTTTGGAGCACCTCTACAGAACTTGAAAGAAGTATTTGATGTTTCTAGATATTTGACTGACAAAAGTGATATCGTTGCGCTGATGGTGATGGAGCACCAGATTATGGCGCATAACGCGATAACTAAGGCGCATCTGAATACAAGACGTTGGCTAAACCTTGATGCTGCAATGGCAGAGCATGTTGGGAGATCAGAAGGGGAAATTAGTGATGCTGTGCTTGGTTATATTAATCACTCAGCTAAGGATATGGTGAAGATATTTTTGTTCAGCGATGAGATTAACCTTGAAGGGTGGGGAGTTGAAGGTGGGGAGGATTTTCAGTGTGATTTTGCAAGTTGTTCTCAGTCTGATCGCAATGGTAATTCATTACGGGATTTCCAATTGCTTTCGAGATTATTTAAGAATCGCTTAAGTTATATGATTCATTCATCTTCTTTCGAATATCTGCACCCTGTTATGAAAAAAGCTTTTTATAGAAAGTTGTGGGAGGCTCTCCTTGGGAAGGATGAGAATGGAATTGCTTCTCATATTAAAGAGAAGGAACGGGAACGAATTGTGAGTGTATTACTGGCGACGAAGAAGGACCTTCCGGACTATTGGAATCCGGGTAAGTAATGACAGTCGGTTTGATGGTTTAAGTGTAAGTACCCTTTCAGGGCTCGTTACTTTTCTTTAACAGTCACTACGTTCATTTGAATGAATTGCCCATTGAATGGTTTTGGGGCAGGCGCAATTCCAGGAACAACTAGCTTGTCGAAATTAGTTATGAGTCTGCCATTTTGTCCGTCTCCGCTCAATGTTACCGTTGCCCCAGCATCGATCTCGATTGTTTTCTCATAATCAACAGTGAAGATGCTGTGGCCTACATTGTTCTGCCGATTAAGATAATAGTGTGACTTGGGTGATGAGACTTCTATCTTGTATATGTTGTAGGTGCCATTGTTAGGCGCTCCGCCGATGTAGAAGTATTCTCCATCCTTTTCTCCATCCTTATACATCATAGGTTCGGCTATTCCACGGAAACGAAGTGTTACCTGATAACGTTTCCCGATCTCGCCTCCGAATTTTTTGATGGATTTAAAATTGTCAGTTTTCTTAGGATCACCTTTGACTAGTGCTGATAGTCCGTCTGCGCCTTTTTTAGGTTTTTCAGGCATCTTTCCAAGTACTGGAAATTCAAAACGATAACCATCAAGTTCTGATGCAGGAGACTTTTTCTTTGAATCTTCGCTACTCGAAATAGCGATTAGTGCGAGGCTGAAAATAAATGCGAAGAAGCAAGTAAAGGTCTGATAAGAGTAGATGTTAATTTTCATTAGTGATTACAATATAGAGGGTTGAAGAGAATTAATAAATGCTTTTAAAGTGATTTTTAGAAGCGTATGATGGGATCTTGCGTTTTTGGTGTTCTATTTTTGATGGGTGCCAGACAATTAATCTCAAGAATTTATAATAGAATGAAAAAAATAATTACACTTATAATCTTTGCTAGCACATTTTTAGTTTTTGATTGCCAGGCATCTCTTGGAGAAAAAATGAAAGAAGATGGGATCGGTTGGATGATGGGTTCTTGGAGTGTTGAAAGAGATGGTAACAAGTTGGAGATATCATATAAATGGGCGGTAAAGGATCATATTATCGCCTCTCATTTGAAAATGCCAGGAGTTGAAGGCTTTAGTGTTATAGGTATCAACCCAAAGACTGGTGACGTTGAGCAGTCAGGATTTAATTCTAGGGGGAGTAAGATTACCGGCAAATGGGGTCCTAAAGGAGATATGCCAATGCTTAAGTTTACGAGCATTAATGCTGCAGATGAAACGCAGACAGCGGCGATTGCATTCCGCAAGATTGACGAACAGACAATCGAAGTTCATATATTTTCCGCGGATGATTCCGGCAACGTTGGAGATTCGGCTGACTACACTTTCCAAATGACAAGAGCGAAGGAATAATTCTGCTGAATTAAATTTTAATATAAATTGTTGCCATGCTTGTATTGCAAGTGCGGCAATTTTTTATATAGAACCCTTTTAACTTAATCTCATTATTTCAATGTCGAGCCGATACATATAAGTGATTTGGATTAGGGGAAAATCAGAATGAAGCCGTTACGATACTTCAAAAGAGGGTTGCAGTTCATTGTGGTTCTTTTGTTCCTTTTATTTGTTGTATTATTTTTTACCACCAGAGGGCCGCATCGAGGATATTCTATAGATATTACTTTTCCCGAACCTGAGAAATGGAGCCAAGTTAATCAATTGGAAGTTGGGGTAGGGGTGCGTGATATTACCCCCAAGATTGAGCTATATGATTCGTGGGTTGATGTGAATACTGATGGAAAGTTTGATCCGGAGACGGATCAATATGTTGACAAGAACGGGAATGGAACATTTGATCTTATTTGGCTTGCTGGTTTTGGAAATAAGCGAGCAGCGCAGGGCATTCATGATTCCTTATGGGCAAGAGCCATTGCATTTAAGAATAATGGGGCAATTATCGTTTTAGTTAGTATAGATAGTATAGGGATAACTCATGAACGGTATCTTGATATTAGGAACAGGCTCAGCGAGGAAGCGCCTCACATTACTCATGTCAGTTTTGCGGCAACTCATACTCATAATGCGCCGGACACAATTGGGTTATGGAGTTATAAAGAGTACATAGGGAGAAAATTTGACGATGGATATGTTCGTTATGTTCAGGATCAGATATTTGAATCGGTTCTTGAATCAGTCAGTCAACTTGTCCCTGCTAAGACTGTTCTTGCTGAGGCTAAGGTGCCAATGGAGAATTTTACTCATGACGCCAGACCTCCATTCGTTGTGGATAAAAAATTACCAGTGGCTTGGTTCAGAAATCAAAAGACAGGAGAAACTATAGCGACTCTCTCTTCCTGGGGCATGCACCCTGAAGGGTTTGGGGAAGATTTTCCTCTTATCAGTTCAGACTTCGTGCATTATTATAGAGAGGCAATGGAGAATGGGCTGGATGGGGAAGGTGGGTTCAAAGGTTTTGGAGGTAAGGCCGTTTATTTTACTGGTCCTGTTGGAGGTTTAATGACTCAGCTTGATATCAATATTGAGGATAGATTCGGCGAGTCGAACGGACCCAAATCTAAATCTCAGGCACAGGGTGAGAATCTTGCGATATTAGCCGCGGGTGCGCTTAATGAAGCTCAGCAGAATGGCGTTGAGGATATGACTTCGCAGGGGATCGCTTTTTCAGCTAAAACAATTTTCATTCCGATTGGTTGGCCTTTAAAAGTTGCGGTTGCATTGGGGATGGTTCATCCAGGCATGTATGGTTTGCCATTTAATACTGAGGCAAAATCTGAAATCAATGCGATTCGAATCGGGGATCTGGAAATTATAACAAGCCCAGGCGAAGTCTTTCCTGAAATTGTTGATGGAGGAATTGAAAGTCCGGAAGGTGCGGATATTCGAACTGAACCAGTTGAAGTTCCTCCATTAAGGAATGTGATGAAGGGGGCTATTAATATGAATTTCAATCTTGGTATGGATGAAATAGGATACATTATTCCGATCTCACAATGGGACCGTGAGCCTCCATATACATACTCATACAGAGAGCCTCCTTACGGCGAGGTGTATATAGGAGATCCAAACGCTTCGCCTAAAATTCATAAGGAGAGTCTACTGCTTCTCGAGCGACTCCATGAAACGCTGAGTTCTTCTGTTCGTGAAAGATGATTACTGCTTAATATTCCTTACACAATCCACGAGATCTTTTCTTGATTGAGAGGCTCTGATTGCTCACGATAGATGGATCCTATGAATACTAGATTTGTTTTTCTCTTGGCTTCTCTTTGTTTCTGTTTTGAGATCGGAGCGGCTTCAAAATTTTCCATACCTGATACTGATGAAGGGCTTCCTGGGGATGGTCCGGTGCGCCGTTATGAATGGTTCAAAAATCTTTGGGAGAAGAAACGATCGGGATGGGCTAAAAAGGTAAAAGATGATCAAGGAGCTTTGGTCTTTTTAGGTGACTCAATTACTCAAGGGTGGGGAGATGCGATGGGTAATAGTTTTCCAGGAGTGAAGGTGGCCAATCGAGGCATTAGTGGAGATACAACGCGTGGAGTTCTTATTCGATTAAAGGAAGACGTCATGGCTATTAATCCAAGTGGTATCGTTATACTCATAGGAACTAATGATTTGGAAGAAGGGGCGGCTCCAGAAGTTATTGCTGGTAATCTCAAGCTAATTATTAAGAACCTAAAAGAGCACAATTCAAAAATGCCAATTGTCCTATGTAATGTATTTCCCAGTTCGGCGTCTAAAAAACGCCCTGCAGAGAAAATAAAGAAGATTAATCAACTTTATTTTAATGCTGTGAAAGGAGATTCACAGATAACCGTTTTGGATACATGGTTACTCTTTGCTGACGGTAAAGGGGATGCTAAGAAAATAGAATTTCCTGATCTTTTACATCCCAATAAATCAGGCTATAAGAAGTGGGCTTCCGCTTTGCGACCGTTACTGGCTACTCATGAATTCATTGAAACGGATCCTGACCCATTTAAAATGGAACCAGGATTTGTGAGTTTGTTTAACGGGAAAGATTTGTCAGGTTGGGAATTTCGTGATCGTAAGACATTTAAGCCGACGGATGTTTTCGATGGTAAGAAATCAACTCAAGACGGACGCTATGTTGCTATAAATGACAGGTTAGTGGTTACGACTCCTCCCGAAGGAAGAAGAGTTCAAAAAATATGGACGACTAAAGACTTCTCAGGTGATTTCATTTTCAAAGTCGAATTTCGCGCAACCCCTAATGCGGACAGTGGTATTTTTATACGTAGGCCTCAGCTTCAATGCCGAGATTACCTTTTGGCTGGGCCTTGGAAGGAACTGAAAATGTATAAGCCTCAGGAATGGAATGAAATTGTCGTGACGGTCAGGGGTGGAATTGCTCGTTGCACCTGCAACGGAGAAGTGTTAGACGATAATTTTAAGGTTCCGTTAAGCGGGCCGATTGGGTTTGAAGGCGATATGGGGCAAATGGAATATCGGCGCATCCGCTTAAAGAAAATTAAATAATATATCTAAATATCAGTAAGTTTTATTAGATAACAAATCTAAAGGTATGAATCAAATGTCGAGACTGTCATTAAGTGTTATATTTTTTTTGAGTGTTCTATCTGATTCTTTATCAGCTGACTGGCCTCATCAGCGAGGGCCTCAACAGAATGGCCTCATGTCTCCAGGTTCAATTGACTCTTTGAATTTGAAGGATGAGCCGGAGATTCTCTGGAAAGAGGCAGTAGCTGATGGGTATGCGGCTCCAATTATAATTAAAGATATAGTTATTTATGGCGATCTGCAGAGAGGTAAAGAGACCTATACTGCTATAAAATTGGATGATGCCAAACCTTTATGGAAAGATGTTCTTGATTCTCCTCATAGAGATGGATTTGGAACTGGACCGCGGTGCGCTCCAGTAAGTGATGGTGAAATCGTTCTGCTTCAGTCATGTAAAGGAGAGCTGCACTGTCTTGATCTTTTGAGTGGAGATCTTCTATGGAGTAAAAATTACACAAAGGATTTTGATTCGTTATATATTGGAGAGAAGGGCAATGCTCTTGGGGCATCTCGGCACGGGTATGCCGCGAGCCCCTTCATAGACGGAGACCACGTCATTACTTTGGCTGGAGGAAAGGGTGCAGGTATAGTTTGTTTAAATAAAAAAAATGGAAAGGTAATATGGAAATCACAGGATGATCAGGCGGCCTTCTCGCCTCCAATCGTGACTACTTTAGCTGGGGTTAAACAGGTCGTCTGTTTTACTGTAAAGGGCTTGGTTGGTGTTGACAGAGTCGATGGAAAACTTTTATGGAGAATGCCACTGTCAACTAGTTATGGGCGGCACGTTGTGGCTCCTACAATTTACAATGACATGGTAATTGTAGGTTCTCATGAAATCGGATTGATTGCTGTGAAGGTTACGGCAAAGGGAAAGAAATTGACTGCTGAGGAGTCTTGGAAATTAGGTAAGGATATGGCTCCTAATTTTGCTAGTCCGATATGCATGGGTGATAATTTGTATTTTTTGGCAAAAAAACAAGTCCTGTGCATAGATGCAAAGACTGGAAAATTAGCTTGGTCCAAGGACGGAAACGTAAAGACCAGTGCAGGACAGGCTTTTGCGGCGTTCATTGGACTAAAGGATGAAGTGATGATGTTAAATGACATGGGAGAACTAATTTTATTTGAAGCTGATCCAGGCTCCTATAAAGAAACCGGTCGAGTGCAAGTCTGCGGCAAGAACTGGTGTCATCCTGCATACTCGAATGGAAAATTACTTATAAGGGATTCGAGGAAACTTATTTGTCTTGATTTTAAATCATGAGAATGTCGTTAAGAGTTTTGCTCATGAAGATGAGGTTTAGATTGAGCGATCTTCTACTAACATCGCTTTTCTTCTTTTGCTTTTTTTTGCAGCAAGTGAATTCGAAACCTAATAAAGGCAGGCATAACGTTTTGTTTATTGCTATTGATGATCTTAATGACTGGGTAGGGTGCCTTAAGACTAATTCTCAAGCAAGGACTCCAAACATTGATCGATTGGCTTCAAGGGGTGTCCTGTTTACGAATGCTCACTGTCAGGCTCCAATCTGTAATCCCTCTAGAACGAGCGTGATGCTTGGTTTGCGGCCTTCAACTACGGGCATTTACCTCAATAGACCCTGGTTTCGTAATGTGCCTAAAAATAAGAACCATATCACGCTGGCTCAGTACTTTGGAAAGTTTGGTTATGAGACGCTTGCGACAGGAAAAATATTTCATGGTTCCAAAGTAGATGATCTGTCTTTCAAAAAATATGGTCCGAGACCGGGTCAAATGTTAGGCCTTGATAAGAAGGTTCAAAAAAACGTTCCAAGTCCAACTAAGTTTTGGGACTTTGGTCCTCAGAATTATAGTGAGGAGGAACATAGTGATTACAAGGATGCAAGCTGGGCAATTGACCAGCTAAAAAAAGAATTCACTAAACCTTTTTTCCTGGCGGTCGGTTTCTACAGGCCTCATGTGCCTCTTTTTGCGCCAGCTAAATACTTTAACTCCAGACCAATCTCTGAAATTAAATTACCTGTTATCAATGATAAGGATAGAGATGACCTTCCCAGTGCAGCTATTCAGTTGATTGCCAATCCAACGCCTCCCAAACATGAGTGGTTTGTTGAGTCTGGTAAATGGATAGAAGCGATACAGGCTTACCATGCGTGCGTCACCTACACGGATCATCAGGTCGGTCGTTTACTGGATGCTCTTGATGCAAGCCCCTATTCGGATAATACAATTATAGTCTTGTTCTCTGATCATGGCTTTCATCTTGGTGAAAAGCAAAGTTGGGCCAAGCGATCATTGTGGGAACGATCAACGAAGGTTCCACTGATCATCTCTGTCCCCGGAGGAATAGAAGGTGGTCGTTGTTCCCGTTCCGTTGAATTGCTTAGTCTTTTTCCTACACTTAATGAACTTTGTGGATTGCCTAAATTGCGGGGACTCGAAGGGATTAGTGTTAAGCCCTTACTAGATAATCCAAATGCAGAATGGATTTTTCCGGCACTCACCACATTTAAAGAAGGTAATCATGCAGTGAGAAGTGAGAGATTTCGATACATCAGATATGCTAATGGATCTGAAGAGCTATATGATCATTTGAAAGACCCGAACGAATGGGTGAACCTTGCTTCGAAAGCTGATCATAAGCCGGTGATTATGAATCATGCCAATATGCTAGAGCAAATTTTGAAGAAAAATGAACATCAAATTCCTAATGAATAAGATAATATTTCTTGGCTGTTTAATTGTGCTGAGAATCTTCCTGCCTTCATCTCTTGCTTCGGATCGTCCGAATATTTTGTTTGCTTTTGCAGATGACTGGGGCAGGCACGCTTCCGCTTATGCGAAGGTTGATAGTGAAGGAACCGAGAATGATGCCATTAATACACCAAATTTTGATGCTCTTTCAAAGGCCGGTGTATTATTTAATAATGCTTTTGTTAATGCTCCTTCATGCACTCCTTGTCGAAGCTCTATTCTTTCAGGGCAGCACTTTTGGAGGACTGGGAGAGGAGCCATATTGCAGGGTGCAGTCTGGGACTCTTCCATACCTTCATGGCCTCTCCTTTTAGAGAAGAGTGGATATCACATTGGTTTTACATGGAAGGTCTGGTCTCCGGGAACGCCTCGTGACGCGCCCTACGGTGGGAGTGAAAATTCTTTTCATAAGAATGGATCAAGCTTCAACGGTTTTTCTCAAACTGCTACGAAACTAATATCCAATGGTAAGAGCCTGATCGAAGCTAAAGATGTCTTAAAGGATCAGGTCCGCTCTAACTTTCGAGATATGTTGGGGAAAAAAGAAAAGGGGCAGCCATTTGCTTATTGGTTTGGACCAACAAATGTTCACAGAAAATGGATCAAAGGATCTGGCAGAAATTTATGGAGTATTGATCCGGATTCATTAAAGGGAAAGCTTCCCCCTTTTCTTCCTGATGTTCCTGAAATTCGTCAAGACTTTGCAGATTATTTGGGAGAAGTATGTGCCTTTGATATGGCTCTTGGAGTGCTCGTATCTGAACTGAAGAGGGCAGGTCAATTTGATAATACATTAATTGTCATTTCGGGTGATCATGGTCCAGCGGGTTTCCCTCATGGGAAGTGTAATTTGTATGATTTTGGTACAAGGGTAGCTCTTTCAGTGTCAGGACCTGGGGTCAAGGGTGGTCGCGTAGTGGATGATTTTGTGAGTTTGCCTGACTTGGCCGCTACTTTTCTAGAAGCTGGCGGAGTTGAAAAGCCGAAAGTAATGACTAGTAAGTCAATCTGGCCCACGCTGAAATCTGATGGGCAAGGACTCGTTGATGGATCCAGAGATCATGTCTTGACCGGGAGAGAAAGGCACGTTGCCAGAGCACGTGCAGGAGAGTTGCCATACCCTCAGCGTGCACTGAGAACAAAAGACTTTCTTTTTGTCATTAACTTTAAGCCGGAGAGATATCCACTGGGAGACCATTATGGGTTGGATGGACCAAAGGAAGCCAATGTGAATCAATTGACGAATAATACATTTGTAACGATACCTGATGAAGACGCTGGTCCTACGAAGGCTTGGATTGTAAGTAAGCGTAAAAATCCAAATGTGAAATTTTTCTTTGATCATGCGTACGGAAAGAGGCCCCGAGAGGAGTTATATGATCTCAGAAAGGATCCTCATCAGATGAGAAATGTTGTTACCAATTCAAAATATAAGAAACAGGTTGATAAGTTGCGCAGTCAATTAATGAGGGAACTATCTTCAACAAATGACCCGCGTCTGATTGAGGATGGGAAGTTCTTTGAAACTGCCCCGATGGCAGGTACAAAAAAGAAAAAATAAAATTTTAGGGAGAGGTCTTTAGTTTTAGTGAGTGGTTATATATGTTCTTGTTATAAGTTAAGTAACGAGATAGCTTCGAATTGGAAGAAGAGTAAGTGCATGAATTTCACGCGCAGCATAACAAAATGGATAGGGCTTTTAGTTCTGATTTTATTTCCTTATGAGTTAGCGATTGGAGATGGTGTGGTTTTTTTTGAGAGCAAGATCCGTCCGGCCTTGGTTAAATATTGTTACGAATGCCATTCCTCTTCTTCCGAAGAGCTCGGAGGAAGTCTTTCGCTGGAGTTTCGTGACGATATTTTGAGAGGCGGTGAGTCTGGTCCGGCCATAGTCAAAGGAAGACCTCAAGACAGCCTTCTTATCGGTGCTATAAGGGGAGATGATGATCTCGCGATGCCTCCGAAGGAGAAGGAATCGCTTCCCGAAGGTGTGATTCAGGACTTCGTTGAATGGGTTGAAATGGGTGCTCCTGATCCACGGGCAGGAAAGGTCGTAAATCCTAAACCAAAGGAACAGTTGTGGTCATTGGAACCAGTTAGTGAGCGATCCTTACCCGAGGTGAAAGATTTGGAGTGGCCGAGTGATAGGATAGATCGTTTTATTTTGCACAAATTAGAAGCCAAAAAATTACTACCAACTAAGGACGCGTCACCGCAGATTCTGATAAGACGTCTTCACTATGATCTGATTGGGTTAGCTCCTTCAGTGGAAGAGATAAATGCTTTTGTCTTAGCTTATAAGCGTGACTCGGATGAAGCGGTTTCGGCTCTGGTGGACGAGTTGCTGTCATCGCAGCATTTTGGGGAGCGATGGGGGAGGTATTGGTTAGATGTTGCTCGTTATGGTGAATCAAATGGCAATGATGGATTGGGGCGTAATGCGACATTTCCTCATGCATGGAGATTTAGAGATTATGTAATAAATTCTTTTAATCGCGACGTTCCCTATGATCGATTCATTAAGGAGCAGATTGCTGGAGACTTATTGTCTGTAGATGATGTGGAAGAGCGGAACCGAAACTTAGTTGCTACGGGTTTTCTTGCCATTGGAGCTAAGCCGGCTAAGGCGATGAATGAAAACTTTGCTATGGATGTAGTGGATGACCAGATAAATGTTGTGACCAGAGCCTTGCTGGGTATGAGTGTTTCCTGTGCCCGCTGTCATGACCATAAGCATGATCCAATATCATCTAAGGATTACTACGGATTGGCCGGAATTTTTAAGAGTACAGAAACGTTATGGGGGAAAGCTGCTAATGAAGCACTCACGGCTCCTTCCACGCCTTTGCATGAATTGCTGGATAGGTTGCCTGACAATCAGGAGGGCGATTCTACGGTTCCGGTATTTCCATCAGAATTAAAAGAAGTTACTGAAGGGCTCAATCCGGTAGTTTACTCAACACTCAAAGAAGCCACTAATGAAATCGCTTTAGAGAAAGGAATAAGCCTTTCAGATGAGAATTATGCAAAATGTAATAAGGGTCGAATGAGGGTTAAAACCACCGTTCCGTATGATAATTATTCTGTATCATTTTGGTTCAGGAATGATACAGGAAATTCTTCACAGCCCATCACCGCATACCTTTTTTCGTATGCAAAGGACGGAGATGATAAGCAGGCAGGAGAGAATCTAGGGATCGGAGGGAAGCATGATAAATCGGTTACGGGAAAATTATTTATATGGAACGGAAAAGAATTGGACCAAAGCATTGCAGGATCCAATGAGATACCGGAAGGGAGTTGGAATCATGTTGTGATGGTTAGATCTAATGATCGAGTGCGCCTTTACCTTAATGGTGGGAAAGATCCAGAAATTGATGCTGAAATTAAAATTGCGAAAAATCCTGATCGGGAAATATTTGTAGGTTCTCGGAATGATAATTTCGCCCCTCTCTATGGGCGACTTGCCGAGTTGGCAATTTTTGATAGGGCCTTGAGTGTTGAGGAAGTTAAGAGTTTGCATTCCTCTTCAGGGCAGAGAGTGGGGACTGTTCAGAAGGCATGGGTAATGGGTGTTAGGGATAAAAAGAAGGTAGAGAATTGCAAGATTAACATTAACGGGGATTCAAAAAAACTTGGAGCTAGTGTTTCACGAGGTTTTCCAAGTGTCATGGTATCAGCTTCAGATTCTTTTAGTATTGGTCCCGATTCTAGTGGTCGCTTGCAACTAGCTGAATGGATAGTGAGCGGGCAGCACCCTTTGACTGCGCGTGTTCTAGTGAACCGAGTTTGGCAGCATTTGTTTGGAAAAGGTATTGTGAACACTTCGGACGATTTTGGTTTTTATGGATCGAGGCCGTCGCATCCTGCTCTACTTGATGATCTCGCGATTCGTTTCATGAATGAGGATTGGTCGATAAAAAATCTCATTAAGATTATAGTTCTTAGTCGGACCTATCAGCTTGATAGTCACATTGAGGATGAAGAGTTGTTGTCAGTGGATCCTGATAATATTTTTGTGGGTAGACATACTCGTCGCAGGCTTGATGCTGAGACTAATCGGGATCGTATACTACAGGCATCTGGGAACTTGGTCCTTGGATCTACTAATGGATCAGCAGTTGATAAATTAGATGTTCTTTTGAACTGGCCTCCTGGTGAAGCAAAGTATCTTCATCAGGCCAGTAATCACAGGAGCATTTATTTGTGCATGCTAAGAGATGCTCAACCTCCTGATCTAGTCGCATTTAATCTACCAGATGGATTTTCCGTCACAGGACTAAGAGAAAAAACAGAGGTTCCAACTCAGGCGTTATTCTTCTTAAATTCTTCACTTGTTGTGGATCAATCAAAGGTAATTGCCAATGATGTTCTTGGAACTGGGAATGTATCTGATGAGAAGAGGGTAGCAAAGATGTACTTAAAAGTGTTGAGGCGGTTACCTTCGGCAAACGAGGCTGTCACGGCTTTAGATTATATTGAACGGGTAAGAGCTAAGCTTAAAGGTAATGATGAATTTGTTAGATCCTGGGCAAGTTTCTGCCAAGTTCTCTTGGCAAGCAATGAGTTTAGATATATAGATTAGATATAGGATGGCGGAATTTTCCAGACGACAAATGCTAAGCGCAGGGTCCTGTGGTTTTGGGGCGCTTGCATTTAGTGGCTTGTCTAATGCATTGATGGCTGCCCAGAACAATTCCAACGATCTTAAGGCACGTGCAAAGAGGGTCATTTTTCTGTGTATGCCGGGCGGTCCTGCTCACTTAGATACTTTTGATTATAAACCGCAGACAACAAAGACTGAGCATCCGGGTTCAGTATTCAAATTTAGTCAGTATGGGAAGAGTGGTTTGTGGGTTTCTGAACTTTTTCCGGAACTGGCAAAACATGCAGACAAGTTATGCGTTTTGAACGGAATGTACGCAGATACTGGAAATCACGCGCAATCCTTTCGACAAATGCAGACCGGTGAACGGCTCCGTCCTCGACCAAGCTTTGGGTCCTGGATAAACTACGGATTAGGAACCGAGAACGAGAATCTTCCAGGATTCATAAGTTTAAATGCTCATGAGTCATTCGTTCATTCCAGTGCGTTCTTACCTTCGAGATATTCTGGAACACCGATAGGAGTAAATGGTGAAAGTATGTCTGATGCGACAATTCCCAATGTTTTGGGCGATCATTTACCCGAAAAGGTAAAGCGGCTCCAACTTGATGCTTTGCAATCAATGAATAGAGAGCATTTGTCTTTTAGAGGAAATGATGATGCATTGGATGGTGCCATAGAATCCATGGAACTAGGCTTTCGGATGCAAATGATTGTGCCAGATTTGATGGATATCAGCACGGAATCAGCTGATACTCTGGAAAGGTACAGAGTAGGGAAGAATATTAAGGTAGGAACGTGTCGGCCTTCAGACTTTGGGCGTCAGTGTCTGCTCGCCCGCCGATTTGCTGAGGCAGGAGTTCGTTACATTCAGGTATCTCATAATGGATGGGATCAGCACAAGGATCATAGGCGTGATTTGAGGGCTAATTGCGAGAGTACTGATGCTCCAATAGCTGCGCTCCTGGGTGACCTCGAACAAAGAGGATTGCTTGAGGATACTTTGTTAGTATGGGGAGGTGAATTTGGTAGGCCAGGATTAAATCCCTCTGATAAAAAAGATGAGACTGGTCATAATGCCAATGGGTTCACTTTTTGGTTAGCAGGAGGAGCGGTGAAGGGTGGGTACGTCCATGGGAAAACTGATCAAACCGGTGCTAAATCAGTAGAAGGAAGAATGCACTTCCGTGATCTTCATGCGACTGTGCTTCATATGTTAGGTATATCCCATGAAAAGCTTACGTTTTTTCATCAGGGACGAGTACATAGACTCACTGGTTCAAATGGTGGCAAAGTGGTGAACGAAATTATTGCTTAGTTTCACTCAGGGGCATACAAGTTTATAGGCCCTTTGAAATAATTTCTACTAACTAGCTTTTATCCAATCAACTTCTAGCTCGAAGGGTCCCTCTTTTTTGTCTGCGATTATGATGCCGACTCTTTTAATGGTTTTAGAATTGAATTGTATGTTAGGAAGATTCCATCCCCGAAAACTAGCTTTTAATTTTTCAAATGGGATAAATACCTCAGACCATTCCCCTTTAACTGTCGTGAATTCATATTGAAATGAGACGGCCATGCGGCGATATTTGGAATCGCTTTCAAGGCGGATCTTGTAATTTCTTCCATCACCACGAGTTCTAATTTTTATGCCTTTGTAATTACTCAGATCCAGTGATGTTCTTTTGGATCTGATAGATGAGAATCCTCCATTATTTTTAAGAGAAAGATTGCCCTTAAAGATTAGGGACTCTGAATCGGAGATCTTGAATTTTCCTTTTGAAAGACCTCCCATGACACCATCATCTACTATCTGCCATTGAGTGAGCTGAGATTCAGAATTCTCGAAAGCTGTCAAAACTTTTTCAGAGCCGTAAAGATTGAAGCTGGAGAGGCAAATTGTAACAATTGAAGTTTTAAAAATGTTTTTCATAAATGTTGGCAGTTGGGTTTTATATTTGATTAATAAGGAGTTGCTAGAAATTTTACGTAAAATAGATTTTATTTGGAATCTGTGCAGTAAATGCTAGCCACCAATAATTACGATTTTTTATTTAAATTGGATCTATTTAAATAAATAAGAATTGAGCTCTGACAAGTAGTTGAGAGCTTTTACTTAAATTTCCAATCTTGCCATGACTTTAGGACTTTATTTCCAGAACTCACATGCCATGCGTATCCATTGCGCCTCTCGGGTTCAATTTCAGACACATTGTATTTAATTTTGCCATCTCGACCACTGAAAATTGGGCGATTGGTTTTGATTTCATAAAAGCGTGCCCACATCACCGGAGCATCTGGATCCGATATGATTTTACGGTCACCATTAATTGTTTTGTACCTTTGGCCGGTAATTTTTGAGAGTTCATACCATTTCACTGCAGCGATTATTGCTTCTTTGATTTGATTAGTAGGTTTTCCAATGCTCATCAACAAACAAGCAATTTCAGCACTTTCACCGCCACTAATTGATGGATGCTCATAAGACCTAGCGCCCCTAGGTATAAAAGTAATTTTATCGTGCTGGGCGCACCAGGCAGTTAATTGATCATTCACTTTGATCTGACATTTAAGGATACATTGAATTCCATTACTAAAAGAATATCTTGTCTGACTTATGATTTTTTTAGGTACAAAATTATACCTTTGATCACTATATATTTCTCGTAAGAAATTCAGGATTCCGACCATAGCCCCATCGTTGAATGTGATGTGCTGAGAGTATCCAGAAGGATCAGGGCTTTGAGGCCATCCTCCGTTCTTGTACTGTGCTTTTAAAATGCACGCGAGTCCTTTCAAAAAAGCATTTTTGTATTTTATATTTTTTGTTGATTTGAATGCATGAGCGAGGAGTCTCAGTTCATTTAGAGTTGCTGAATTGTCGAAAGTGCCTGGAATTTCTTTTTGGATTGCTTTTTCAGTTGTGTTGATGTTCTTGGGCCAGATCCCATTCTTGTCCTGGTGAGAGAGTACGTTACTGATGACCTTTTTGCCTTCCGTCGAGTTGAACCAAGTGTTTGGTTTGTCCAGATAGTCTCGCGCGCTTCCAGCCATTACTGGGCAAGCAAGTAACAGAATAGGAATGAGAATGACCTGCAATTTCATTATGAAATTGGTATCACCATTATATTTAATTCGATTCAATATTTAAAATAAATAGTTGCCGCGATTTACCATTATCTGAAAGCCCAGGTACTATGATCTTGTTGCTGTCTCGGTTCCAGCACGGAGAGGGGTCCTGTCTAAGATCTCCTGAAGTCCATTTTCCTATGTCAAATCCATTACTTTTTACATGGGATCCATTCTTTAGGTTATAAATGACATAATAATTTTTTCTCTTCTTCTTGTTTTTGTAACCATTCACAAACCATTTTCCGTCAGGAGATAATGCAATGTCTCCTTCAGGGTCAGAGAAGATTGAGGGCGTCCCTATCGAGCCAATTACGCGTTGTGAATTTGTATCAAAAATAACTTGGTCCTTTCCGATTCTTCCAATTATTTTGCCGTCATAACCCCATTCTGGATGGCCTCCGATGTGCTTTGAAAGTAACTTAAGTTTTGAGCCATCTGAATTCATTACAAAGGCCTGATTTATTTTCTTTTCGTTTTTTGTGCCATTCCATCCTCCTCTGGCAAAGAAAAAAATTCTGTCGTCTTCTCTGTTCCAAAGGGTATGGTTTATGAAAAGTGATGGTATTTCATTTTTGTATTTTTCTTTTAATATTATTGCGAGATCATTAAATGATATGAGTAAGGATTTGCTACCGTCTTCTGTGTTGACTTTGAAGATGCCGTCATCCTTCGGATGCTTTTGTCCGGTCGTCCAGTCAGGGGTCCCTTTGTAGCCTGTTACAGGTCTTAGTCTGGCCATTCGGGCGTAATTAATACCAAGGAAGTGACCGCCTTTCTGAGCCACGCCGCTGTTTCCTATCGGAGTGTTTTGATAACGGTACTCCTTTAATCTTTTTCCGTTTTCTCCTTTTGTGATATCAAAAAGAACACAAAACACTCTCCCTGTTTTTGCGTCTCGATCATTGAAGAAAAATTGAGTTTTTGGTGATTTGGGATTCCAGTAAAGCATAGTTCCTTGCTGAGGGTTCCATGCGGTAGTCTGATCGATTTTTCTAATTGAGTATTCTTTTTGGGTGTCAATTAGCACAATATCTGCGGGATCATTGGGCCCAGGCATTCGATTCTGAAAGCTGCTTCTTAATGCGATAATGTATCTTCCGTCTCCGTTCCATGGTATGTTTTGAACGTGGCCAATATAGCCAAAGAAATGATTCATCGGGCCAGAGGTGATTTTTTGTGAGCGGATTGTTAGTTGGCGAGGCTCTTCTGATTTTGCTGTTAATGTGATGGAAGTGATTGAGAGCGAGATCACCAATAATTTAATTGTTGGCATAGGCAATATTTATTATTGGTAATTTCACAGAAAGGATTCAATTTCTTTTTTGGTAGGAGTTGCTCCCTGAGCTCCTGCTTTTGTAACTGAGATGGAGCCTGCGATGTTGGCGAAATGGATGGATTCAGAAACTGGTTTTTCTTCCAGTAGAGACGATGCTAGGGCTCCGGTGAATACATCTCCTGCACCTACGGTGTCCGTAGCTTTTACGCTGGGAGGTATTGATTCCATTATTTCACCAGACTGAATCATGAATAGCGTTGGATCCGATCCCTGAGTAATTATTATCACATCAAGTCCGAATTCTCTGAATGATTCGAGGCTCCCTGACATATTTGAGGTTCCGCTGATTTGAGTCGCTTCGATTTCATTTAGAATAAGAACATCACAGGGGAATTTATCAGCATTAAATGCAGAGTTCCAAGGTGATGGGTTAATCAATATGCTGAGATCATTTGATCGAGCAAGAAGGCATGCATGTGTGATTGTTTCCATTGGGACTTCCAACTGAAGGAGCATGATTTTAGATTCTTTAAACAGATTGATATGCTTATCAAGGTGCTTAGGGCGCAGCGCATGGTTTGCTCCAGAATTAACTACGATTGAGTTTTCACCTTTGTCATCGACGCTGATAAATGCTGATCCGGTCGGATCCAGGTCGCTTGTTATAATTGCTGAGGATGAAATTCCATAATTTTCCAAATGATTTTTGTATAGATTTCCTTCAGAATCGTCACCAACGCATCCTATGAAATTGACTTGAGCTCCAGCTAGTCGAGCGGCAATTGCCTGATTTGCACCTTTCCCGCCGAGCGAGGTTAGTGATGATTTAGCGATTATGGTTTCCCCTTTTTTGGGGATTTTTTCAACGTAGAGAGTATTATCAACGATTAATGAGCCAATGACTAGGACTGACATCTAGTGTTGATTTTATGAATCAATTATCAAATTCAGATTCGTCAACGCCGTACTTTTCAAAGAGTTGTTCTAAGTTCTCGCCTGAACTTTCCATTTGTTGTCCTAGGTCTTGCATCTCTCCTCCCCACTCGCGCATGGTCAGTCCAAAGTCTTCAGCGAAGTCAGGGTCTTCAGTTGATTGTTTTAAAAACCATGCACCAATGGCTTCTTCGCCTCCGGAAAGAACATCTGTAGGAATTGGCATTTCTTCCATATGCAAAACCATACTATTGAGGCCGCCTCGCATTGAGTTAACCCCATCCCTGAGATCTTCAGGTAAACTATCAGTATTAACTGTAGTAAGTTTCCCAACCAAGTCCTTCATTGCTTCAATTGCCAGGGCGGGGTTTTCTTGACCAATCTCTTCAAGTCTCTCCAGTTCCAGGAATCCTTTGGTTATGCCTTTGTCCTGAAGCTCTTTTACAAAGGCAGTGACTGGGGCGGGGGTCTCAACTTTCGCAGTTGGCTCCTCTTCGGTGGGTTTGTCGCTCGTTTCATTTTCAGTCTCTTCAGTTTTTTCTGGTTTGATTGGAGGGGCATCATCAGGTGTTAACAAAGGTGCAGGCTCTTCTTTTTTGGGAGTAGAAACCTTTTCCTCTGTACTAGGCTCTTTTGCTTTTTCTTCTGTAGCAGGCTCAGTGGTTAGATCATCAATTGTGGGATCTTCTTTTTTTCCACAAGAAGAAAACAAAAGTAGGCTGAAGAAAAGACTCAGAATTGGAAGAAGCGAAAGTTTCATAATTACAAAAATAAGGTAAATAATATTATAAGTCTAATGGAATATTCAAGTCACATTTAACTGACATATTATTGATCTTAAAGGTTAGGCTAATGTCGAGGGATCAATAGTGCCTTCTTTTCTTTATATCAAGATGCGTTCAAGTTCGGTGATCTCACAGAAAGGTCTGGCAAAACATTTTATGGCGTTATCATTAAAATGATCCCATTCTCTAAGGTAATTATTGTAATTGGAGAACTGGGAATTCCAGTGAGGTCTTGATTGCTTTATCGGTAAGGAATGATCTATACTCTAAAAAAATGCCATTGATCCCAAGAGGGTTCTTTTAAATGTCAGATCCTAAGGATTACGAAGAGCAAGAGTTGCTTCAAAGAATAGCTGAAGGGGACAATCGTGCATTGCAAATTTTGCATGGGAAAACCGCCAGGCCTTTGCACTCAATGGCGATGAAAATTCTTTCTAATTCCGCTGAAGCGGAGGAGGTGATTCAAGACGTCTTCGTTCTTGTCTGGAAAAATGCTCATAAATTTAATTTTCAGAAAGCTAAAGTTTTCACATGGATGGCTGTTATGATGAAGAATCGATGCATTGATAGGATACGCTCGAAGAAGCGTCGATTGCCTCTTTATGAAATTGATGAATATACTGAAAAATCTATCCCCGAACCTGATGATAGAACGGCGGCTGACCATCTGACTCAAAAAGAAAAAGCAAAAATAATTTTTGATGCGGTTAAATTATTGCCGGATCCACAACGCGAAGTGATTGAGTTGGTCTTTAATTCTGGGATGACCCATGTTGAGGTGTCTAAACACTTAGGGATTTCAATAGGTACTGCGAAGTCTCGGATCCGTTATGCATATCAGCGGTTGAGAGAAAATTTAGGATCTAATCCTACACTAATGAATGAATGTTAAGATTAAACGAATTAGAGCTAATAATGTATTATATTTATTATTGTTATAAAACGGAAAAGATCTAAAGAAAAAATAATCACGTATAAAGATTACCAACTAGACTACCCACCTTTGAAAAATGGAAAATATTGAAAAAAATTCTAATCCAGATGAGGAGAAAAATCTTACTAAGATTCGCATCATAGCAATTGGACTAAAAACGTCAGAACTTCTGGAGTCAGTTGGTATTGCCAATTCTAATTCACAAATAGTAATTCATTTTGATGATTTTGAGGTTTGGCAATCCTCATCGAATAATGAACAGGCTGATCTTGTCGTGATGCAATGCCCCAACGTATTTCCTGAAACAGTACAAGCAATAACAGAGGCTACAATGGCCTCTGGAGCTACACGAGCTGTGGTTATTTACCACTACACTCAGGAAGTTGCGAGACAATTAATGGAGGATTCTTCCAGCATCATTACTCCATTGAGGGCTCCGATTTCTTCAGAAGATCTCAAGTCTGTTTGTGAAGCTGATCTTGCAATGGCTACAATTAGAAATTCTTCTCTTGAATTTGTAGAATTGAAAGAGGACGATAATTCCTTGCAAACTTCAGACCCTGAAACCATTCCTCCCAAAAAGTACTCGCAGGAAATTCTTTCCCGTGTTGCCAAAATATCTACAAGTATTGATTGTGAATGCCCACATCATTTATCGGCTCTCTTAACTGCTCTTACCGTTTTTGAAGACTACTGTAAAATATGTGAGAGTCGGAACGAAGAAGATGTAATGCTACATTCTCTGCTTTACCGTAAGACAGCTCAGGCAAGATCCATTATGGAGGATGCGTTGACAGTTCTTGCTGACGTTGAGGATATAGAGCTTAACTGATAAATATGTTAATCGATTACTGTGGTTACGTTGTTTTCAGGTAATTATTGATTGCTCCTTTGATTTAGCCATCTAGTGGCTTTATATTCCCCAACTGTCCTCACACGATTCATATAACTTTCAATGAGGGTGGCGTCCATCGTAATAAAGTCCTTTGGATTTAATATATTCAAATTGCGGATTAAACTTTTTCTCTCTGCTAATGATTCGCGAGCTTCTTTTACAGATAAACTTTCGAAGGGAGAAAGGTCATTATCTTCCATTCCTTTGAGGGACATCATTTGAGCAGATATGCCGACAAGTTCATGAATTATTAAGTTTCCCTCGTTAACAATTTCTGTCCCTATGGATGCGGTAAGTGAGCGGAGTTCATGGGCCCTTTCAGGATTCGATTCTGGCACAAGCGCCATAACTGTTTTTGTAGTTTTATTTATCTTGGAGAGGATAGGCACGGGTACATTCCATAAGCTGTATAAAGTTGATCCAGTTTTACTGCTTCCCGTTCCTCGCAATGCATCCTCCACTTTAAGTGATGTTTGATTATAGAAATCTTCGTATCCTTTTTGATTAAAAGAACCGAGTAATGTGTTAATGGACTCATCAGTATTACCTGATTCGGCTTGAAGTGAAGCAAGAAGGTATGAGCCAATAACATTGTTTGGTTGCTCTTTGAGGAGTTTCTTTGCGAGATCTATTTTAATTGACTCTTCGGTAGAGCCGTTAAGGGCAAGGAGATATAGAGCATGCGCATCAGTGGGATTATTTTCGAGGGCTCTAATATAATAAGAAGAGTCATTTAGGATAATTCCTGCAGCTATTATCGCCTCAACATCGTTATCGTTTTTTGTGATGTAGTTTTCCAATGCATCACGGGAAGGGGCTCGAACTCCTAATTGATCCATGAGTTTTTTCATTTCTGGGTCAAAGTAAGGGTCGAGGCTATCTTGATCTGGAGTTGATTCCTTGTTTTTCTTTTTTTGTCTTTTCTTTGAGGTGAGAGAGGATAAGGACTTTTGCGAGGCGATAGAGTTTCCTTTATTGGTTTCGTTCTTATTAGAGTTAGTGCCTCTCATAACGAACAGGCACAGCATCAAGAAAACAAATACTGACAAGAAAATGAATTTCGGTGAAAATTTCAAAGTGGGTACTTATTATGATAAGCCATTCCACAAACGATTGAATTCGTTCTGAAAGGAATCAACTAGTTTTGCATTATTGCTGACTAATATATTCTCGTTGTTTTCAGTGCTGGCTGATCTTGTCCAATTGTAACTTCCATTAAGCAAGAGGTCATTATCTGATATGGCGAACTTATGATGCATGTGGGCTGAAGTTCTATCGAACCGACATTCGATCCCCGTTTCTTCCAAGCGATCGAGATCAGATCCCCTGTCTTCTGACTTGGTATTATCGGAAATAATTCTTATGTGTATTCCTTTTCTAAGAGCCTCTTCTATTTTTTGCGTAATTCGATCATCAGTGATAGTGAAGACACATATGTCGATCCTTTTTTCAGTTTCACTAATGAATTGGCAGATGCGGTTAAGACAATCCTTGCCAGGGCTAAAGTAACTACTGGCCTTTACTCTCATTTCATTCGAGTAGAGAAGTTTGATAACATCCTCTAGCCATTCCATGGCTTTATGATTGCCAGTTTCCTGAATTTTCTCTGAAGCTAAGGTGAAGGCAAACTGCCGTGCCTTGGCTAAAGCTGTTCGGTCCCCCTGAATGAGTGGCAAAATGCCCTTAAGCTCACGGCGTTCTGATCTTGAAACTGAAGAGTCGTTAAGTGAATCTCTTAGGAGTTCATTTATTTGTCGCATACTCAACTTTCATTAATTCAATAGAATATGGTTTAGAGTATATGCCCCTTTTTAAATCAGGCTATTTTCCATTCGCCACGACCGGGTCGAATCTTTCTCATTTCGTTTGCCTTGTCATCTCCAATAAAAACTTCTTCTTTAGGATCCCATTTTAATTTTACTCCTCGATCAATCGCAATGTTTGCTAAGTGACAAACTGTTGAAACGCGATGTCCGATATCGACTGGGAAGTATGGATCTTTGCGAGATTTAACGCAATCTAGGAAGTTCCGGTGCTCACCCTTAGGGTTGGTGAAGAGTTTTATTTCATTGTCTTCAATTTTGGAATTCAGGATTTCCTTTGAGCTGGCTTGAAGCGCGGCTCTCCATCCTGTATTGCCTACCCAACCATCAGAACCGATAAACTTGATACTGGGGTTGCCAGGTTTGCATGTCATAGTCACGCCGTTCGCATAACGGTAAGTCACGTCGTAATCTTTGACTGTATCGTAAAGGCCTCCTTCCCACCGGTTGCCCGTTCCTTCAATTTCTACTGGCCCACTTCGCTCAGTGTCATTTGCCCACTGGGCAGTATCAAATAGATGAGTTCCCCAATCACAGATGATTCCTCCTGAGTAATCGGAAACCCAGCGAAAATGGAACAGGACACGATCCTTTGTGTAGGGTGCTTCTGGAGCCGGTCCTAACCACATATCATAGTCGAGCGTCTTTGGTACGGGTTGGGGGGTTGGATTTCCTGGGCCGTTCGGCTGCCTAGGGAGTATTACTTCAATTTTTTGTAATTTTCCTATTCTCCCATTGCGTACGAGTTCGGCCATCCGGTGGTACACTGGGACTGCTCGATCTTCAGTGCTAGTCTGGAAGACTTTTTTGTGTTTTCTGACTTCCTTGGTGAGAAGTTTTCCCTCATCTATAGTGAGGGTCGGTTTTTCGCACTGAACATCTTTACCCGCTCTGAGGGCCATTAAACTGATCAGTGTGTGCCAGTGATCAGGAGTTGAAATCATGACGGTATCAATATCGTCACGTGCTAGAATTTCACGAAAGTCTTTCGTGGTTGCGCAATCTTTGTTCCCATAGTTTTGGTCGATGATGTTCTTGGCATGATTCATGCGGTTAGAATCGACATCGCAAGTGACGAGAACTTTAGCGTCGTCATTACTCAAATAGGCGGGCAAATTCCATCCAGTGCCATGTCCTCCAGTTCCAATGAATCCCACATTTATCTTGTTGCTTGGAGCGTTCTTGCCGAGAACGTGAGACGGAATGATGTTGGGGCCCAATGCCGTCGTGAGCGCTGCGGTGCGAACGAATTGTCTACGTGATAAGGATTTCATTTTATTAATAGGATTGATGGATTTATTTTTCGCTTAATCGGTTGGACATGGCCTTAAAAGCGGAATCTTTAATTATTTGTGCCTTTAGAATTCTACTTGTGAGTTCGGCGATTTTTTTAGCCTCTCCAGCCTCTCCTAGGGTTTTCATCTGTTTTTGATAGGATTCTAGTAATTGATCATTATAAACGAATTCACCCCATTCCTGATATTCCTTAAAAGCTATAGGGATTACTCGAGCCTCTCCGAACTTTTCTATATATGCGTTTTCGTTGCTTCCGTTTTGGGTTGTAGGTGCTGGCTCAGGTGCTGGCTCAGGTGCTGGCTCAGGTGCTGGCTCAGGTGCTGGCTCAGGTGCTGGCTCAGGTGCTGGCTCAGGTGCTGGCTCAGGTGCTGGCTCAGGTGCT
>Ga0115002_10001632_pt1 | contig 30612 bp, 26 predicted proteins | sample ArcticOcean_MG_C_8_FD_89576 | JGI IMG/M metagenome (GOLD analysis project Ga0115002, IMG submission 89576) | Marine microbial communities from western Arctic Ocean - ArcticOcean_MG_CB11_86 | ecosystem: Environmental > Aquatic > Marine > Oceanic | place: Arctic Ocean: Canada Basin | collected... | reverse complement strand
GACGATGCCGAGGACGTAAAGAACGATGACGATGTAGTCTACAGATTGCATCTAATTTGGCAAAAGCCTATCCATGGTAGGCCGTGCCATGGCACTCGTACCGAGTATTTTCATACAACACCTCCACGAACACAGCGTACCGAGCGAGAAAGGAGCGATACTTGAGGACCATTGCGACGAAACATTTCGAACGAAATGAAACATTCACAACAAAGAAGGAACCAGGGCATGGCGTCAGTTTTGCAGCGCTACAGATACGATTAATCATTAATTAACTCCTGACTTCTGCTTATTTGCCCTTAAGACTGCAAGGTATCTTTCCCGGCCTATTTCGATTTCTATTTTGATGAACCCTATTCTGGCGATTCGAGAGGAATGCCCACAGCCGTAATTCGTTTTTGAAGGGCAGCGATGTTGATAGCCTGGACACTGGAATTATTCTTTATCGATAGGACGGCCGCAATTCCCGATACCTCGCCCAGGTGCATCCAAGTGGGTTCCAGGCGGATAGTACATTGGGCCACCGCGCTGGCTGAAGCGCAAACCGGAACGAGCAGGTTCTCGCATTCCTCGGATTTCGGTGTGATGACTCCGTAAGGGATATCGAAGGGCACGCCTTCCTGCCAGATACGACCTTCGTTGATATAGTGATCCTGGTCCACCGCGTATCGGGTGACGTGATGGGCATCGATGTAATGGGATCCTATATGGACCACATCTTTCTTATCGGTCGATGTTGTGACATCCGCCTGGGTTAGAATGAACGCGCCTTGCATACGACGTGCCGCCCGGATGTAAAGATACCAGGGCCAGTGATTATTGTCCTGCCACTCGTCTTTGCAAAACCCGTATTGAGCCATGTCCTCGCGCATAGCTGCTGGAACCCTGGGATCGGATTTCAGAAACCAAAGCAGACCATGCGTATAATCGCGGTATTTCTTGTGGATCACCTCCCGCTCCTCGAAAGAGGCTTCTGCCCAAGGCGTTTGCTCGCCCGGCATGCTCAGCGAAACAATAGAGTATTGCCGGTTGTTGCATTCACGCTTGTCGTCGGGCATCGGATACAAAGCGAGGATTTGTTTTATATCTATAATTTCACCCGATTGAAAACTTTCTACCAATAATTCGTATTGCCGGGCATCGTATCTTTCCGGTTTCTTTATGGGCACTTGGTTGGCGGGATCCAAAGAGAGGTTGAGTCGAACGTTGTAGCAAAGCGGAACCGGACTGGCCGAAAACTCTTCGGGTGGGCGTCCCGGCATAATACCGGGTAAGAGCTTACCATTCTCGTCGTAAGGCGAAACCTTGATCTTCTCGTCCATATACCGGACGCCTGCCATGGACTCGTTGTAGGTGTCGCGAGATTCACGTCCCACGGTATAGGAAACGCCCGCAACTGCCATGAGGTCGCCTTCGTAGGTCGCATCGATAAATACCTGGGCTTCATAAGCCTCTCCGCCATGAATAGAGATTTCCGAGATTTTCGCGCCATCCATTTTGACACCTTCAAGCAGTTGCTTGTAGCGCACGGACACTTTCGCCTCTACCAGTATTTCGAGAAACAACTCTTCCGCTTTGTGGGATACCCAAATTCGGGCTCGTTCTGTATTCGGATCCGTTCCGCTTCGTTTGGCAGCTTCACGGGTGAATCGCTCCGAAAATCCACCCAGAGTCCACCTAATCATGTGCTCCCCTTCATCCCGATTCAGTCCACTGGTACTCAAGCCACCCACGTGATTCGTTTGCTCAAGAAGAATTACTGAAGCGCCTTCTCGGGCCGCTGAAATCGCAGATGCAATACCTCCTGGAGTACCGCCATAAACAACTACATCGTAGTTCTTTGCGCTACCGATCAAATGACCGGACGTTAATACCAGTAGACAAAATGTGAGGCATATCTTTTTCATACTTATATCCTTTTTAGCGTGTTCGTTATTTGTGTTCGAGAAGCCGGGCTCCCGGCGCGGCTTTGGAGGTTGCGGTCTTGGGGAAGGGCATCTTGGCGTCTACTTCGTCGCGACAGTCGTGGAGCATCTTCTTCAGCTTTTGGGCGATCTCTGGTTGTGACGCTGCAAGGTTGTTGCGTTCACCGATGTCGTTTTCCAGGTCGAAGAGCTGAACGGTTCCATTTTCATAGTATTCGATCAATTTGTATCGCCCGGAACGGATGGCGCCAACACCGTTGACAGCAACTTCGACCTCGCGGTGAATTCCCGGAGACAGAGTGGCGCAGTTGATGAAAGTTTTGCCCTCAGTACCAGCGAGCAGGTTGTCAGCGGTGAAAATGGCACGCATCGCGTCGTCATTGGTCACCACAGTGATGATGGTATCTGAGGCAGCCGTAACTTCGGCGAGAGTGGCAACGTTTGTCGCTCCGATTTCCGTCGCAAGCTCCGCAGCAGCAGCTCGGGCTGTAGCTCCTACGACAAACATCTTCAATAGTTCTCCTTGCTGATAACTTGGTAAACGACCACGTCTTTCATATATGGATTTATCCTAGATTGATCTCTTAGCTAGGACAGCCCCTTGACTATTGATAATAATTCGGTTGCTGAACGTTAGAGTAGAGACGATTGGTTTTGATAATCAGTATTTGTAAAGAGTCAAGATATGACCTCATTCTGTTACATGTTTTTTTACGGCGGACGTATGACCCTGTTGGCCTCCGCGATGGAACCACGCGTCCGTCGAGCCTATCGCGTACGCGGTGCCGATTCAATGCTCCACGTTACTCGCTTTACAGATGGGCATGAGTGGCACGTTCCATCCTCCAATCGTTTTCTGGATCAGGTATTGAATCACTCCCCAAGCTAATAGAGATTACCGCTATGCGACTGTTTCGATTTAATATGATTTCTTATCTCTCCATCGTATTGATCTTGGTAGTGGCGCCCGGTGACATCCAAGCGGTTGAGCCACCGGCAAACCCCAATGTGATCGTCATGGTTTCGGACAATGGTCGACGGCGTTAGCTTACTTTTGAATACAAATGACTTCTCGTATGGTTTGCGCAAATATCCTTCCATTCGAGTAGGTCATATTGCTTCGCGTCCACGCCTCGCCTAGAATACCCAAATCGTTGATGGAAAGAAGAGCGTTTTCGTTCAATGCTTTGGCGTTCCAATCGATGACGTAGACCATACCGTTCATGATCGGGACATAGAGGTGAGGTCCTATCGCTGTCGGAATTTGGGCGGCGAAGTGCCCCCAGCCATTTCCTTGGGAACGAGCGTCACCCAAAAGTTGGAATCCACGCGTATTGACCATCTTGTTGGTTTTGAAAGTCCAATAAGAGATGTCAGTCGGGACGTTGAAAGTTTTCTCCGGTTTGGATGCCAAATCGCTTTCATCCCAGATAAATTGATCATGCTTGTTAGGTTTGCGCAGCATGCTTACTGGTAGCTGAAGATATTCGACCTTCCCTGTATTCGCATTTATCCGACCGAGGTAATTGTGAATGTAACTCCGGAAGTAGTGATAATCTCCCACTAGCAAGTTTGATTGGTCGCTCTTCTCGGACCTTGGACTTGCTTCGATATCCATCGCCTTCGTAATCCACCGATCTCCTTTTTTCATTCGAACGCTGACGTTCTTAACCAGTGAAGTTTTTCTGGAAATCTTACCTGAGCTGACATCGACCCACCAATGTTCTTCATCATGGATGACGAGGGCTTGTCCGTTGTGAATGGGCTGTGTCTGCCGGCATTCAAAGCCATCGATTGCTAGCTTCCAAATTTCGGATCCGTCCGCTGCATCGACGAGGGATACACCTAATGGATTTTCCGGAGGCTCGTGTCCGCCTCCACGACCAACCAAAAACACATCCCGTCCATCCTCCAGTTTCAACGGCATGGGTTGGCTCCCAATGTTGCCGCCACATTCAGTTGCCCAGAGGGGTTGACCTGTTTCGAAATCGACCGCTTGCATTTGCGTCCACTGGGAGAAAGGGAGCTCTTCTTTGGGATGGGGGTAGCCGCCTTTTTCATCCGGAGGCCAATTCATCTGCATGTAGATGAGTTTATTATCTATCAGAAAGGGAGAGCCGCGGTAGGAGGAGAGCGCTTCGCGGCGCCAGATACGATTGCCTTTCATGTCGAAACTCTCAATGACTCCGGAGGCATTGAAGAACGCCACCTGTTTCCCATTGGTAACAGCAGGCAAGCCGGAACTATCCCCCCAGCTACTTGCAATCTTTAGAGGATAGATACCGGGGATTTCTCGCGTCCATAAAGTGGAACCATCTTTGGTGCTGCAGCAATAGGCTATGACATCTTTTGCTAGAACGGTATCTTCCTGCACGGGTTTGTTGATTGTGAAGAACAATTTGTCCTCCCAGATTGTAACCGAGCTTTGCCCTAACTCAGGTAGCTCCTTTTTCCAGGCGATGTTCTTGTCCAGTGCAACACTCCATGATGTGGGTGCACTTTCATCGGGTATAATGAAGGTGCCATTGGGTCCACCGGCCTGGGGCCAGTTGTGGGCGCATAGCGTGCTGGTTATAATGAGGCTGAGTAAAAGGGATTTTAAATAGGTCATTCGCTTCTTATGGTACGATGAAAAGGTCGAGGGGAGTTTTACAAGCTATAGTCGAACGATGTCAGTTTAAAAACCTTAAGTCTGGTCGACGGTTGACGGGAACCTCTATATCCCGAAGATTTGGGGTTTCACAATGGATCTAGAACAAAAAGGGTTCAACGTTGGATTTAAACATCAAGTGGGAATAGTAAAAAAGGCCCATTCCGTGATTCTTAAATAGAACTGACCAAAAAGGAGGCTGGAATAACTCTAAACCACATCGGTGAAGAAGATAAAAATGTCCTGTGGAAAATTGGTTAATTGACTATCGGCCCTATCGGCTACCGCTAAGAAAAGCTTGAGGCACTTCAGAAAATAATATCGCAACCAAACCGTATAAACATACATAAGATAAACCGCTCACTCATTCTTCAAAGCGTAAACCCTGCCCAAACCACAAAACGGTAAACCATACCCTGAACCACCCCGACGACCGAAACTTCGCATCTCCTCGGATCTATCTCTAAAACCATATTTCTACTTCTTATGAAAATCCTACTCACCGCATTCGTTGCTATTTTACTTTTACCCATAGGTGTCTTTGCACACGGCAAGGCTTCGAGGGGTCCGGAAGACGAGCCGCGCAAGATTTCTTTTCCCGACACGGCGCACTATCTTACATTGGTTCTTGATCCGCATACCCATTCGGCGTTTTCCGATGGTCATGTCTGGCCTCGTATCAGGATAGGGGAAGCCTTTCGGGATGGACTCGATGCCATCGCGATTACTGAGCACCTGGAATATCAACCCCACATAGAAGACATCCCACATTTGGATCGCAACCGTTCCTTCCTCGATGCGTCCGAAGCCGCGGATGGATCCTCGTTGCTGGTGATTCCCGGCGCGGAAATCACCCGTGGGGCACCGGCCAGTCACATGAACGCCATTTTTATTAGTGATGCCAATGCCTTGGTTCGCCCGCCCAAACCGTCCGATGAATTGACCTCAAAGGAACATAGTAATACTGCCCAGGAGTGGCCGTCACAGAATGCTGTTGAAGCCGCCAATGAGCAAGGAGCATTCGTGTTCTGGAATCACGCCTACTGGACGAGGGATTTCCCCACCGGAATTCCTGTCATGCCTGAGTTTCATATAAACAACATAGAGGCCGGTCTTCTTCATGGGATAGAAGTTGCCAACGGAAAGAACTACTCCGAGCACACCTTTCAAATGGCCCTTGACTACAACCTTACCCTCATGGGCGTATCCGACATTCACGGCCTTATTGATTGGGACTATCAACCTCACACCGGTGGGCATCGTCCTGTCACGTTGGTTCTAGCGGAGGAAAGAACCATCGAATCCATGAAAGAAGCGCTCTTTGATCGCCGCACGGTCGTCTGGTACAAGAATCATTTAATGGGTCGCCCTCAACACCTGGATCCCTTGCTCGAAGCCTCATTACTTTTGCACGATGCTGACTACGGCAAGGGACAGATACTCAATGTGTCTATCACCAACACCTCCGATGCCGATTTTCATTTACGAAACAAAAGCCGCTACGGTTTCTTCAGCAATACCGACCTGATTATTATACCGCAGCACTCCACCCAAAAGCTCCAGGTCAAGACCGGCGATAAAGTTGAAAGGATTGAACTTCAATTCGAAGTCATGAATGCCTTCACAGCTCCGAAACAAACCGCCTCGATTGAGTTGGCGGTCGTGGTTGAATGAAGGGTACCATAGGGCTATTCACGGGCAGGGGGCATTTATCGGCTAGAAAAGGTGCTGAGGTACTTAGTTGCTGTGATTCTGAGGTACTTAGATTCTGAGATGGGGAGATTGAGAGATGCTGGGGATGCATTAAATGTGTTCGACTTTGTGCTGTCGTAAAAGGCAGGAAGAAATATAAGCTGCTTTCCTATGAATCGAGAATCATTTCAGAGAGCTTCTCAGGCTAAGCTGCCACCGCAACCGGACCTTGTATGTGTGGATCCAATTGTTGTTGAGAATACACGGTTTTCCAAAGATCGAACTCACCGGTATACTTTGTATCGCTATTGGGGTGATCAGGAAAACTATTGCGTGTTTATAGGAATGAATCCTTCGGGTGCGGATGAAGCTGCAGTGGATAGGACGGTGAATCGTTGTATCAATTTTGCTCAGAGTTGGGGCTTCGGAGCGTTGTACATGCTAAACGCCTTTGGGTTACGTGCCACGCTTCCAGCCGAACTGCTGACCAGTCAGGATCCGGTAGGACCAGAAAATAATTTTTGGATAGGTGAAATTGTTCAAAGTGCAGCACGAGTTGTAGTTGCCTGGGGAAAAGAAGGCGGAGCCCGTGGGAGAGGACAAGTGGTCGAACAACTCCTGTTGGATCGTTGCGCTGCTGATCGCGTCTTCTGCTTTGGAAGAAATCAAGATGGCTCACCCAAACACCCGCTTTATCAATCGGCTAAGCAGCCGCTCATTCCATACTTCGCGGAAAAGGAGTGAGATTCTGAGTTGCTTAGGTTCTGAGGTGCTAAGTTGCTGAGGTGCTAAGTTGCTGAGATGGAGGGATAGGGAGATGGAGAAAGGCTGAGATGGAGAAAGGCTGAGATGGAGGGTGCTTTGGCAGGATGCCCTGCAGTTTGCTGCGGGGTTCTTTTCTTCCGGTTTAATATATCTCTAGGGCGTGGAGATCGAATCAGGGATTCCGGGGTGGGACGCCTGCAACAAGGAGTTTTTTGAATTCCTTTAAATGCTTTTCGTAGACGCCTCGTGGAGAGCAGGCATGCTGTTTACAAATTCCTGCAGCCATGCCCAGGACCTCGCCCATCATTCCGGTGGTCCGTTGCACGCGGACGGTTCCGAGTGCGATGTGGGTTACACTGATGTTTCGGCCCGCCATCATAAGGTTGTCGATGTTTCGGGAGTAAAGTGTGCGATAGGGAATTGGGTAAGGCTCGATTTTCAGCTGATGGGCGTTTGCTTGGAAGGCGTCGCACGCGCAAACCGCCTCTTTGGGGTAGTGGAGGTCGATGGTCCATGTGGTGGTTACGCAGGCGTCGGGATATTCATGGCCATGGACTATGTCATGTTGATTGAGGATGATATCTCCCAGGAGTCTCCGGGATTCACGCTTGCCTCCGATGTAAGCCACCCAGCTGAGACGGCGTTTCGCAAACTCGTCTTTGAATCGTTCGTGGTTTTTTAGAACCGACCAATTGCCGAAAGTGACACGCAATGCGTAGTCTCGAATATGTTCGAATTCGTAGATTTGGTCGCGGTCCGCACCCGTTTCCCAATCCCAGTCGCCCTTCACATCTGGAATGCAGGTGTCTGCGGTGAATGGGACAGCCCACGGAGAGTCCGGGAAGGTGGAAGGAGTAGTTTCTTCCATGGAATTCCACTGTACCGAAGTTCCCATTACAAGCTGGTCGGCTTTGTCAGGAGCGAGCTCTTCACCGGTTTCAGATTTCGATTCTCTGCCTACACGATAGTCGGCATTGGCGAGAGCTCCTAGGTTTCCGTCACCCGTGCAATCTGCGAAGAGCCTGCCGGTAAACCGGATGCGTTCGCCGGTGCGAAGGTTCTGTCCGGTGACAGCCATGATGCGATTTCCATCCATCTCGATCGCGTTAACATGGGTATTGAGGAAGAGACTGAGGGTTTTTTCGGCCAATGCGGCATCAATTTTTCTCTGGTCCTCATAGTTCGATGCGGGCCCCCCGTTGTGGATCGTTTTCTCAGGGTGTTTTTCAATGACATCGAAGATCCGCTTACTGCGTTCCGTATCTGGATTTTCATTGGCCTCCCACAAGTTCCAGTGACCGACAGGGCCAATCTCGTCAACCAGGTTTCCAAGCATGGGGTAGGGCTTCTGGTGGATCAGGCCCGATAATCCCACTCGGACTTCTGAGCTGTTGTTGCCGCCCAATACGGGTCGGTTCTGGATAAGTGCCACTTTGCATCCCTGTCGCGCGGCGCTGATAGCTGCGCAGGTGCCGGCTACACCGCCTCCAACCACAACAAAATCATAGCCTCCTCCTTCGGACGGAGTGGATGTATAGCCAAGCAACTTATAACGTAGTTCCTTAATATTCTCGTGCTTGTCTGAGGGTGCGGAATCAAGATCGGAGCTGAAAAGGATCGCATCGCATCGCCCATTGAATCCTGTCAGGTCTCGAAGTTTGAGCGTGGCCTTTTTGTTGCGGACACTGATGATTCCGCCATCCTGCCAATGCCAGGTGGCTTTTTCAGTCCCGAAGGTGGTATCCAGTGGTTTGCCATCGATCCATAATTGAAACTGTCCGGGATAGCCCACTGCTCTCATGCCTGGTGTTGTATCCGGCGTCTTCCATTGGCCCACCCAGTCGCGTGTGCGTACCCAGACTCGGTATTTTCCGTTTTTGGGGAATTCAACCGTGGTGGTGGCGTCCTTGACGCTCCTGCCCAATCCATGAGCCAAGAGGTAGGGGGATCCCATCTGATCCATAACCTGCTGATCGGTAACCCACCCTCCGATATCCGCAAAACTCTCTGCTTCGACCAAGACGTCAGAGCGTTGGGCATATCCATAAATAGTGGTCAGGCAGAAAAGAAGGGCAGTGATTGTGTGCTTCATCAGTTGTTAAGGAATTTCCTAATAATTACTCTTGGGGCATGGGAGATGTAAATTCTACCACTTAACGATCATCCAGAATAGTTATTATCTAAGGAACGCCTAGCTAAAAATAGTAGACTGTCGACTATATGCAGGGATAAGTGGTTGGTGCCGAGTGCAGGGATCGTCTTGTTTGATTAGAGAGAGCCAAATAGGGTCAAGGGTCCAATATCATTTGTTGGCCAGAAAAGATGTTGAGATGCTGAGTTCTATGAACCATCACCCTTATTTGACTGGTGGCGGAAGAGCGGACTGAAAACTTGTTAGTTGCCAGGTATCTCCTGTCCGCCGCCAGACGGACAGAAACAGATATTTACCTGTCTTCATGTTGCCATCCTTGCCCTTGGTCTGTTCGAAGAAACCATTGAGGGTGACTACATCGGGCATGATGATGTTGGCCCGCAATTCCGTGGTCTCGTATTTCGTGTAGCGCAAGCCGTTTTTGAGCGAGCCGATATGCGATTCCTTGGTCTCTTGAAAATTGTTACTGTGGGTATAATTGAAATCAGGTGCGAGTATTCGATCCAGCGCTTTTAGGTCGTGAGAAACGAGGGCTGTGTTTCGCGCCTGGTTGGCGGCAAGCACCTCAGCAATTTTTGGGTCAGTCTTCGCATTAGCGATTGCACAGATCGTCAGGCTGATCAGAAGAAAGGTAAGCGAAGCAATATTTGGGGTAATTTTCATAGTGAGAGATCAGCTTCAATTAACCAACTAAATGCAAGTGGATAAGTTGGCGAAGTGCTTAGGTTCTGAGATTGAGAGATGGAGGGATGGAGGAATGGAGAGAGGTTGAGATTCTGAGGTTCTGAGATTGAGAGATGGAAATAGGCTGAGATTCTGAGGAGCTCTTTTGCAGATTAGGACACTACCTAAAGTTTTGATAGGGACACTTGGTTTTCTGAAATCACAACGGGAGAGGGCAATAGGGGTAGGGCCCCATGGAACTCAAGAGAGAACTTTTTCCCTAAATTTCATGAGCCTAAGATTATCCATGGCTTCGTCATACGGTTTGGACGAGGACCGATTACGCTCGACCGGATTTCGTTGGCTCTGTGAAATCGGGCCTGTTTACATTTATCACCTCAACGTCTGCCACTATGATCAAGTTGAATAAATTGTTGTTCGCCTTCTGTTTTGGGATCTTGTTTTTTACCCTGCAAAGAACGGAAGCAGTGGATTGGCCGCAGTTCCGGGGTCCTGACAGGACCGGTATTTCCTCGGAGGCTGGATTGCTGCAGGAGTGGCCTGCAGGCGGCCCCAGCCAGCTGTGGCTTTCCCGAGACGTGGGATTGGGATACTCGGGCCCGGCCATCGTGGGTGGCAAAATCTTTATCATGGGGGCCAGGAAGAATAAGGAGTATCTTATTTGCCTGGATGAGGAGAGCGGGGCGACTCTGTGGTCCACCTCGATGGGGAGTAAATTTGGAAGTCCTTGGGGCGACGGTCCACGAGGTACGCCTACCGTGGACGGAGATCGTGTCTATGGCATGAGTGCGCAGGGACTGTTGGTCTGTGCTTCCGTGAGCGATGGAAAGATAAAATGGAAGAAGACGATGAAGTCTTTGGGAGGCGTCATCCAAAAATGGGGGTATACGGAATCGGTGTTGGTCGATGGAGCTCTGGTGCTTTGTACTCCGGGAGGAAAGAAAGGCACCGTGGCCGCATTGGACAAGCTCACAGGCAAGCGGGTCTGGCAGTCTGGAGATTGGCAGGACAACGCCCAGTATGCTTCGATTGTGCCGGCAGAGATTCAAGGCGTGGAGCAGTATGTTCAACTGACTCAGAAACAGTTTTCCGGAATTGCGGCGGAGGATGGAAGTGTGTTGTGGCAGGCCGATTTCAGGGGAGGACGTGTGGCGGTTGTCCCGACGCCCATTGTGCAGGATAACCAGGTGTATATCAGTGCGGGTTATGGTGCCGGTTGTGTCCTGGTGGAGATCAACCCAGATCAAAGCGTCTCAGACGTTTACAGCAATAAAGTGATGAAAAATCACCACGGCGGTGTCATCCGGGTGGGCAATTATTTGTATGGCTATTCCGACGCGGTCGGGTGGGTGTGCCAGGATTGGAAAACGGGCGAAAAAGTGTGGGCTGAAAAACGCGAACTGGGCAAGGGAGCTATCGCTTACGCCGATGGAAAGCTCTATTGTCTGGAGGAGAACAGTGGCACGGTTGTGTTGATTGATGCATTCCCGGATGGTTGGAGGGAACGGGGTCGTTTTACGCTTTCGCCCCAGTCCGAGCAGCGTAGTGAGCGAGGCAAGATTTGGATGCATCCGGTGATTGCCAATGGCAAGCTCTACTTGCGCGATCAGGAGTTATTCCTCTGTTTAGATGTGTCGGGTTGAGCTACTTAGTTGCTGAGTTGCTGAGATTCTGAGATTGAGAGATGGAGGGATTGAGAGATGGAAATAGGCTGAGATTCTGAGATGTAGCCGCGTCAAAACTAAATACCTCACGGCAAAATCTGGCGTCTGTACTTTCCGTAAGACTATGAAAGCCATTGACCCCTTTCTCATAGCTGGTGAGACTGTTACCACTTTTGAAAAGGATGCACGTTAACTACGCCGCACAAGGTACCTGACTATGAAACATTGGCTGTTTGCACTATTATTTACTCTGGGTATGGGAGGTCCCCAACCAGCAATCGCTCAAGATCAGGTTGATGATTGGCTTCCTCGCTTTTTAGACCATTTGGACCCAGACAGTGCGGTGGCGAATGAGATTAATCTCCTGGAAGAGCATCCGTCGAAGGCCGCTATTATAGATGCCGCGGCCCGCTATTTTCGATCACGGAAACCCCTGACCTCTTTATGGGTGATCCCGACAACCGCCACTGCCTCCAAGCTGGATATCGAGCAAGCTGACAAAGCGATTGATCATATCATTACCGATCGTTCCGGGGAGTTTTCACTCCCGGATAATCTTCCCTGGTTTAATGCACCCGAGAAGTTGGTGACCCTCGCCCGGTTTCCGCATTTCGATTACCTGACCCGCGCGTATACATCCACACAGGACGAGCGCTATGCAGCCGCCTTGGTCAGAGACATGCTGGACTTCGTGGAACACGTCCCTCTTTCAAAATCAGTCGACTACCATGTGCAAGTCGCTCCGAACACCAATCCCTGGAATTGGGTGCTACTCCAATGGCGAGTGAAGCGATGGATAGATGTGTTGGCACACCTCCGAGAGTCGTCCTCTTTGTCCAATGAAAATTATCTCCGCATTCTTCACTATTTGTGGGACGAGGTGGATTGGCTTGTGCCCAACAAGATTCTTGGGCTTCACAACGGAACGCTTGGCAATGCGTCTACCATTCTTTATGCTTCGCTCCAGTATCCCGAGGCAAGTTCGTCTGCTTTCTGGCAAGACGATTCAACGGCGCTTCTGGACGGATTCCTGGATACTGCATTCTACCCACGTGAGTTTCTCATCGAATTAACCCTGGGATATTCTGAGGGCACTTTATTGCTGTGCTCAACGATGTTTGAAGCACTCCCCGACTCACCGGCCAAAGATAGAATATCTCCAAAACTCGAAGCCATCTTCGATGCCCATGTTGGCATGATGAAACCGGATCGTAGTATTCCTCGCTATGGGGATCACGGCATTTACGATATCCGCGATCGCGTCCTGCGTAAAGGCGCGCAGCTATTCGACCGACCCGACTTGAACCAGCTCGCTGATCAACTTGAAGTCAGCGAAAGGTCCGACGGCTTCGAGTCCTTCCCATTCAAATCCAACCCGTATTACCTAAGCGGATACTATGCGATGCGCAATGGGTGGGATGAGGACGCGCAGTATTTGTCGATGGACGCTGGCCCATTCGGCACCAATCACCAACACGGAGATAAGTTGAGCATTACCTTATCAGCCGATGGTGCTGCATTCATTGTCGACCCGGGCACATCCTTGTATACCTCCGCCGAGCCGGGACCCCGTTACGATATGCGATTCGGTTTTCTACACAATGTGATCACGATTGACGGCATTGATCCCAATACCGGATGGGATCGTCATTACGCGTTTGACGTTCTTGAAAACAGATGGGTCACCAATCCAGTCTACGATTTCCTGGAGGGTACCTATGAATACAGAAACAACCTGCTGGACGCCATGTGGCGTAGAAGTGTTTTTTATGTGAAAGACAACTACTGGATCATACTCGATGCCATCTATGGAGATGGAGAACATCGAGTTGAGAGCAATTTCCAGTTCATGGTAGGTAATGAAATCCAACTCGAAGATGATCGTGCCCAAGCTACCGCCCCCAACGGAGCCGCTCTTGATGTAGTACAGGGTTTTGGAACAGGTCTGAAGTCAGAAGTCCTTATAGGTGACACACACTTTCCTGGTACGACTTTTCTTAGACAGTATCCAGGTTTCGTCGACTGGCAACCGGGTGGTCGCGGATGGGTTGGGTCTTTCGGTAATCATTCGCCTCTGGACCCGGTTCGGACACATCCTGCTCCTGCGCTCTTGAAATCCGGTACCGTGAAACTCCCTTTCAAGTCAGTCACGGTACTAACGCCTTCGGCCGACAAGAAACCCCGGCAATCGCAGGTTCGAATTATTGAAAACAACCCGGAAAGATTCTCAGTAGAGATCACTTCGGACTCAGATTGGGTCGATCACTTCTCCTGGCGTTTGGCAGATTGGCCAGATCATGATCAAAAAATTTCAGATGACTCCGGATTCTGGGTACGCCGGGTTGCAGGCGAGGTTAGGAGGATCATCGTAATGAATGAGGATTCCGTGACCATCGATTCAAATCAGGAAACGATCGAACTAAGCTTTGATGGTTCATTTGAGGGATGGTTTGACCGAACAGACACCGGTTGGATAGTTACACCGGATGCCTACAACGCGGTTACACCCAAACTTCTGGTATTCGAAATTACACGTGACGGAAAGGTTGAGTCCTTTCGGACTCAAAGCACAGAACCACTCCGACCAAATACAGGGCATAGATTGGTTTTAAGGACGGCCAATTAAGGTCAAGGGTCGGGCAGAATAGATGGGAAGTTTCTTAGATTCTGAGGTACTGAGATTCTGAGATGGGGAAATGCTGAGTTTTTTAGAAGGAGAGAAGGAGGGATGCTTAGGTGCTGTGCCTCTGTGAGATTTCTCATTGCTGATCCCCTAAGATGCCAGGCCCATTCCCCTCTTGCTAAGGTTCAAGTAAGCATTCACCTTTCCTCGAACTGAATCTGTCCAATTGAAATTTCTATCAACCACTCACACGTGTGAATCCAGGTAATACCCGTCACGGCATTTTCTGGATGCTTTTGACCGGACTGATGTTTGCCTGCGTAACGGGTGTTATTCGTTACTTGGGGTCAGATATGCCCGCAATTCAAGGCGCGTTTATCAGATATGCTATTGGCACCCTGATGATCGCGCCCCTATTTTTGCGAAACTGGACAGGTATACCGGAACGCAAAACGTTACAGCTGTATGCAGTGCGTGGTCTGATTCACGGGGTCGCTGTGATATTGTGGTTTTTTGCCATGGCGCGTGTCCCCATGGCTGAAGTCACCGCACTCGGTTATGTGGCGCCCATTTTTGTGACGATAGGAGCGGCTTTGTTTCTGGGCGAGCGTTTGCATCTCAGGCGGCTCTTCGGAGTTGGAGCTGGTTTTGTCGGAGCGATGGTTATTATTCGGCCTGGGTTCGAGGAGATTAATCTTGGACAACTGGCCCAATTAAGCGCCGCCCCGCTATTCGCGGCATCGTTCATTATTGCGAAAAAACTGACGGCACAGGAAAATTCTTCCATGATTGTGGGCCTGCTGTCCGTGGGATGCACTCTGACTTTGCTGCCGGGCGCGATTCTTCAGTGGCGCCCCCCAACCGTCGAAGAAATCGGCTGGTTGTCATTGAGTGCTTTGCTGGCAACCACGGGTCACTTCACCTTGACCAAAGCGTTTGCCGCTGCGCCAATTACGGTGACCCAACCCTTATCGTTTCTACAGTTGGTTTGGGCAACCGTGATCGGGGTCATGCTGTTTGGCGAACCGATTGATCCCTTTGTTGTGTTAGGCAGCCTGATTGTGGTCTCGGCGGTCACTTATATCTCGCATCGCGAAATTCAGGCGCGCAAGCATGCCTCGACCCCGCCTGCTGTTGCGACGAAAGTGTGAATGAGTTGCTGAGATTCTGAGGTTCTGAGATGGAGAAATGGCGAGATGGAGAAATGGCGAGATGGAGAAATGGCGAGATGGAGAGATACTCGGAGGCCGAGGAGTGAGTTAGGAGGGATAATCGGCTGGTGTGATCAAGTAAGGAACGCTTTCGTCATAGACCCGTAGCATGACACAACGGTCGAGATGCTCACTCGGTATCCAGGTTTCCAATTCGATGCCTTGAATGAGATCGAGGGGTACCGGCCAGAGGTGTTTGGGAATGATTTGGAAGTGCGTGTCTTTAGGGAAATGGTTTGGACATTCCTTGATGGTTAACCATTGCCCGCGACGGCAGTGTGGGTTGATAAACTCGGCGGTGGCAGGTTCGGAAGAGCTAATGTTGTCGAATAGGCAACCGTAGATGAGTTGTTTAGGGATGATGGGCTGGTGTTGATAGCTTTCCGGGAGGGCGTCTTGGAATTGTCGGGTCAGTGTTAGTTGGTGTTTGCGCAGGTGTTTGAGTTTTTCGAAGTAGTTGTCGCGGGCATCGGGACCTGGGAGTTTGAGACTTTCGTTGGTTTCGACTGCCAGGTAAAACTTTGTGGCCAACTCGAGGTGGATGAGTTGTCCGCTCTTCAGGTCGCGGATGAGGAAGTCGAGTTCGCCAACCGTGGTGTGGATGTCTGCCTGGACCTGAAGGTTTCGGACGAGAAGTTCAAATGTTGTGGATGCATCCAATAAAGTGGCGATGGCGTCTTCGCACAGGTGACCGAGTTTTTGGTCTGGATTCAAACTTGAATCGTAATCCGGAAGACTCAGTTCATTGAAGGGAAAAGTGGCGGCTTCGGGAAGGTCTGCCACGAGAAGTGGACCTTCGATAAAACTTTGGAGTAGAGCCTGTGATGCGGTGGTCATTTACTGAGCGGTACAATATCTCCTGTCACAAGTGTATCCACAAATAATTACGTCGTTCTGATACGCTATTTGTGAAAACCGTGGAGTTGCATCCAATCGAGGAAACGGTCTCGCCACGCGGAAATGGGAAGCCCGCGTTGTCGGATGCCGTACCCGTGTCCTCCTTGAGAATAGATGTGGATCTCTGCGGAAACACCGGCCTCGAGGAGGGCCTGGTAAAACCGAACACTGCTCTGAGTAGAGAGATTATCATCGTGTGCATGGACCAGGAAAGTCGGGGGAGTCGATGATGATACATGATTTAAGGGCGAAAATTGTTTGACCAGATCTGAACTGGCCTCAGGGCCGAACATCCGTTGCTTGAAGCTGCTGGTCGTCGCTAGACGTTCGTCGAGTTCGATCAATGGATAGATGGGGGCAATGAAATTAGGTTTGCAGCTCATACGCTCCAAGGAGTCCGAAGCACTGGCGTCGCCTCCGTCATACAAGGTGCCCGCAGCCGCGGTCAGGTAGCCACCCGCGGAAAAACCCATGACTCCGACCTTGTCTGGGTCGAGGTTCCAGGCATCCGCGTTTTGTCGCAGGAGACGGATGGCACGCAAAGAGTCGGGCAGGCAGGCATTGTAGACATGAAAATTACTTGCTTCATGAACCACCCGGTATTTGACCACTATGCCAGCGATACCGTGGCTATTGAGCCAGCGTGCGATATCGTGACCTTCCTTGTCGATGGCGAGGTGTCCAAACCCTCCTCCAGGCAGGATGACTATGGAGGTTCGTTGCTCGTTAGGTTGAGCCGGGAGATAAACGGTGATCGTAGGCGTAGAAATGTCTTTTACGGACCGGTCCAGCTCGACGCTGCCTCCGTCTTCAACGGGTCTTTCAGTCCAAGACTCCTCCAACTGCACGGATGCACCACCGGGAAGTCCATCTGCCCAAAGCGGAATTTCGATCGGCGATTGTGCAGCGTGGGCGAGCAGGTTAATTAAGTGGCAGGCCAGGGTAGAGAGTATCCAGTTGTTGGTTTTCACACGGTGGAATCTGGGTAGTCGGAGGAACTGAGGCAATACTACTCTAAGAGGATGTTGAGTTGCTGAGATACTTAGTTGCTTAGGTTCTGAGTTTCTGAGGTGGAGAAATGGAGAGAGTTTGAGATGCTGAGGGACTGAGAGCATTGGAGGGGCGAAAAACTCTTCTTTCGGAAAATCGATTACCCGGTTTGAGATGTTAACAAAAGAGATTATCATTACACTTATATTTGAAGTGTAACATCTAATATTTCTTTTGCTATGACCCTATTACACCCAGATTTAGACAAGTGCCATTCGTATTTGACATACCACTTGGCGGATAAAGAAAAATATGTTCCCCCTGCAAGAAGGGGAATGCCATTCATAACGATATCGAGAGAAGCTGGTGCAGGAGGTCATTCCTTAAGTGAGTTGCTGTATGGTTACCTTGATATGAAGTGCCCGCTGCCCGAAAGTGATTGGACAGTGTTTGATAAAGACCTCGTTCAAGCTGCAATGGAGGAACATGGACTGCCACAGCGTTTCGGGAAATACCTGGCGGAGAAACGCGTTTCGGAAATTAAGTCATTGATTGGTGATTGCTATGACCGTTACTTGGTCAGGATGGAAGAAATTCGACAGAGTGCATCAATCGTTCAACAGGTCATTGAGACTATTCCCGAGGGCCCTTATTTTGCCGAAGACGCGAAGAAGATTTTTCCACCTACGAAGGAAAAGATTATGAGTAGCATGGAAGAGCTCATTCAGAATTTTATGATCACGACACAAGGCCCACAAATGCCAGCCGGAGAAGTTTACTTTGAGGCAGAGAATCCGAATGTTCGTGGTGCATTGAGCGTAGGCTTTATTGAAACCTTGCCTGACACCCATTACAAGTGGGATAAGAAAAAGGACGCGGAGGAAACCGGTAACCCGCATTAATACCATCTACTTATTCACTCACTTATAAAGCATGGTTGATTTTTTATTTTACCTATTTGCTTTGATTACGCTTCTTGGCGCTGGCTCGGTTATTTTTAGTAACAACCCGGTAAATGCAGCCATGTTGTTGATCGTTTCCTTTGTGGGAACCGCTTCACTGTTTATTATGCTGGGGGCGTATTTCCTGGCGGCGGTTCAGTTGGCCGTTTATGCGGGTGCGGTGATCGTGATTTTCCTGTTTATCATCATGCTTCTAAACGTCGATGCGGCGAAAAAAGTAAGGCCAAATTATATAACCGTTATCGCTGGAGCGATTGCGGGACTCCTCATGTTGCTCGGCGTGCTCAAGCTTTTCAAACGTGGTGAAAACTTTACCATGGCGACCCTGAGCGAAGTTGAGCCGGTTGGGGCGACAACAAGGTTGTTCGGCGAAGAGCTGTTTACAACCTACATGCTGCCTTTCCAATTGGCTGGTATTCTCCTGCTCATCGCCATGTTGGGTGTCATCTTTATTAGTAAACGCACCGCGACAGCCAGAAAGGGAGCGGCATGACAATCGGGCTTAATGAATTTCTAGTTGTGAGTGGTATTTTGTTCACGATCGGGTTTGTCGGAATCCTGGTGAGACGCAACACACTCATCATCTTCATGTGTTTGGAAATGATGCTGAACGGAGTGAACCTGGCATTGATTTCTTTTTCACGCTACAACGGATCGATGGACGGCAATCTGTTGGTCTTTTTTATCATCACAGTTGCTGCGGCTGAAGTGGCGGTCGGACTGGCAATCATTGTGGCACTCTTTCGCAAACGACAAACCGTTTATGTTCAGGAACTCAATGCGTTAAAGAACTAGTATGGACGTAGCGCTTATTTATAAACTTTTTTTTCTGTTGCCGTTGGTAACAGCAGGTATCATTGCCTGCTTCCTGAGAAAGAAGCACACCTTGGCAGCCGTGTTTTCGGTGGTATCTGCAACCGTATTTTCCGGGCTTGGACTCTACTTGATTTTTGCCTCAGAACGGACGGCGTGGTCCGTATCCTGGTTATCACTCGGTGGTTCTGAATGTCGTTCCTTCGATCTCCATTTTGGTGTGCTGTTCAATGACCTGTCGGCATTGATGCTTTTGGTGCTGATCATTGTGGGCCTTCTAGTACAGGTGTTCAGTCTCGGATATATGAAGGACGACCCGAGTAAGGCTCGTTTCTTTGCCGGATTATCCATCTTCATGTTTTCCATGCTGGGAATCGTACTGGCTGATAACCTTGTGATGATTTTCATCTTTTGGGAGCTCGTTGGATTTAGCTCCTACGTCTTGATCAATCACTACTTCGATAAACCGAAGGCGGTGGCGGCTTCAAAGAAAGCATTTATCGTAAACAGAGTAGGGGACTTTGGTTTTCTTTTGGGGATTGTTTTTGTTTACTGGCAGTTTGGCACTTTCAACCTGGTTGAGCTCGAAGCCAAAGCGGCATTGAGCCCTGGTCTACTTTCAACTGGAATGGGGCTGTTACTTTTTTGTGGCGTCCTGGGTAAGTCCGCACAAATGCCATTACATGTATGGTTACCCGATGCGATGGAGGGTCCTACACCGATTTCTGCCCTGATCCACGCTGCAACAATGGTAGCAGCAGGTATTTATTTTACTGCTCGTGTCTATTTTTTGATGACCGACGAAGTATTGAATGTGGTGATGTGGATCGGAACCATTACCGCCCTTTATGCCGCAATTGTTGCCTTTGGGCAGAATGATATTAAGAAAGTGTTGGCGTTTTCGACGCTTTCACAGCTCGGCTATATGGTCGCTGCTCTTGGATTAGGTCAATATGCTCGGTCTACCGGACACGGTGTCGAAGCCGGCCTTGCGACCGGGGCGGCCGTTGCTATGTTTCACCTGACGACTCACGCGTTTTTTAAGGCCTTACTTTTTCTCAATTCAGGATCAATCATCCATGCCTGCCACCATGAGCAGGATATTTATAAGATGGGTGGGTTATCCGGGAAAATGAAACTAACCTTCGTGACATTTACCGTGGGTGTATTGGCGATTGGTGGATTTCCATTCTTGTCAGGTTTCTTTAGTAAGGACTCTATATTACACCTAGCGCATATGGCCCCGCAACATGGAGGCAGTTCAGTCCCTTATTATATCCTGCTGGGAACCGCCGGGCTCACGGGTCTCTACATGGGACGATTGTATGTTGTTACTTTTTTCGGGAAAGCACGCTCTGATAATGCCGACCATGCAAAAGAAAGCGGACCTGCCATGGTTATCCCATTATTAATTCTCGCTGTTCTGTCTGTGATAGGTGGATACACATCAATTTTTGGTCATGGTTTCGATGCCGTGTTTCACTCAATCCACGTGGCAGAAGGGTCGTTTAAGACTTTGATGATCATCACTGGATCTCTGTTCTCAGTTGGAGGAATCCTCCTTGCCTGGATTATTTGGAATCCGAAAAAGGATACCGATGCTTTGGAATCAAGTGTGCCGGTTTTATTTAAAGCATTGAGCAAACAATTATATTTTGACGCAGTCTATGACTGGTACGTTATTAAAATCCAGGACCGTGTCTCCCTAATTCTAAGCTTCCTTGATCAACTGTTTATTTCCGGACTCATGGTTCGAGGTACTGCGGGACTAGTTGGAGTCTTTGGAATTATCTCGCGATCGATGCATACAGGAAATCTGGGGGGCTATGCTTATTGGTTCGCCATAGGAGTGCTGGTATTAGGAGCCATCGCATTTGGAACCTTTAAATTCTAGGAGCGCTATGAACAATTATTCCATACTTCTTCTCAGCACCATCCTGGTTCCTTTGGTAATTGCCATAATTTTTCTCGGCTTTGGTAGATTGCCGAAAGGCGTTACTCAATTTTTGGCCACAGTTGGGTTTTGTTTCCCTGCCTTGGGTGCGTTGATTCTTTGGGTCAATTTTCGACCCTTGGATGCCACCGGATACGATTACTTGATGACCTTGCCGACAGGTCTCGAAGGGCTAGGTATCACTTTGAAGCTAGGCTTAAATGGGATCTCGGTTCCTTTGTTTTTCCTGGCAGGGATTGTTGGCCTGGCCTCTGGGATTTATGCCATGCAAAGTGGGGCGGAACGCATACAGCAGTACCTGATGCTGATTCTTTTCATGCAGGCCGGACTCATGGGTGTGTTTGCTTCGGTTGATATTTTCTTTTTTTATTTTTTCCACGAACTAGCTTTGATTCCCACCTTTATTTGTATCGGAGTATGGGGAGGCAGGGATCGTCATTCTGCTGCGATGGAGATGACTATTTACCTGACGTTGGGAGCTATGCTTTCCTTGTTCGGGTTACTCGCGATATATTTTCAAAGCGGTGCTGAGTCGTTTGACATTATTTCACTCAAGTCTGCGGTTTTGAATTCCCCCATCGATGGTGGAGCTCAGACGATTATTTTCGGACTCCTATTGTTTGGATTCGGCATTCTTGTTTCCTTATTCCCATTTCATTCTTGGGCACCTCGTGGATACGCGGCTGCGCCTACTTCTGTGGCCATGCTGCATGCAGGAGTTTTAAAGAAATTTGGACTCTATGGATTTATCCAAGTGGCTTTGCCACTTGTTCCGTTGGGAGCTAATCATTGGAGCATGGTTCTTGCCTGGTTAGGACTTGGAAGCGTTTTGATAATCGGCCTAATCACTATTGCTCAACGAGACCTGAAGGAAATGGTTGGATTCAGCTCAGTTATGCACATGGGCTATTGTTTCTTGGGGATTGCTTGTATGTCTGTTCTCGGATCTGCGGGAGTCATCATTACTATGGTTGCTCATGGATTAACCGTGGCGTTGCTGTTCCTCCTTGGGCATGTCGTTTATAAACGCACAGAAACCTATGATATGGATAACATGGGTGGATTGGTGAAACATACACCGGCATTAGCAGCGTTATTTTCAGCGGCTGTCTTCGCCAGTATAGGTCTTCCTGGACCAGGGCTATTGAATTTCTTTGGTGAGTTTACTGTGTTCATAGCTCTTTGGGAATTTAGTAGACCCATCACTGCAATCGCCGTTTTGGGTGTCATCATCTCAGCGATATATGGATTGCGCGCGATAGGTCATATCTTCTTTGGCTCTCCTTCCGAGGTCTTTCAAAAGCATCTTAAAGAAAATTCTATCAAGGATATTTCCACTGCTGAAAAAATCCCGGTCTTACTACTTATTATCACGCTTTTTGTAATTGGTTTTTTCCCGCGGATGATGACGGACGATATGAACAATAGTCTTGAAGATAATTTTTCTTCTATCAATTCCGAGTTGAAACAATTAGCCGTTGAAGAAGCTCCCAAGTCACCGTTGGAAGTGACACTATCCATCGAACCCTCTGCCAAATAGCACGATTATGAATGGAGACTATATTGATACAAATACGTGGAGTGCTATTCTTCCGGAGATTTCATTAGTGGTTCTGGCGTTGTCTCTTTTGCTCATCGATATGTTCGGCGGGAAAACAGGAAAAGACGTGGTTGTAAAAGTGGCGGTTGTTGGTCAGCTTGTATTGTTGGGTCTTGGATTGACGTTGTTGAGCGACAACCTGGGGTTTTTGAATCAGGAGACATTTTCTGGAATGCTGTATCACTCTGATTTCGGTCAGGTGATGCGATTGTTCTTTTTAACCAGTTCGATTCTTACCGCGTTTCTAGGATCAATATTCCTGAGAAAGCACGGACTGCCTAGGACAGAGTTTTACGCCATCCTTCTTTTAGTGACTGCCGCCATCATGCTGTTGGCTCAGAGCAATCATTTCGTCATGCTATTCGTTGCATTGGAAACCGTGACAATCGGTTTCTATGTTTTGGTTAGTTATAATCGCCATCGCTCGAATGGACTAGAGGCCGGCTTGAAGTATTTAATCATGGGTGGATTCAGCACCGCGATACTCCTCATGGGGATCGTGCTGATTTACGGCATAGCCAGTGCTCCCGGATTGGCTGGAGTGTCTGGTGAAGCTATGAAGTTTTCTGACCTCCAACTCTTTCTTGGGCTCAATAGTGACAATTTGATTGTGAGGACAGGAGTGCTCATGGTGATTGCGGGTGTCGCCTTCAAAATTGGGTCCGTGCCGTTTCAAATTTGGATCCCCGACGTGTATCAAGGAGCGCCCACTCCCGTAACGGCGGCCCTGGCGGTTACATCGAAAACTGGAGGATTTGCCATTCTTATCGTTTTGGTTACCGGACCGTTCAAGCCGATGGCTGAGTTGTTGGTTCCCGTGCTTAGTGTCATGGCGATGGCGACCATTCTTTTTGGAAATATCGCTGCGTTGACTCAGAGAAATGTGAAGCGACTCATGGGCCTTTCGGGTGTTTCGCATACAGGGTATTTACTGATGGGGGTGGTGGCTATGTTTACCATTCCAGCCGCTCAGAATGCCGTAGTATTTTACCTCATTACCTATCTACTGGCTTCCTACGCAGTATTTGGCGTAATGGCACATCTTTCTAATGCAGGTAAGGATGACATTCAGGAGCTCAGCGATTATCAAGACCTGTTGAATGAGAAACCGTTTCTTTCAGGAGTGCTGGTTCTCGGGTTGGGGTCATTGGCTGGTATTCCTCCACTCGCAGGTTTCATTGGAAAATTGCTTCTGTTTTACGCAGCTTTCCAGGCTGGATTGTATAGTTTGCTTGGAGTCGCCATTGTTGGGGTAGTCATTTCGATCTATTATTATTTTGGATGGATAAAGGAAGCGACGTTCCGGTTCTGGAAAATACCGCTTTTGGAAGGGGACGAAACTGAGGCTCCAAAAGAATGGCCGGAAGTATCAAAACTTTCAAAATGGACCTTGGGTGGGCTGGCATTGCTGACTCTATTGCTCGGTCTTTATCAAGGTCCTCTCAGTTCCTTAATCGGGGGTTGATATCGCCAATTTTGTTTTTTGCAAAAAGAGCACCCGTTTTAGGATTTTTCCTCGCCCTCGAATTGCAAAGCTCTAGGCTTCGAAATGTCCTATGAATGTAACCGGAATCGCACTGGTCTCCCCCGAAGCCGCCAAAGACAATCCTAAGTTAACGCCTGAGTTACTTGCCTCCGTATTGGCTCGTTATTCACGGTCAAATATCGGGTTGGAAAAGATCCTTGAAAAAGTGGATCTTAACGAAGCAGATGCATCTATCGACCGCATTCTGAAGTTCGTTGATTATGGTCACGCTTCAATTGCAGGCCTTACAGGTGGGATTGCTATGGCAGTCGATGACGTGTCGATGTGGTTGGCCTACAAACTATTTGAAATTGCTCAGATGGGTGACGGTCAGGAGTCCAGCACTCGCTACATTAGCATGGGTGAGAGTAGCCTGCTTGAACCGGAGGATGTTGGAGTTCCTGCTGGATTGGCAGGCGAATGGAAATCAATCATGCTGGAATGTTTTCGGGCGTATCAGGCTGAGTATGATCGATTGGATGCGTTGGCGACGGAGAATCCAGAATTAATTCGTTATCCAGAGAATACGAAACCGCTTGTTATAAAACGTATTCGCAAGAACTACGCACTTGATCGTGCCCGTTACTTTATGCCCTTTGCTTGCAAGACGAGCATGGCTCTCGTTATGAGTTCGCGCATGTGGACTGAAGCAATCAAGCACCTCGAATCGCTGCCTCAGATCGAAGCTCACGCTTGTGCCAAAGCGATCCGTGAAGAATTAACTAAATTTTCTCCGAGGTTAGTGAAACACAGCAAAGCCGAATATTCTTATGAAGCTCAAGCGCGCCAAGAATTTGAATACAGTTTGAAATTAGGTTTGGAAACGCTTTCGACTGACAATCTTGCTGATGAAGTTTGGGTGAAAGTGGATAAAGAAGTTCCTAGTTTTCTTCCCGATACTCAGTCGATGGAAGATGCTCTGGGGCATCGAGCAAATCGTTACGGCCGCTGCGGCTCTTCGATTCGCCGTATGCGAGTTTCATTTGCCTGGAATAATATGGCTATCGCTGAGTTACGCGATTTGAACCGCCACCGAACGGGGCATCGGTTTACGCCGATGATACAAAATGGTTTCTACTTACCGCCCGAAGTCGATCCAGCTCCTCATCAGGAATTGTTGATTCGTCAGAAGGCATTGCTGAACACTTTGATGGAGCTGAAATCACCAGCTTATGTTTATGGCCTTCTCCTGGGATCTCAGACACCCTTCGAACACAGCACTCATGCAGATAAATTTGTCTACGAGGCAGAACTCAGAACAGGAATGGGCGCGCACTTTCGTTATGCAGAGCACTTAAGCAAAGCGTTACATAAGTTTTGGGAATTGGTTCCGGAATCCAAGCCGTTTATTACTGAGGGGACCGCAGAGCCTGAATAGAGTATTCATGAGGTCATTACTTACAGGAGTGCTGTTGATTTCTATTCCGCTAGTCGCTGTAGAGCCGATTGATCCTGGAAACCCTAAGCTATTCCGTGAACAGGAATTGATTATAGATAAAACGGTCAAAACTTTAAATACCATTCCAGCTACCACCGTTTCTGGGCTATACCGATCTTGGATAAATCCAGTAAAGTCCCAGCTATGAAACTATAGACTTTAATCTCGTGAAATTCCCGGTTCGAAATCCCTCTCTCGAACAATCTTTTTTAAAAAATAAGAAATGGCAGCCCGAAAATACGGTAAAACTGTACGAAAAAGGTAAAGATATTGACGGTCTTTTAAGCCCATTGGCACTCAAGAACTTTAATCGATTTAATTATATGTGGAACTCGAGTTCCCCCTAGGCTTCAATTACAAAAGCTCCTAGTAGTATCATCTAGATTTATTAATGGGTACGTTTCGGCTAATACAATTTAACATGCAGTTTGGTCAATTGTGGGATTCTTCCAATCCTGACGATTCCCCCATCGATATTGAAGAAACTGTGCGTTTACTGAATCTTTATAACGGAGATATTATTGTTCTACAGGAAGTCGAACAGGCCCAACCAGATGGTACTCAAAAGCAGCCACCGGTTAACTTCACCTATCTCCAAAGTAAATTGGATGGCTACCATAGTACCTTTGCATATCCACCTGAAGATTCTCGTGAACTACCATTTGGAATAGGATTAGCTGTTTTCTCAAAGTATCCGATTTTGAATACTCGCACGATTGTCCTGCCCGGTGCACCAGTCATCTTTGAGTTTGATGGAAAGAATACTACCCCAACTGATAGGATATTACAGGTCGTAGAAATTGAAATTGAAGGTCGAGTTGTGACTTTTCTCAATACGCATTTACAGGCTTATTTTATGATCAACGCTTCAAGTGATGATTATCCCGATCAACGAAATATTGTCCTGGATGAGGCAATAGCGATTGAAGGTCCGATGGTATTGGCAGGTGATTTTAATTGCGTATCGAGTGAGGGGCTTTTGGCCCAGTATGAAAATACAGGATTGCACACTATGCAAAAAGATATGGTCACGTGGAAACGTCTGCCACATGTGCTGGACCACATTTTCTATAATAACCTCCTAGTTCTTAAGGGCGGTACAGTCGATGAAGTGACCGCTTCAGATCATCATATCTTAGTGGCAGATTTCAAACACTAGCCCACATGGAAACTGAGCCTGCACGCTCTCGTGACGAGTACTTATAATCGATCCGAGCTAGACGCCGTGCTGCTTACCCTGACGAACTCTGTCTTTTGCCGACTCCCTATCTGATTCAATTTGTTGAATGTCAATTTGAAGCTCTTTTTCTGCCTGGGAAATTTGTTCGAAATCACCTTTTAACGATGCATCAGAAATCCGTTTTGTGGCAGCAATTTTTTTCTCGGCAATTCTAGCTTTATACTTGTTATCCAAGTCAGCCAATTCCTCTTTCTGAGCATCGCTGAGTGGGGTGTTTTCGTTAGGATTGGTCGTGTTTAACCGTTCCATTGCGAGTTCGTAGGCAGATTTCATATCAGACTGTTAACCAAAATCATTCCGACCGTGATGACAACCGGAAAGGCAAATTTCCACTGATTGCGCCATTTAATCCCATGGACAACCAATAGACTGCTTAGAAATAAAATGACGGTAGAGATGCCAAAGCTTTCGGTCACCCAGGTTGTTTTTACGAATGTGTTTGGAACATGAGCTGCGTTATCAAGTAATCCGCCCATGATCTGAATCAACAGTAATGGTCCGTGATTAAAAAACCCAGAAATAGCAGGTAATAAGCAGCAGCTACCTATTAAAGAAAACAGCCCTGCAATAATAACTAAAGAGGCGATGGGAATTAAAATCATATTTAGAAACACTGCAAATGGAGCTAGGATTCCGAAATATAAGATACTTAATGGAGCGCTAGCCAACGTGGCTGACAGGCTAATACAAAAGATACCTCCAATTATTTCCACTGTCCTGTTTAGGAGCATGCGACCCTTTGATAAATCAACCTGTTTTTGAAGAATCCTTTCATGCCACCTATAGCGCAATGATTGGTAGAGAGGAATACCCCAAAGTAAAATACCTGAAACAACCGTGTAGGATAATTGAAATCCGGCTGAGAACAGTTGGGTCGGTGAGGCAATGAGGACCGTGACAGCAGAAGCTACGAGAGCTTGAAATGGAGGCATTTGGCGAATCAGCGATTTTCCGACCCAGAAAAATGCAGTCATAGCAAATGCCCTCACCGCTGATGGACTTGCTCCCGTGATTTCCACATAAAGGTAGACAAGGCAAACGCCTGCGATGACCGATATATGTCGCGGAACTCTCAATACGAGAAATATACTTGCCACTGTAACTGCAATAATTCCTACGTGCAGTCCGCTAATAGCAAAGAGATGAAGCGTGCCTGTTTTTAAAAATATTTCCTTATTCTCTGAACTGAGTTCTCCTTTGATTCCGAGCATCATGCCGCGATAAATTGAGAGCTCTTCAGGATAATCAGCCAGGTTTATCCCAAGTGTGCTAATCGCATTTCGTCTTAAACTCCCGATCAATTGTTCGAACCAATTTCCTTGCTGTGGAGTATCTGTGAGGTAAGCCCGCGTGAGAGTGAGTGAAATGGATTGCCCGATTAAGTATTGTTCAAAAAGCGAATGATCTTCTTTAGAGGGAAGGTAGCTTAGGACTCCTCGCACCTTGAGACTATTCCCACGGTCAATTACGAAGCCCTCTACATTTGTCGAAAAATAAATGGGATAGTTTAAGAGTGGATTTAGATGAGCTTCCGTGCCAATAACGGTAGCCAATCCACTGATCTTTTCCAGATGGTTGCCGGCGTATAATCGTTTAACTTCCAGTTCAATAAATGCTTCTCGAGGAGGTAATTCATTCCATCGTTCGGGAAATTGCAGATGCTGTTGATAGTAAAGTAGTGAAGCGCTGGATACCCCAAGTATCATGAAACACGGCCAATACTTTCGTTGCCCTATTTGTGTTCCTTTCCGGCTTAACCAAAAGGCTATGGCCAAGCTGACAAAGGCCATAAGTGTTGTTGGCAATACAGGTAAATGTGGAATGAAGTGCCCAATTATATACCCATTGATCATGGGTATGAGGAGCCACAGTAGAGGGACTCTGTAGGAGGCGACGGACATTACCTTAAGGATTGGAATTTCGAGGATAGTGTAAAACACTTTCTATTTCCAGTCCGGTCCATCTTTGGTTTGCAGATATAGTGCACGGGGGCTAGAACATTTCAAAATGACTGATTCCTTTCAGGCTTCCTTCTTCGAGACCGGCTCAAACAGTCAGGTTGACCATGCTTTTAAACCACTGGCTGCGCGGATGCGGCCTCGTTTGTTAGGAGAAATTATTGGTCAAGAACACCTTCTAAAGGAGGGTGCCCTCTTACCTAAGCTCATTCAATCGGACCGATTTGGGAGCTTGTTATTTTGGGGACCTCCTGGTTGTGGGAAAACCACATTCGCCCGGGTAATTGCTCAAGAAACTCGTAGTCATTTCATACAGATCAATGCGGTTTTATCAAATGCAGCCGAGCTTAAACAAATTCTTCTGACAGCTCGCAGTAATCCTTCTGCTCGAACGGTCCTCTTTATAGATGAACTGCATCGTTTTAACAAAGCGCAACAAGATCTGCTGTTACCTGATGTTGAGGAAGGAAACATTCGGTTGATAGGTGCTACGACCCATAATCCAGGATTCTACATCATCCCACCTTTGGTTAGTCGAAGTCACCTTTTCAAATTAGAACCATTGACCGCCGAAGAAGTTGCCTCGGCATTGGAGCTGGCATTAAAAGATGATGATCGAGGTTTGGGAGAAAGAGTCGTTACAGGCGATAATGAGTTGCTTCTTTCTCTCGCCAAATTGTGCGACGGCGACTTGCGACGAGCTTTGAATGCGCTTGAGGTCCTTGTTGAAAGTGTTGAACCCGGCCATGTGCTATCTTCGGAAGATTTAGAGGCTTTTGCCAGCGAAAGGCAGATCCGTTACGACTCAAATGAAGATGAACACTACAATACTGCATCTGCTTTCATCAAAAGTATGCGGGGGGGAGATCCTGATGCGGCGCTTTACTGGATGGCAAAAATGCTGGCTGGGGGTGAGGACCCCAAGTTTATTGCTCGCAGATTGGTCATTCTGGCTAGTGAGGATGTAGGCTTGGCCGATCCGATGGCGTTGCCATTGGCCGTTGCAGCTAAAGAAGCTTGCGAGTTTGTAGGGCAACCTGAGTGTGAGCTCAATCTTGCACACGCTGTCATCTATTTGGCTACAGCTCCGAAAAGTAACTCTGCCACGGTAGCCCTTGGTAACGTAAAAAAAGAAATAAAAGACAATCCCATTCAGAGTGTTCCCATCTGGCTGCAAGATAGTCATAGCAAGGTATCCAAGAGTATGGGGCAGGGAGCTGGTTACCTTTATAGCCACAAATTTCCTGAAGCAGTTTCTGGTCAGGACTATATGGAGAACCCCAAACAATTTTATGCAGCAAACGAATCAGGTCGTGAAAAATTTATATTAGAACGACTTCGCTATTGGAGGGAACTGAAAGAGCGTCTAAAGACTCAAACTTAATAGAAACTCTCATACCATTATGAAAACACGCATCTGGAGCATCTTTTTACTGCTTGGTCTATTTATTGGACCTCAACCAATTTTTGCCGAGGACTCTACCGAGTCAGTCACGCTTAAGGGTTATTTCATTAAAAGGCCCGATAATACCTATCTCCATGTTGATATGGTTGGTATTCAAATGATTTTTAAACTGCTCGACAAAGATCATCAGGAGATTGAGAACGTCTTTACTCGAGGTGTAATGACAGTAACCCCTAAAGGGAAATCGAGGATTCGTATGGTTATACGGCCAACCGGGGATGGTTTTTCACTAAAAAGCTCAAGAAATATCAAAAAGCCTCACCTTCTTAAAATCATCGGACGTCTATTTATGGGAGAAGACGACAAGGTTGGGGAGGCATTTAATCAGTTTCGGGTTTAATTCCTCGCCGCTTGCGGCGTATAACATTTGCATGAGCGAATACATTCATAAACGGCATAATGTT
>Ga0115002_10001630_pt1 | contig 30631 bp, 26 predicted proteins | sample ArcticOcean_MG_C_8_FD_89576 | JGI IMG/M metagenome (GOLD analysis project Ga0115002, IMG submission 89576) | Marine microbial communities from western Arctic Ocean - ArcticOcean_MG_CB11_86 | ecosystem: Environmental > Aquatic > Marine > Oceanic | place: Arctic Ocean: Canada Basin | collected... | reverse complement strand
GGACCGTTCGGATTTACCAATCCAGCGATCGTAAATACCATTTATGGACGCTGGTGGTGGCCTGAAAATGGAGAAGCTGGTGCCGGTGACCCGATCGACAACGAGCTTGAGTGGACGGGTGACTACTTGGATGGCCTGCAAAACAAGATGACCATGCATGCGTATGCGAATCCGGATTTTGTCACCATGAACGAGGCAAGAGAACTGTCTGAACAAGGAGGAGAGACCAATTTGGAAGATGGCTATGGAATCGCACGTTTCCACAAACCGACGCGCACCATCACCTTTGAATGTTGGCCACGATTTGGGGACGTCACTAAATCAAATGCTCCTCAATACCCGGGATGGCCCATGACCATTCGTACCGAGGACAACGATGGTCGTGAAGTATACGGATACTTACCTGAACTCGTTTTTGAAGAAAACAATCCTGTCGTCCAGGTTATCAACGAAGCCAATAAAGAGGTGCTCTATACCATCCGCATTCAGGGCAACACTTTCCTACCCAAAGTGTATTCAGCAGGAAGGTACACAGTAAAAGCCGGTAAGGATCGCCCAGATGCATTTAAAAAAACAGGACTAAAACCAACAGCGAAAAAAATAAAAGTGAAGCTGTAAACTTTGTCAGACCGGTTCTATTTGAACCGTTCGACCAATATTTCATATGAGAGGTCTTCAACGCTTTCTGTGATCAGATCGCAATGGGAAAAGTCCATCGCCCGGGTTATGTCGTTCGGAATGGCTACAGACCAAATACCGGCACGCTTAGATGCAAGCGATCCGTTGTGGGAATCCTCCAAGGCCACCGTCTCATCACCTCCCAGATTGAACTGCCTTAGCGCTTCAAGATAAAGATCTGGAGAAGGCTTGGCCTTCGGCGCATCCCCGCGACAGATAAACCCATCGAAATAATGCATAGCGTCGCAACGATCGAGATTACTCTTGATCCAATAGTACGGTGAACTGGATACCACCGCACAAATCCAATTATTGGACCGGGCTTCCTTAAGCAGTTCAAGGACACCCGGTTTTATTTCCAAATCGAGTCCAACCTTCGTCTCAATCTCTCGGCGTTCATTTTCAATGGTATCCCAGTCCAACTTTCGCCCCGCTCTTTCCTCAAGCAAAGCTCTTGGATTCTGATCCGTGCCGACAATTTGCTGAAACTCCTCCAATCGGTATTCGGAGCCCTGTCCTTGAAACACCGCTTGCCAACCAGCAAAGCAGGCGTACTCCGTGTCGAGCATCAGCCCGTCAAAATCGAAAAAGATCGCTCGTAGTTCAGCCATAGTAAGGTTCTGAGAGGAAAAATAGAATCTGCTTAATTAGGATGCCTCACTGATTATTAATCAGCTCGCTCTGTGGCACAGCAACATCCGACCGATTTATCCAGCCAGCTTCAATAGGTTCTCCAGCCATATATCGCTCGTAGAAATCCTGCTGCACCGGATCGGAAAAACGGAATGCCTCATACTCGTAACCCCGACCGAACATGCGTCGGTCACCCTGCAGTGCCAGGTCAGCATACAACTTGGCCGCAAGCTTCCGCTTGATAGATTGATCTCCTCGCGTCGCGAGATTGCGGATACAGTCGGGATCTTGCTCTATATTATATAGCTCCTCAGGTGGTCGCTTACCAAAATTTCTCTTCCACCAGTGGATTCGCTCTGGATCGAAACGACCTTCGAGTATCAGCGTCTTCGTTGCTCCTCCATCGGTATTCATGTAGCCGGTCTCGGGATTCCCAGACGGCCAACGATCGGTTTCAAAGTTCCGCAAAAATAAATAATCACCCTGTATAATACCACGAATGGGGTAGCCCTGATTATTAGGGCGACCTGCATCATGACGCTCTTTTCCGAATAAGAGATAGTCTCGAAAGTCTTCCGGCTTTTTAATCCGATTCTTGAAAATAGGAACCAGGCTTTGCCCAGACACCGCTTGCATGCCGACGCTTTGGGCAGTTACCCCTGCTACTTCTAGAAAGGTAGGCACGATGTCGACAAAGCTCACCAGGCTATTAACTTCACGTCCTGGATTTTTAATTCCCGCAGGCCAGGAAACAGCCAAAGGCATATGATGAGAGATTTCGTAATTATTTCCCTTGGACCTTGGAAAAGGCATCCCGTTATCGGAAGTCACCACCACAACGGTGTTTTCCAAGAGACCGCGTTTTTCCAGCTCATCGAGCATACGCGCCAGGTGACGATCGAAGTGCTCAATCTCAAACGCATAGTCGAGCATGTCGTTACGAACAATCTCATCATCAGGCCAATAACCAGGCACGCGATCCACGTCATTTAAAGATTTTCCACCTTTGGCGACTCCTGAACCATATTCGTAACGACGATGCGGTTCGTGGCCCCCTAACCAAAAAGCGAAGGGTTTGTCATCATCTCTCTGATCCAGGAAAGTCTCAAAGTTGCCCGCATAGTCCTTATTACTCATGGCATTGGCAGGAGGAGTCATGGTTTTACCTACAAACTGTGGACCCGTCAGCTGCCTCGGTTTACCGTGCAGAGTACCTGGGTCACCAGGCCCCCACCCTTTGCCCGTATAACCTGTTTCGTAACCAGCGTCAGGCATGGCCTCCATCCAGGTCTTAAACTCATCCGGCCAAAAAAGAACGTGGTTCGCAGCCTCTTCCAATTGCCAGGAATACCGACCCGTAAGAATAATAGCCCGGGAAGGTGCACACTTGGCATTCGGTGTATAAGCACGGTTAAACAACAATCCCATGTCTGCCACCCGATCAAACCCCGGGGTATTGACCCATTCCGTCCCATAAGCACTGGCATGAGGGAACGATTGATCATCCGAGATGGTGAAAAGGATGTTGGGACGATTTGCCGCAGATATAGAGAGCGCTAGAGAAAGAGTAAAGAAGAGCAGAAGAATCAAATGTTTCATGATATAGGGTGATACATGATTCAGCCCCGAAAAGAAGTGATGTCCAATAAAAAAGCCAAGGTGGAGAAGTTTTGCCAAGGGCCGTCCCTACTACAGGGTCCTACCGGCGGAATCGACATCAAATAGGTTGTTCCTTTTTCATGCTTGGCTGACAATAAGCTTAGATGTATTAAACATATGGGTACACAAACTTATTACCTAGGGTTCCCTATTTTACGTCGAGAAGTTTTTTGTAGCTCTGCTCCTGTTTGTCTCGAAATGCCACCCACCCTTTTTGCATAACGTCCGCGGTCGCACCTGTCTCAACCCATCCACCTGGTTGTGGGGTAGATGTTCGTCTCGTATCAGCGAGCCAATCCTTGAGTTGCCTCAACATCTTTGCACTTTGTTCCGGCTCGCTCGTGGCCAGATCGTTTTCCTCAGCAATATCGCGATCCAATCGGTAGAGTTCCACCTTTTCGTTTTCATAGGTTCCTGCTTTGGCGCCGGGATGCAGAACCACCAGTTTCCAAGGGCCGTCTCGCATAGCTTCTGAACGATCTCCACTATTAGACAAATACCCCCAATAAAGCGGTCGATGCGACATTGGCTTTTGTTCGAAAATCACGGGAGACAAATCCACACCGTCAAGAGGACGATCTTTGGCTGGCTCGATGTTGGCGATAGATAGAATGGTAGGCATTACATCGATGCTGATTCCCAGAGCATCGGTTTTTGTATCAGGAGCGATCTTCCCTGGCCACCATGCGATCGCAGGAACCCGGTGTCCGCCCTCATAGACAGATCCCTTGTGGCCACGAAACTTTGGACTTCCAGTTGCCGTAGCAGGTGCATCGCCATTATCAGAGAAAAACAGAATAAAGGTGTTTTCATCCAACCCCAGCTCCACCACCTTGTCGCGGATCTGTGCCACGCCTTTGTCCATTTCCAGGATCATCTGTTTCATGGCCTCCTCATGCGACGTCTCCCTCGTTGTGGCTCCGGGCCCTCGTTGTATAGGATCGTTCGGACCTTGCACCGGAGCGTGGGGAGATTCATGGGCGACATATAGACAAAAGGGCTTGTCCTGGTTCTCTTCCAGAAACTCCAGAGCATACTTGTTAATCAAGTGAGTGGTATAACCCTCTTCCTCGGTCTCTTGTTTGCCGTGCCACCAATCATGCTCATAATGGTCTCCCCAATGGTTTACATAGTCGATGTTCCCGCTGTGGTAGCCCCTAAAATAATCGAAGCCATGGTTTTGAGGATGATACTCCGGGGTTTCCTCCGGGTAGCCGAGGTGCCATTTGCCAACAATTCCTGTAGCGTATCCCGCCGTTTTAAACTGTTGAGCAAAGGTCACCTCGCTGTTGTGCAACCCCTTAAGATGCTCAGGATGCTGTGGAAAAGGGTGAATGACCGCTTCTATACCGGCCCGTTGCTGATACCGCCCGGTTAACAATCCCGCGCGGGTGGGAGAACAGACAGGGCCGGAAGCATGGAAATCGCTGAATCGCATCCCTTCCAGAGCCAATTGGTCCATGCCAGGCGTGGAATAATGAGGATTGCTGTAGGGCGCAATGCTCGGACCTGCGAACCCCATATCATCCACCATGATGATGATAATATTGGGCTGGTCCTTCGATTGGAGTCGTCGCTGTTGAGCTATGTCCGAAGCTACTCCTGCCGATCGTTCATTTGATCCACAACCAAAGGTTCCAATCAAAGTAAACGCTGATAAAACCGCGAAGATGACACCGAGATTAGATGGTTTAAAGTAGCAAGATCCTTCGTTATAGCTTGATTTAATCATTGGGGTTTTCTGATTGAAGAGGATTAAAGAATACAAACAACTATTTGTCTACAACAGGAATACTTCAAATTTAAACAAAATCCGAAAATCGTGTTTAAAAAGTTTTCGGGAACAGATTTCATTGATTTTCCTCCTATCTTCATACACAAAGCAGAAAATGCAGAAACTTTTAGTCATACTTCTTTCCTTATCGACCTCCCTTTATGGGTGGGGCGGAAGTTTGGCTGAGCATATAGAAGAGCAGTGTCATGTTGTTCAGGGAGAACATCATGAGGAATCGCTGGCTGATCATGAAGAGGAGCACCACGCAACAGCAGGTCACGAATCCCATGATTCTGAAAACGACTGCGAGCCAGAACATTGTTCCGACCATTGTGGCCTTTGCCACGTATCGGCAACGGGGTTTGTAAGTTTGACCGCCGAGAATTCGTGTCAGAGATCACCGCTTCTCAAAGAAGTTTCTTCAGGGGAACTTGAGAAAATGGCATCTATCGCGACACGTCCCGACACTCCCCCTCCTAAAGCATAGGTATACCTGGAATTCCACACACCGAAAAGCCTCCGTATGTACGGACAGCTAGACGAGGTGTGTGAGCTATCGATTCGATAGATAAACTTCCACTCACAGAGAAAGGCCAACCCATAGTCTTTCTCTAACAAAACGAATATAACGTTCGTCCATACCTATACTTATGCAAAATTTATACCGACATTTTATGGGCTGTTTAACAGCAGTCCTATTCATACAATTCTCACAACTTCAGGCTCAGGATCCCTTATCGCTGAATAAAGTAACGGCCGTTGCGTTAGCCCTGCGAAACAACAAAACGCTCGCGGCGGCAAAGACAACGATCGAGCAAGCTCAAGCCCGGAAGAATCAGGCTGGCAAGCTGAGCAATCCCGAGCTGAAGGTGGATTATTCATCCGACAAGACCTTCAATAACGAGGGTGAATACACTTTCGGATTTGGCTTTGAACAACGATTCCCTGTTACCAGTCGACTGCGCCATTTGAAAAATATTGCACAGATTGAAATTGCACTGGCTGAAGCAGAGATAACCAACCGGGAACGGCTTCTTACTCAAAAGGTGGAAACAGTCATCCTCAATATCGCTCAAGCCAAAGAACAAATTCGACTCCGGGAATCTCAGATTCGTCTGAACGAAGAGTTCGCCACCTTTGTGGAGTCACGGGTAAATGCCGGCGAGGCGTCGACTCTTGAGGTGAACCAGGTAAAACTCGAATTGTTCTCAGTAAAGCAACAGATCGAGCAGCTAAATATTAAACGCAATGAACAGCTGAGCTCGCTCAAGCGGCTACTAGGTCTGGAAGCAGAAAGTATGATCGAAGTGCTCTATGAGTTTTCAATACCTTCCGATCCAGTTGAGTTGCCGATCGTCACAACCACAGCGTTGGAAAATCACCCCGAGTACCGTTTAAAGAAACTGTTGTTTGAGATCGCAGATGAAAGAACGTCTCTGGAATTCGCCAAACGCTGGGACGACATTGGGGTCGGTCTCTTCTTTGAGAACGAACGTAGCGTCGATGAACCCATCGGAAGGGAGACAGATAATTTCTTTGGGGTCAGCGTGTCGATACCGCTGCCATTTAATAATCGGAACCAAGGCAGCATCCGGGAAAGTCGGGCATATCAACGGCAAATCGAACTAGAACTGGAAGCCGTTTCCTTGGATACCCAGAGCCGGGCCCAATCGTTGAAGGAGAAGGTAGGTAGTATTTATAAGCAAGTTTATGAGTATGACCATGGAGTCACCCAGATTGTTGAACAAAACCTGAATGACATGAACGTTGCTTATGAGTCGGGCCTGGTCAGTTTGACCGATCTTTTTAGATCCCAGGAACAACGGCTGAAGATCGAATTTTTTCAACTGACCATGCTACACGACTACGAACAAGCCCTTGTCGACTGGAAAGCGGCTACCAACCAAGAAGCGAATCGCTCCTAAGCATTTATCTATCATGAAACTATTTAAAAGATTACTAACAGGAATCACTCTGCTAACCCTACCCTCACTGGGCTCCGCACAGGATGAAGCAAACACCATCATTCTCGATAAGAATGGAGTAGACAACTTGCGTATCAAACTCGCCGACGCGGAAGAAAGAGAATTTAACACGATCGTTTTTGCGATCGGTCGTATCGAAGAGATCCCTTCGAATCGTTCAGTCGTTTCGTCTAGGATCGCAGGACGAGTGACTAAAATCAATGTATTCGAGGGAGACCTGGTGACCTATGGACAAGTACTGGCCACCGTCGAAAGCCGACTTTCCGGCGATCCCCCACCCTCCATTGAATTGAAGGCGAGTCAATCGGGCCTGGTCATCTCATCTCACGTTCGTCTGGGGCAACCTGTTGAACCAGCGGTGGAACTTCTGGATATTTCAGATAGGTCGAAGATGTGGGCTGTGGCTAAAATCCCAGAACAGGAGGCTGCCCAAGTCAGATTGGGTTCGTCAGCCCACATTCGCATTCCTGCACTTGGAACGGAAGAGATTGATGCAAAGCTAGTGAGATTCGGAGTTGATGCTGACCGTCAGGCGGGAACCATCGAAGGTATATTCGAGTTGGATAACAGCGAAGGTCGATTACTCCCAGGAATGCGAGCCGAGTTTTCTGTTATACTTAGCCAACGATCCGATGTATTGTCCGTACCGAGAGAAGCCATACAGGGAGATCCTGCAAATCGGGTGGTCTTTGTGGAGGATTTCGAATTGCCCAACGCATTCGTTCGATCACCGGTGGTACTCGGGGAGCAAAACGACGATTACGTCGAAGTGCTGAGCGGCTTATTCCCAGGCGACATGGTAGTAACTCGAGGGTCCTACTCATTGGGCTTCGTTATTGAAGGTAGTGGCATTTCGCTCAAAGAAGCCCTCGACGCAGCTCATGGTCATGAACACAACGAGGACGGTTCGGAATTAACCGATGAGCAAAAGGCAGGAGGGAACAAAGGGGACAACAACGAACTTACCGGAGTAGAAACAAAGACAAGCAAGGCTTTGGTGATCTACGCTTTCGTGGTGACAATACTCTTCGTCGTCGCTGCGCAAATGCTCTGGAGAAAAATCAAACGGATTGAGGACTAAGTATTATGCTCAACCAGCTAATTAGATTCTCTTTATCTCAAAGACCGCTCATCCTGGTCTTTGCTCTGGTGGTGATTGTCCTTGGGATAAAAACGACCACAGAGCTTCCAGTCGAGGTGCTTCCCGATCTGACAAAACCCACTGTCACTATTTTAACCGAATCTCCGGGATTTGCTCCCGAGGAAGTTGAAACCCTCGTCACTATTCCTCTTGAAAACTCTCTGATGGGGGTGACCGGTGTTTCGCGCCTACGATCCATTAACGACATAAGCCTCTCGCTTATTTTCGTGGAATTCGACTGGGGTACGGACATTTATCAGGCTCGTCAATTCGTTCAAGAACGATTGACGGGGGCAACGGAAGCCCTCCCAGAAGGAATAAATCCCTACATGACACCGGTCGCATCCCTGATGGGAAACATCATGTTGATCGGACTGACCGATCCCACAGGAGAAACGGACCCCAGGGAATTGCGAGCCATCGCTGATTGGAACGTATCCCGTAAGCTTCAATCCATCCCAGGAATTGCAGAGGTTCTTTCTATGGGCGGTGGAGTTAAACAAATACAGGTGCAGCCTGACCCGAATAAAATGTTAGCGCTTGGAGTATCCTTTGAACAGATACACAATGCTGCGTCCGAGGCAGTTAAGAATACTACAGGTGGTTTTTTAACGGAATCGTCACAGGAGATTATGGTCCGTAACCTGGCTATGACTACCGATCTGAAAGAGATTGCTGATACTGTTGTAAATTATGAAAACGACCGACCGATCCGGCTGAGAGATGTGGCGGAAGTCGTATGGGATACTGAACCCATGCGCGGAGAAGCAGGGATAGGTTCCAAGCTATTGTATGAAGAACCATATGAGGAGGAAATCACCGGAAATCCAGGTATCATCCTAAGCGTCACCAAGTCTCCAGGATTCGATACACTGTCATTAACTAAAGCGGTTGAGAAAACGATATTGGATCTACAAGGATCCCTGCCCGATGGAGTAGAGATCCTTACCGTTTACCGACAATCCGATTTCATTGATCTGTCGATAGGAAACCTCGAGGAGGCTCTCAGAGATGGAGCCATTATGGTAGCGATCGTCCTGTTTCTTTTTCTGCTAAATATTCGGATCACCTTAATCACCCTAACCGCCATACCACTTTCTTTAGGTATAACCGTTTTGGTGTTTGGACTTTTTGACTTGAGCGTCAATTCAATGACCTTGGGCGGCTTGGCCGTGGCAATCGGCATGGTCGTGGACGATGCGATTGTGGATGTTGAAAACGTCTATCGGCGACTTCGAGAAAACGCTGCTCGCGAAAATCCGAACCCCAATATTGAAGTCATTGCCCGAGCATCGGCAGAAGTCAGATCGTCCATTCTCTATGCGACCATACTTGTCATTTTAGTATTTCTCCCACTGTTGGCCTTGAGCGGCGTGGAAGGACGTTTGTTTTCACCGATTGCCATTGCGACGATTGTCAGTATGGCCGCGTCGTTCATAGTATCTCTAACCGTGATTCCTGTGTTGAGCTCCTACTTGCTAAATCCCAAGGCCGGGAAAAAGCACCGAGAAGGATTCATCGTACGGGGACTGAAATGGTTATTCAAAAACACCTGGCTCAACCTGGCATTATCACAACCGTTCGTGATCTTCATTATTACCGGTGGGCTGCTGTATATTGCCTATGGAACCGTTGCTCATATGGGAGGTAATTTCCTTCCACCCTTTCGGGAACCAACGGCCGTAGTTGCAACCACTACCGCACCGGGAACTTCCCTAAAGCAAACCAATGAAATCTCGGCCATGGCACAGGATCTTCTTCTGCAGATTCCCGAAGTAGAAACCGTAGGGTATCGAGTAGGAAGAGCCGAGCGAGGAGACCATGTCGTTCCGGTATCCACGGTGGAATTCGATGTGGAATTCGATAAAACCAGCGACCGCACTCGCGATGAAATCATAAATGATATCCGAATAACGATGAAGAGTATTCCAGGGACCTTCAGCGCAATCAGCGGCCCGCTAGCTGACCGCATCGGACATATGCTAAGTGGTGTTTCTGCAAAAGTAGCTATCAAAATTTATGGTCCTGAATTGGCTGTGCTGAGACGAGTTGGCACAGATATTGTAGAAATTGCACGAGAGATCCCAGGGCTAGAAGAAGCACGAGGTGAACAGCAAGCCCCCATTCCTCAACTCAGAATTGAAGTGGATCGCAGCCGAGCCCTTGCTTATGGAATCACCCCGGGTGCCTTGAATGAACAACTGGCAGCCTTGATGGGGGGAGATACGGTGGCAGAGGTTTATGAAGGCCAACGAGTTTATGACTTGGTTGTGCGTTTGCCAAAGGAATGGCGCGAATCGCAGAACAAACTGTCCAGCCTTTATATTGATACCCAGAGTGGACAACGCATACCATTGAGCTACGTGGCCGACATAAGACAAGGAACTGGTCCCAATACCATTCTTCGAGAAAACACGATCAGACGATTTGTGGTTTCGATCAATCCGACCACCAGTGATCTTAATGCGGTTGTAGAAAAGCTTCAGGCCGAAGTCAGTGAGAAGATAAGCCTCCCGCAAGGCTACACACTTTCTTTCGAAGGAGAATATCGGGCGCAACAAGAGGCTCGTAGAACCATCCTAATCATGTCGGCGATTATCCTAATTGTTATTCTGGTTCTACTCCAGAGCTACTTCAAAAGCTTCAGTTTTGTAATTCTGGTCCTATCGATTATCCCCATCTCCTTGATCGGAAGCATACTCTATACCCGATACACGCTGGATAACATAAGTATCGCAACCCTCGTCGGATTCATCGCGGTTACCGGCATAGCTGCTCGTAACAATATCATGATGATTTCCCACTATTTGCATCTAATGCGGCACGAAGGAGAACAATTCACTCGAAGTATGGTCGAACGAGGAACACTTGAAAGATTGGTTCCCGTACTGATGACAGCTATATCTGCAGGTCTTGCACTTCTTCCCTTGGTTCTGGCAGCCGACGAACCCGGCAAGGAGATCCTGAATCCAGTGGCCATTGTGATTATCGGTGGACTGCTGAGCTCAACTCTGCTTGGTTTGGCTGTGACGCCCGCTTTGTTTTATACCTTCTGTCGCAAAGCTGCTGAAAAATCTATTCGACTTGAGTCGGCCGCATCAGAATAACCCCAAAAATACTTTTACCTAAATCAACATAAATAATATTAACCACAAGAGGCACAAAAATCACAAAATGACCTTGCCCTAAAACTTTAGTCTTTAGACGACTATTAAGTTTTGTGTCTTCTGCGCTTATTGTGGTTCAAAATTAAAAGCCATGAATCTATTCAGAAAAAAAAGTTTCGCTACCATCCTTATTCTAACCCTGGTCAGTCACTTCATTCCAATCTCAGCCGACGAAGGTAATAGCCACAAAGGAGATCACGACAGTAACTCAAGTCAGTTCGTCAAAGAGCCGGGTCCAAGCGGAGGACGCATCGTAGAAGGTGACGACTTCAAATTGGAGTTCTTCGTCACGGACGACCGCAAGGTTCAAATCTCCTTTCTAAATGATCAGGGAGATGTAGTTTCACCGCAGAATCAGAACGTCTCCTTCGTCGGTGGCGATCGCTCCAACCCTACCCGCCTACAATTTGATAAAAGCGGCAAGGTCCTGCTTTCACAAAGCACCCTACCCGACCTCAAAAATATGCCCGCCATTCTTAATGTAAAAGTGTCACAAGGTGCCAAGGCAGTTCGTGAACGCTTTAATATCAACATGAGCACCTGTCCTGAATGTTCGCTTCATGAATACGCCTGCATCTGTGGTCACGAAGAAAAAGCAGCGGCAGCACATGGCCAGAGCCACGGACCTGACGCGGACCATCAGCACAATTAGCAGAATCGGTTAATTCTTCGGAGTTACCAGGCCAGAGTATCAAGGATTTCGTCCTTGATCGGACTTTACGCGAAACCCATGAGGATGAGGAGAGCGCAATGGCAAATTGGCATGGGTGATGGATTTTGAAACTCGCTCGAAAAAGTGTGATTTCTAATCGGAAAACACTTGTTGCCCTGTGACACTTGTATTTCGAAATCAGCTAGAGTCTCGGTGCTTGCTCCAAGATATTTGCTGATCCGGATTTTCACCACATACGAGCGGCAATAGCCCGTTCTTCTTCGCCGACTGCGTCCGCATAAATGGCTGTGGTCTCGATCTTGGAATGCCCCATCCATTTCTTGAGTGTGTTAAGTGGCACCTTGTTTAAAATCGCATTCACCCCAAAAGCATGGCGCCACCCGAACAATATGAGCGGTTAGGATTGGCTTACCATAGGCGTAAGTAACGGCGCCCTCGGCGAGGACGCCCTACCAGAATATAGATTTCATAAACCCAATTCGGTACAAAAGGTAGGGACGGATCGCCGAGCCGTCAGACGTCCGTTGAGGGAAAAAGTAAGAGGACGAGGAAGGTTAAGCGCTCTTCCTATCTTTCATCACTAGTACACCCATCCAAATAGCAATGATGAGGAGGCCGCCCATTTCACGGACCCATTCTACGGTAATGTTGCTCATGGAAGCTTGCATGAAAACTTCGTTCCAACGGATGTCAGCGGCAGTACGAATAATGCCAGGGAGTAAAGCGAATCCCCAAACCAGGGCGATCACCCCAACAATTATAGGTAGTTTTTGGGGAAGTTTGCCAATGCCGTGAAGCAAACAGGCTACCCCAGCCACTCCCCACATGAGTATCCACACAACCGGATCAGGATCATTGTATTGCAGCACAGCAGAGAGCAAAAACGAAAGGCAAAATAACCAGTTTAGTAGTTTCATAGAAGATGGATTTAAGCTTGATCTATACTATACGACAAAGGACTAAAAGTTCCAGCCCAGGATTCAATTTGTTGGAAGCATTTTGAAACACTTCACACGTCACAGTTCCATTTTGCTTCTGCATATTAGGATCGCACTCTCAAATGGCTGGCATTGGAATCCGCATCAACTTCCTGGGCAGGGGGGAAGGGTCCCCGCTTCGCAGCAACAGTGGATCTACCGTGACCTAAGAACTAGTGAGCTTTCAAAAAAGTTATTCCGGACCTTTCCAGACCGGAACAAAATTACACCTAAGCGGCGGAGCGAGACGCTCCTGCCCTACCATCAACGAATAGGCGAAGGTGGTATGGCAATTTCGTCCCCGCAATGCCGTCGCTGAAATGGACAAGACAAACCTGTGATTCGTGAAAAAACTAATTGGATGCTACATTAAAGTATTTTTATTATTAATAGTCGATGATTCAGGTTGGGCGGTACTCGCCGCAAACCGCCGAATCGAAAATGGCTCGCTCATCCGCGCTTCGCCGGACAAGTCGGCAGATCGAGCCCTACCAATTTCAGGAAAATTGCGACCACCAATGATTAAATTACTATAAATGGTTATCAACTTGAGACGGACTACGCCTTCACCCTCGACTGGTAGAAAGCCTAGTAGTTAATCAAAATACTAAAACTCCGTATATTTCTTCAAAATCGGTTATTCCATTGCCGTCACTATCCGGATTCTCCGGATCAAAACCAAGTATCCATTCAATGAGATCGTAAAGGCCGTCTTCATCCGTATCCATAGGGAGAGGATAACCGAACGGATAGGTAGGTATCTCAATCAATGTTGATTTTCCAGGAGTAACCCATTCCCTGAAACCTACTTTCATAGACTCCTTATGGAACACGTGTTGTTTATAATGTGTGTATGGATCCATGAAATCCTGGAATAGGACTTCAACGTTGGCAATGGACAGTACGTCACGCACTACCGTTTCCAAATGAACATTTTCTCGCGCCCTGTAGAAGGTGCCGTTTACAATATCGAGTTCGCCGGGCATAAATCCTTCTTTGACCTGATTTACCATAAGGCTACTGATGGCCACGCGATCCTGTCCCGCCGACCATAAGTTAATATCCAGTCGTCCATCCATAACCACTGTGTTAATGTTTGTGACGATACAATTAAGGATATCCGCATCCGAGGACACATTGCCCATGCGCATTCCTTCGATCCAAATTCCCATATGGGTACGCATCTGGGACACATCGCCTAGGGCAATGGAAATATCGTAGCAACCAGGCTCAACATCTATGCTAAAGGTTCCGTCTAAGGTCTCGTTGAAGTCATACATACTATCGATGTCCAACAGAGAGCCACGCGAAACACCTCCAACAAGTCCCGTGCTCCAACCATAGCCAATTTCAGGGGTATAAAGGCTTTGCGGAGTCACTCTCATGTAGCCGAGAGATAAGGGTGAAAATGAGGTACCAAAATCATAGTAGCGTTTTAAGCCATTTATATCCGGCGTACCCCAGAAAATACCGTTCCCATAATCGTCGTTTGGCAACTCAGAGTTGACCGCAGTGACCACACAGAAAACGATGTGCCAGCCAGGCTTGACTATCCCAGTTCCAGGATCGGAATTAATGACGGAACCATCTTCACTGACTGTACCCGTTCCGATGACAACAAATTCACCTACGTCATGATCGAAGGAAGATAGAAAAGAACTCGTACCTGGCTCAAGGCCATCAATATTGGGAAATGTGATGGGAGCGGGTACGTCAAATTCGGAGGCTCCTGGAGCTTGAATCGAAACAACCAAAGAAGGATTCATCCCACCAGGAATAGGAGATGGAGTCCGATCTGGAGGAACAGGTATAATACTTGCCTGGGTTGCTGGTGCTCCACTCCGGTCTACGGCAGATCCCGGAGGGAAGGATACTTTAAATAAGTCCCAGGTTGCGGGATCTAACTCAGGAAACATGTTAGCCAATTCAGCTTTACCACCATCTCCAAAACCAACCTCCGTCATTTCCGTATCGGAAAGATCAATCACGTCACCCAAACCCATAGGGGGTAAGAAAATGTCAAATTCCACCCCGTTGTGGTTCAAATTTACACTCTCGCCCGGGATACTATGAACCGGTTTTCCTACTATAGGATACTCCATACCCTGAGGCGGATTGGGAACCGTACTGCCATCGATATGGACAAAGAATTCAGGAGCAGGCATATCCAACAATTCAAAACGACCCTCCGCATCCGTAATAGCACTTGCTTCAGGTATCCCGTCGACCCGGATGGTGACACCTTGCAGTGGCAATGCAGAGTAGGAATCTCTAACAAAACCTATTACATTGGTCTCGTCGATGCGTTGCAGAGATAGCGTGTCAGAAAAGTACCCGAATGCGCCACCAGGTTGTCCATCACCACATCCACCGGCACTCCTTGACTATCCATTAGCGTATCCGGAACTATCCCTACCTGGATGGTTGTCTCTTGGGGGAATCCGCCTACTGGAGTTAATGTCATCACCTTTCCGGTGGAAGAGACACTTATTGAGGCGGGAATAGGATTTTCATTAATTAATAGAAAAACGTTAAACTGTGTCGCCGAAGACGGATTAATGGGTCCATCAAAAGTGATGCGAACTTGCCTGTCTGGGCTTACAAATTGCTCTCCCAAAGTCGGTGATATCCCCGCTATAGAAGTGAGTGGCGGAAGGTCACTGACAAAAGGATCTGTGCCGTCCTCCAATTCCTTAGCGTTAATAGCTCCATCGAGGTCAAAGTCCTCCAAACCGTCGAGTGGATTGAGTGGATCAAAATCGCCCCCGCTATTCATCTCTGTTAAATCATCGATACCATCATTATCCAAATCGATAGGATTCGCAATCTCGGCCTGAGTAATCCGGTAAAGGCCGCTCCCGCCAATCAGACCGTCACCCACATCAGACAATTCAAAGGGGCCGTCTGTCCCAAGTTGAATGGATAGGACCTGTTCAAAGGAGTTTAAGTCCTGACTCCGAGCGAGCACATAATAGGAAGAGGCATCCGCCTCGAATCCTATAGATACTTTCCCGTTTTCGTTGAGATCTACACGATCAACTAACAGCACTTGTCCGGAAAGACTGGTGACAAAAAAAGGGAATACAGAAGAATCGCAATATGCCTCATAATTATTCGATTGGGGTTAAACGTTTTCGAAAGCTGGGTAGATAAGGGTGAGACGAATACAATCAAACCTGAGTTCAAAGAATTTGCCAAGGTAATATCTTGGGACGAACCACTAAACTGGCCTAGGAGGATCCACTAGAGGCTAGCCTGGCTATGAAAACTGAGAACGATCGCTCATTCTGTTAAATCCTCATAAAATCAACCGCTTTACAGCTTGATCTACGGAAAAATGAGGTTTTTTATTCGTTTTCCTAACCTCGTCCTATCTCCCCACTGTTGAAACGCCTTAACCGAGTTTATCTACTTTTCTACCTTTTCATTTGCAGTTCTTTTTATTGTCTCGCAGAGGAACAATCAGACCCTCTCTCCGATAGTGAAGAACCTGCGACTGCAACTACGGGTGCGGCTCAGGTGCAAGACGCGACAAAAGACGGAACTCAAAGTCTTGAAGAAGCGCTTGAAAAAAAACCGGGTATTAATTTTAGCTCTGTCCAGATTGGAGGTCAAAGTTCCGGAATTAGTTTAAGTTCAATTCGAGCGGACACCGTTGAATCACTCGAAGCGTTGAAACTCGCCACTCCCGATATGGATGCAGACATCGTGGGTGGCACGATAAATTTGAAATTCCGTCCAGCTTTTGCTCAACGGTCCCCCACTCGGCAAATTCGCGTCTACCTTACTCAGTACGAGCTCGCAGACAATCCCGGAGTATCGTTTTACCTCACGGAAGGACAGTCCTTTGGTGAAGATCATCGGAGGGGATATTTGTTAAACGCCCATGCTTACACTTCATTTCGTGCAGATGATAACTTGAACCGCGACTGGGAAGTAAAGAAGAAGTCCGACTGGCCGGACATCTGGCGCTTTCAAGATATACAAATCGAGAAAGAAGATTACCGGTCGCGAAACGTATCCTCAAACTTGCTACTCGATTATGAGGTTTCCAAAAAGCTAAGACTTTTCACGCGCGGGATATTTTCAAAATTAAAGCGAAAAGAAACAAACCGACACATGGAATACGAATGGGACGATGGAGAATTCACGTCATTGAATGAGGATTCGGCAACTGTTGAAGGCATCGCACTGTTTAAAGGGATAGAGGATCGGATATACGAACGAGAAACCGGTGAACTGACCATTGGTGCCGAATACAAGATGGATGATTGGCGGTGGGAAGCTCATGCAAAGTACGACACTTCCGATGCCAGCTACCCACACCGGTGGGACTCGTTCTTCAAGAACGATGATATAGATGCTTCCTATAGTAACGCGTCCGATGACTATCCAACATTTTCAATCCTACAGAATTCGAATGCTCAAGCCGAAGACACCAGCAACTACGCCTTTGACGAAGTGCGGGTCGTAACTTCCAAAGATGTATTTGTCGACACGATCGCCTCGTTCGATCTGGAACGTTACTTTACCCATGAGAAAGGAAGCCTGAAGCTTAAATCAGGATTAAAATTACTGAATCGTGACCTCAACAGTGGAGACGATATTCAGGTCTACGATGAAGCATCCATGCCTCTGACTATCGCACAGTTCGAAAGTCCCTGGCGCAATGATGATATCCACTTCGGGAATTATAGTCTCAGTGGGTTTCATGACCCAGTAAAGTTTAGGGAATATTTTCAAACCCATACTGACGAGTTCACCTTGAATGAAACCAGAACTCGATCGCAGTCGGACCCAGCGAATTACACTGTTAACGAAACAGTTTCCTCCGCCTATCTTATGGGAGATTATGTTTGGGATAGGTGGCGAGTGATAGCAGGTGTGAGGATGGAAAAAACAGAAGATGAATTTACCGGGAAGGAAGTGATCTTTGATCAAAGTGGAGATTATCTTCAGACATTGGATACGGAGGGTGGTCGAAATTACTCGAACTATTTTCCGGGTCTTCAAGCGGTATATTCAGCAAGCAATACACTCACATTATATACCTCTTGGTCAAAAGCAGTGGAACGGCCACGTTATATCTACCTGGCACCATTTCGGCGTATTATTCAACGATCCCAAAACATCCGTGAAGGGAATCCGTACCTAAAACCTACGGTCTTTTCCAGCTTACTCGCAGCCGCAGATTGGGCTTATGACAAGTCGGGGTTCTTAAGTCTGGAGCTGCTTCGACGTGAAAACGAAGACATAGTTGTTGAGAGCCAAACGGTCGTTCAAGAAGGGCAATTCAAGGATTTCGATCTATTTACCTGGGACAATGTAGGAGTAGGAATTCATAACCAGGCGCAACTGGTGTGGAACCAGGATCTCGGCCCGCTATTGAATGAGCTCGATGGATTCTCGGTTGAAATGCGCTACCGATACAATGATACAGAAACAGACGTCCGAGGACCTGATTTCGACCGATTGCCGCTCGCTTTGATTCCTGACAATGATGTCAGAGCCTCTTTCATATATCAAAAGCAAAACTGGCTACTACGACTAAGGGGCGACCACCGCTCAGAAATGCTTCGTCGCATTGGATCAACTCCAGACAAAGATACCTATTATTTCGATAAAACGACCTACACTTTTACGGCAGAATATAGAGCAGAAAATGGTTGGATTGGAAATCTGGGTGTCTACAATATTAGCCAACAAGAGCCTCTAACCTATTTCGGAAACACAAGCCGATCAGCTGATCTAGCAAGCCGAGGACGCTACTGGCGAGGTAGTTTGCGCTACACATTTTAAATAAAGTAAGCGCCCTAAAAAGGACGACTCATATCGATCCGATAACGGGTACTTTCCCGTGTTCCGATTATTTTTTCGCGGGAGAAACTCTTCCGGTTAACTTCCACTTATCTGAAATGGAATAATCCATGCGGATATCATGAACTCTTACATTGCTCTTTTGTAGCCACCCAAAACTGGTGGTGGCATAGGATGAGAAAGCACTCAACCATTCTACATGCGCATAGACATAGCGAAACCGCCAGTCGCCTCGCTTCTGATTTTGACCAAAATTAAACGCAATGGCAGCACCGGTAGTTTCATCTCGAAACGTGAGGGATATGAGATCTGAATCGCTGCTGGAATATCCTTCCAGATTCTCGAGCCAATCGAGACCAACATAAGCTGGACGGCCCCATAGCTGTCCTGAAACTCGCAAGGAGAACTGACCAATGAGGTAATCCCTTTCATCTTCTCCGAGCAGCAGATAGCGTCCTCCTGTTTCGCCTGGCCTACTAAATAATGAGAGAGCCCACTGCCAATTCCACGTGCGCCCCTCTTGTGCCCAGTGCAATTGAACCGCATGCATCCATGCATGAAAGTGGTTCAATCCATCGGGCATATGAAAAGATCCAATCGCAAGTTCCAAGGGATTGCTGCTTGAATTCAATTTTGCAACCAAAGCTCCGCCAATGGGCGTGAGGTCTTGATCCCAAAGCTTTTCAGTGTTTGACCAGAATGGCATGGCAACTCGCCCGATAGTTATCCTGGCGTAATCGTCTATCGTATAGTTTGCAAAATACTGATCGAGAATGAACCCACGTTGTCCGTAAGAAAAACCATTATCCACGTAGATGGTTGAATCAATGGTACGAGAATTACGCTTATCTCCTGCCCGACCTCGAACAACAAGTTCCCAGTGATCGTCGGGAGTAAATCGAATACCTGCAAAATTACCTAGGCGTATGCGCGTACGATCGGGTATTAGAGGAACATTATCACTATCCTGTTCGACTCTAAGCCGAAAGCGACCAAACAAATTCCACTCGCCCTCTGCATCCAGCGGGATGTCTCCATTACTTTTGGCCCAAAACAAGAAACACAAAAATACGACAATAAAATAATGGAACTTGCGATGGAAAACGAGCATTCAAGTTTGAGAATCTGGACATCATACAAGAACTCCGGGTCATCTCCTTCGAGACTAAAATGTATTTCAGAGGTAGTAGTATTAAAATCTTCTACCTCCAAATCATTAAGCATAATCAGAATGCGAAAGCTGAAATTGGAAAAGTAATTTCAACCTAGAGCATATTAAGTTCAATCGGCATCAAAACCGGTAGGGCGGTTTGGCCCAAACCGCAGTTCCCATATCGGCTCGCTCGGCAATCGAGCCCTACCTAAATCAGAAAATCGTGACTATTTATGGTTAAACTGCCCTAATTAACCCTAATCCACTTCAAACGGAAGATAGACAAACTTCGTTTCGGGATAATGTTCAGAGGGCCTTGATGAATCGACTTCGAAGGGGCGACCAATGCTGTTACCTGCGCGATCCTCGAGGATGGTTTGAGCTTTCAGTCTGTGGGTTCCAGACTTCCAAGGCTCATCAGGAGTTAGGGACCAAATTGTTTCATGAGATTCTATTGAAAGTTCACCCAATATTTCCTGTCCGTCTTCGTTTACTATTGAAACGACCCGCTGGAGGAGAGCTTCGTCGAGAGGTTCAGGGAATATAACAGTAACAGGTTGGCGCGTCTCAACCTGAGGCGGCGAAAGTTTCCAGTTGTACAGGTTGGGCGAAACAGTGTCATGAGAACTCACCGAAAAGTTTTTGCTAAATGATTTCCGTAAGGGCCGGCCTTTTGAGTCGAGCATCGTGTCATGTACTAACAGTGTATAGCTCTTTCCCTCTTCCAGCACCGCACCTTCATCCAGGTTCGGTTTTAAGCCACGTTTGATTCGGCCTGGATCGAAGAGTAGAGTTAAACGGCGAGATTCCATATCCCACAGTTCCTCTCCGAGCTCAAGGAAGGGTAACTCAAGCGGTTTCCCATTCGTATCCAGCAACTGAATATGCGAGTAGACATCGCCCAAGCTCATGGGATTGGAAAAATGAATATAGAACTTTAGGAGGTTCGACGGAAGAACTGAGGCTGATGGATAAACCGCAGCTACCTCGGTGACTGCTTCCTGATCTTCTTTGTGTAGACCAAAGGTATAAACGAGAGAGTTTGTTGACGCGGATAATAATTCCGCATCAATTTCGAGGTAGTAGGGAATACCTGCCTGGAGCAGAAACTGCGGATAGAAAGATACGATCCCGTTTACCACCTCGTGACGTCCAAACATCGACGAAATGTTTTCGACGGAAGGAAGGTTGGTTCGCAAGGCAATGAGATCCCCTTTTCGCTGTGAATTTTGAAAGTGAACCAGTTTATCCGTTTTAAGGCCAGCTATCTCAATGAATTCACGATCACCCGACTTATAGGAAATTTGTAATCCCGGTTCTCCATTTTCATCAAGCGGTTGTGCCCTTAGATCATGGCTCTCTGCATTACCAGAGAGCCATGCCCAAGAGAGTAAAATGGTACAAACCAGGAATGTCCTGCCAGGAGTGATCAAGGCAGAGCTAAGCTGAGAAGGATAAGGGCTCCACTTTCGGATTTTTGAAGAACCAAGGCGTTAGCTGAATCGAGAAGATCCAGTTGCTCGATCCCTTGCCAGCCTTCAATCGTGGTGTATTTCGTGCCTTCTTTGTCCGCTACCTTTTCTTTGATACCTGGAAGGGTGTCAAACTCCAGTGTTTCCACCTTCATAATACCGCGGGCGCTGTTAGCCATGAGAAGGTAATCGGAACCTTCTTTGCTATAAACTACCATGTCCAGAGGCCGGTTGCGGTTTCCTAGCTCTGCAATTGTTTTACCCATAACGTGGGCTTTGGGCTTCAATTCCGAAAGCGGAAAGGTAACCAAGGGGGTGCAGGTATAGGCGGCAACGATGTGGACATCTCCACCGAAATCGAAAGGAACAAACGTCCTGATAGGTGAATGTGTTTCGTATTTTCCATGATTGCCGTGGTATATCTCAACGCTGGATCCTTCGTCGGCTTTTTTGAACGGAAAAGGAATAGATCTGAGGTTGGATGCAAATTCTTCGTTTGAGAGTCCAGCAATGATCACCTGATCATTAACAAAGCCTAAATCAGTAACAACACTCATACGCTTGTTTTGCGCACGCCGACCACTTCCAGACATTTTGTCTTCCGGGGCGTTCGGTATGGCAACCTGGGAATGTTTGATATTATTCAGATCGAGCGCCGAAATTTTTGCTCCTGGGTTTACTTTCAGGATGACCGGTTGAGCGCCTTCGCCTTTACCACGACTAACAGACAGCCACACATTATGGCTGATCGGGTTTACGGCCAAATCATTGATCAGCACCTGGTCGGCCGAAACACCTAGCACGCCTGCCACCTTGGCATCGATATCCTTGATTTTGTAGGTTTTCGCATGAGCGGCCACCTCGGTATCGCCGGTATGCAGAGCATAGATCTTGGCCGCTTTTTGATCGGCTACGAAGAGAATGCCATCCGGACCAAACGCAATGGATCCAGACGAAGTCAATTTAACTGAGTTAGATGATTTATGATGGGCGGCTTGCGCGGATGCGCAGAAAAGCGCTGCGATCGCCAGTGCCACTATCGTGGCGGAAACTTTTTTCTTAAACATAGTGAAACTCCTTGGGTTGATTTTTTGAGAACTAGGGTAATTATCCAAAACTATAACCGAGTTCAACCGTATTAAGAGTTACAAAAATAACAAAATATTTTCGCCTACCTCAAATAAGTGAGGGTTAGGCAATCATTTAGCTTTATAGTCCCCTCTCCATCGGCTTATGAATTAGAGGTGAATCGGATACTTGCTCTTATCTCCTTGATACTACTTACCTCGCTTTCCGGAGGATTTGCAGCCGCTACAAAACTGGTAGACCTTGAATACGCCAAAGCAGGAGAGATCTCTCTTAAGCTGGACCTATATCTTCCCTTAGATGCAAAAAAGAGTACTTTGATAGTATGGGTCCATGGAGGAGCGTGGAGAAAAGGCTCAAAGGATTCCGTTTCAATTGAGTCTTTGGTGGAGAAAGGGTATTCCATTGCCAGCATTGACTATCGACTTACTCCAGTAGCCCCATTTCCAGCAAACGTACATGACATTAAGGCTGCCATTCGATTTTTGAGAGCCCATGCGGATAGGTACGGTTACGACAAGGAGAAAATAGTGGTTTCAGGATCCTCGGCAGGAGCACACCTGGCCGCGCTCGTTGGAGTGACTAATGGACATCCAAATTTGGAAGGCAAGGTAGGCGACCATCTCGACGAGTCTTCTAATATCGCAGCCATTGTCGATTTCTACGGCGCTAGCAATCTAACGACCATCTTGAAACAATCCACACCCCATGGATTGAGCGTTCGAGAACCTGCGTTGGATTTATTGATTGGAGGACACCCGGAAACTGTGCCAGAAATGGCCAAACTCGCCAGCCCGGTATTTCATGTCGACGCATCCGACCCGCCACTGCTCCTCATCCACGGGGACCAGGATCCTCAGATGCCTATCAACCAGGCTCATGAGATACATGGTGCCTATAAAAAGTTAAGTCTGCCAGTAAGCTTTGAGGTTATCCACGGTGGCGCCCATGGAGGAGAAGCATTCTTTGATGCTGAGCGTCTGGCGCTAGTTGATTGGTTCTTGAAGAAGCACTTAAAATAGTCCCGGCTTCATATTCTAGCGTGGAACATTGATGGGACACACAAATAAAGTGCCAAGAACTCTGAACGGCCTCACCTGGAGGCGCAAGCAGTCGAATCACCGAACAGGCTAATTTACCAACTCGTCCTTTAGGCGTAAGAAACGCTTACGCAGATAAATAACAGCGCCACCAACCATCGAAAGAGGAAGGACGGTAAGGAATGCAGTGGTTGCATAAAATGCCCAACGCGATTCTTCACCATTGGTTTGAAAACAAACCGGACAAGCTTCTGCTTGGCTCATGGCCAACAGGAAACATGCGATGCTAACACTGGTTATCGTTTTCAATTTCATGATAGATAAACCAGAATATAAATGATCGGCCATACGCCTACGACAAAATACCAGAATACCTGTATGCCCCAATAACTCGAATGCTTAAAGTCGGGCTTGGAGAATTTGAAAAACACCCCAATCAACACGGCCAAAGCGCCAAATACGTGTAAGGCATGGCAGCCAATAATCATGTAGAAAAAGCTACCATAGGTGCTAGAGGTCATCGTTAATCCATGACCCAACATGCGCATCCACTCGAATCCCTGGATGCCGACAAATACAATCCCAAAAAGGATTACCACCCCGAGTTGCTTTTTAGAAGCGGCATTATCTCCACGAGCCAAAGACTTATTGGAGAGATACACCATAATTCCACTACCCACCAAGAAGAGTGTATTGAATGCGGTTAAAGTAATAGGAAGCCGAGGCTGATCGGGGGGAGGCCACATGATGTTGCCTGCTTTTACAATCAAGTAGGCACTGATGAGACCACCGAAAAACATCATTTCGGTAAGGACAAAGACAGTCACTCCAAGTACACTACTAGGGATGAGTTTCTTCCGATCAATCGGACTCAATTCTGTAGGCGTTATTGTGGCGGCTGGCATGGAAATTAGTTCTAATGACCCTCGTCGTGCGAGTCAGCATCGTGATGCTCATCTTCCGAATGTTCATCGTGTCCATCATCGTGCTTAGCATCTTCATCACCGTGGTGTGTATCTTCATCACCGTGGTGTGCATCTTCGGCATGTTCATCGCCGTGGTGGACCATTGATTCTTCCTCTGTTGGCTCGTGGTAAAGGCTCTGCCAGTTTGTCCCGGATGGTTTCATGACGTCAGGAGCAACTCCAGTAAAGAACACCAACAACAGAAGAAGCGTAGCACAGAGTATATACCACGCTACTTTTCTTTCGATATTTAGGTGCATGAAATAGGCACAGACCATGCCAGCTTTTACCAAAGCTATACCAAATGCGGTAATCAGGGTAAGCCATTTGATCCCAATCATGGGGCCAACAATACTTACAGTAAGCAGGACTAAAAGAATGACCCAGATCTTTACGTAATACTTAGGTGGATGATGATCGTCGTGATGTTCGGCTGTTTCGGACATAGGAGATTTTCAGTAAACTATTTAGCGATATAAAGGAGTGGAAAAAGAAAGATCCAAACGACATCGACGAAATGCCAATAGATCCCGATTATTTCTACGCGATGCAGGTTTTTGCCTTTTTTCACATCTCTGGAAATCATCCACATAATAAACATTCCGGCCATAACGTGAAACCCGTGCAATCCCGTAGCGGTGTAATAAAAAGACCAAAACACGGATTTGAACATCGTGTAACCGTGCGTAATCTCGGTAGTATACTCGTAAGCTTTGACCATCATGAAGATGAATCCACCGAAAATCGTGAACCAGATATACCGCACTGATTTATCGGTCTCTTTCGCTTCCGCGGCCTGGTGAGCCAATACGACAAATAGACTCGAGGTAAGAAGCACGAACGTATTAACACCACCGGCAATTGGATTGGTGTGAGCTGCTTCGAAACCCCAACTTTCGTGATGTAAACGAAACATGAGGTAACACATGATGAGGCCACCAAAGATGACGACCTCGGAAGCTAGAATCCACCAGACTGCGAGCCGTGAGGTTGGGATTCCGGTTGCGCTGCGGTTAGTTGCTATTGGAACTTGGAATGACATAGCTTAATTAAAAAAAGGAAAGGTTATGCTTGGGTACTCTTGTAATCAGGATCCGCCGGATCAGGTCCAGGTTCGTCTTGTGGCCAATAATCGGAATCAGGGCGATCTGGATGACCGTACTCGTAGGGACCGCGATAGACGGTAGGAAGTACTGGCCAATTGCCGTGAGGAGGAGGTGACTCAGCTGTCCACTCCAACGTATTGGAATTCCAAGGATTTCTGGGAGCCTTCTTACCTTTACGCAGGGTAAGGATAAAGTTGACCAGGAAAACCAATTGGAAACAGATCATCACGATCAACGAAACCGTGGCGATAACACGCAGATTGAAAAACTCTGGCAGAGCCAGGTCTTGGAAGTTTTCAAAGTTGTAAATACGGCGGTGCTGGCCAGCGGCACCCAATAAAAAGAGCGGGATGAAAATGAAATTGAACGGAATGATCGTTCCCCAGAAATGAATCTTTCCAAGCGTATCGTTCATCATCTTTCCGAAAATCTTTGGGAACCAGAAAGTGATTCCGCAATAGAACCCAATAATAGCAATAGGCACGAAAGTATAATGAAAGTGGGCCACCACAAAATAAGTATCGTGGAAATAAATATCCGCTCCACTCGCTCCAAGGAAGATTCCCGTTACACCTCCAATAAGGAATTCAACCAAGAAGGAGAGTGCCCAAAGCATGGGTGTATTGAAAGTGATAGATCCTCCGTACAAGGTTGCGATGTAGACAAAACACAGCTCCGCAATGGGCACCGAAATCAAAAGAGTCGTCACCGTAAACAGGTTAGCCATACGAGGATCAATACCGGCAATAAATTGGTGGTGAGCCCAAACTACGAAACTGAGGATACCTGTAGCGAAAACAGAGTATAAAATGGTTTTGTAGCCGAAGAGCTTTTTCCGAGCCATAACAGCCATGATATCTGCAACAAAACCCATGGCAGGAAGAAGCACCACATAGACTTCAGGATGACCGAAGAACCAGAATAGATGTTGCCAGAGTAATGGATCCCCACCCCCGGCGGCGTCAAAGAAGTGAGTATTCAGGGTTTGGTCGAAGAGAAGCATTACGGCTCCCGCGATCAGAGGTCCCACCGAGCACATGAACAGGATACTTGCGATGACTATCATCCAACAGGCCATTGGAATTCGGTACATCGTCATTCCCGGTGCACGCGCATTCATCAGGGTGGTAATAAAGTTAATACCACCAAGCAGGAATGCGACAAATTCTAGTGCGACCGCAATCAGCCACATGGGAGCTCCCAGTGGGGTAGAATTATATGCGGCTTCCGCGGATAAAGGCGGATAAGCTGTCCACGCACCTCCAAAACCACCATTGGGCACAAAGAATGAAGCGATAAGAATTATAGCGCTAAGTAAGAAAATTTGGAAAGAGAGGCGATTGATTCTAGGAAACACCATATCATCGCAGCCGATCATCAGCGGAATCAGGATATTTCCAAAGGCCGCAATTAACACAGGCATCGCGAACCAGAAAATCATGATGGTTCCGTGATTGGTAACCAAGGAATTGTAGGCCAGTGGTGTTACCGTTCCATAAAACCGAACCTCAATCCCCGGAAATGCGAGTTGCATGCGGAAAACATAAACAAAGAATCCTCCAATCAGGGCCATAAAGATCCCTGTAAACATATATTGAAGTCCAATTACTTTGTGGTCGGTGGAAAAGATATACTTTTCCGAGAAACTCATTTCGTGCGCGTGAGACATGTTATAAAAAAAGAACGGTCAAAAATTCAGGGTTGTGAGATCGATGCAAGAGCTTGACCCGAACTATTCGGGCTGTTTTGAACCACCCATTGGTTATGGTCGTAGGCAGACTTGATGTGAATGCGGGCCGGCATCAAGGCATGTCCGATACCACAAATCTCAGTGCATTGGATATCCCACTCACCAGTTCGAGTGGCCTTGAACCATCCGGTAATTCTCCGACCAGGTATTATATCCTGTTTAAGGCGGAAAACGGGAACGGAAAACGAATGCAATACATCCTTGGATTCCATCTCAATATGGTAAGTGACATTCTCCATGACATGAAGCTCGTCGATAGTGGTTATATCATCGTCGGTGCGAAGTACGCCGTCCGGCCCAGGATGAATAAATGTCCAGGCCCACTGTTGCGCAACGACTCCAATCACTAAATCAGGTTCAGGTAATCTCTGTTTAACATCGTACCAAACGGCAACAGCTCCTATTACGATAAATACATCAAAAAACAAAACCAGGTAATGCGGAATAGAGATCCACTTTTTGTGATGCTTTTCCTCTCCTGTTATGTATTCGGTTGCGACCCCATCCACTTTTCGAAAGCGGAAACAAAAATAAAACAAAATGGCCTCAGCGGCGATAAACCAAACAGCGACAATCCAAAAGACCATCGAAAACAGGTTATCGATATCCCCCGCGTAGGTGGAGGCACGTTCAACGTAAGCTTCTATCATAATGAGTGGCGAATGAACTAAAAAGGCTCTAAAGAATAAAAATGAAAACTGCTGCGGCATATAAAATGCAAACAACAGCAAGAACTAAAAAGGTCTTTGCGGCGATGGTATCGGAGATATCTTTTTTCATGAAATAAAAAGGGTCAGGTAAATTATTCTTGGGGACTAATGGAACGGATATGAGCAATCACATCTTTCATCGCCTGCTCATCGACTAGCGTCATTGACATGGGCCTCATCTGCATACCGCCAACGTCTTTGGGGTTGGATCCACGAACCCCGTCCTTAAATTTCTTGAGCTGAGCCAGCATATACCAATCGCTCTGGTATTTTAAAGAGGGAGATTTGAGAAGTTCATTTCCTCCTGCTTCCGGTCCATGACATGCCAAGCATAACATATAAGCCGCCTGGCCTTTGGCCGCATCTCCACCCTCCAGGGTGTCAACCGGAACCTTTGCCACCATAGTAGCGATATAAGCAGAGACATCCTTAATCGCTTGCTCGTCCTGCAGTATCATAGACATAGGACGCATGAGTAGCCCCGTTTGGTCACGGGCATCCGCGCCACGAATGCTATGCTTAAAATTGTGAACCTGCGTTTCCAGGTAAACGACAGACAATCCGGCCAAAGCAGGAGCGTTCAAAAGCTGGTTGCCGTGTGCCTTAGGTCCGTGACAAGCGACGCAATTTTTGAACAGCGTTTTACCTCGGTCGAGGTCTTGGGCGGAAAGTGAGAACCCCAGAAGAGCAATTGAGGTGGTGAATGCCACCGCGAGAGAGCGAAAAGACATAGTGGTAGGACTTATTCTTTGGGACATTACTTCTAAAAAAGTAGAAATGCGGAAATGTGTGGATGGAATTTCTATTTTACAATGCATTTTTCCCAGCCAATTGTTTGGGATCAGGACAATCGAACAATTTTATAAGCTTAAGTAATGTCGAGTATTTAATTCGTTAAACAAATAATGCCGAATCTCGCATGTTTCCTTCATTCAATTTCATCTCCAATGGAGGGAACTGAATTTTCTCTGAATCGGCGATGCGCAAGGCTTGCGTCAGGATATACCCCTATCAAAATTCGTCACCTATGGCTAAAAAATCCATTTTAATAACCGGTGTATATGGTCTCGTGGGCAGTATTATTTATAAACGGCTCCTAAAATCACCGGAAGCCTTCGAGGTCTTCGGCATGGATCGAAGCTCACACATGTCAGACAGGGTTTCTAAAGAAGAATTTATCGAAGTACCAGCCGATAGATTCTTTCAATCCGATTTGGCAGATATGGACAGGCTGATAAAACTCTTTGAAGGAAAAGACACGGTTGTCCATATGGCAGGGAACCCAAATACAGAGGCTTCCTGGGACAGTTTGTTAGAAAATAATATCTGTGGCGGATATCATGTGTTGGAAGCGGCCAAAAGAGCTGGTGTCAGTCGCGTAGTTTTAGCCAGCACGATTCAAGTAAGCACGGGCTACGCTCGCTTTGTTGAGCCCTACAAGTATATACCGGTTGGCGAATTCGATAAAGTTCCGGAAACATTTGATCCCATTAAAACAACCGACGCGCCTTGGCCGATAAACCTGTACGCGGCGAGTAAGGTTTTTTGTGAGACTCTGGCCAGGGTATACTCCAGCTCCAGCGATCTTTCCTGCATTTGCCTGAGAATTGGAGCAGTAAATTCGAAAGACGAGCATCCCAAGCATTTAAGTCCCCTCTATTGCTCACAGAATGATATTGGTCGCCTTGCAGAATGCTGCATCAATGCCCCTGATAGTCTCAAATTTGACATATTTTACGGGATGTCGGCCAATAAATATTTGTGGCCAGATATCGCAAATGCCGAAAAAGTAGTGGGTTATATACCGGAGGATAAATCCAGTTACTGAACCTTAATTGAACCGTTTGTGCATGGCGGTTGTTGGGAAATTCCGCCCGGGACATAGGGTAGCGTTCACTTCACGGTGAACCATAAACTTATAGTTTCCCCTCAACAAATCATTGCCGATATAATCCACCAGTCCAGTAAAGGCAGCCATCTGGCGACCTGTGGGTTTGGTTTTTTCAAAATTACCCACCAAACATATCCCAATGCCGTGGTTGTTATAGCTTTGTTTACTAACGTTTTTGTTGTATTAATGTGTCGTCCACCGAGAACCGATTTCAATCTCACCATCCCCAGAATCCCTTCCGCTACCTATAACAAAGTGGTAAGCCAATCCGTTTTCCATCCCATGGGTGCGATCCACTTTATCATAGGAACCGGCATTTCCGTATGGAGTAGCGCTATGGTGGGCGATGATGTATTTCCACTTGGGGCGGTTCAACCGGAGCTTGGCTGTATGAGCAATTACGCCTCCCAGGAATTGCTGACCCGACGGGATCTTTAACTGTTGTCCCACAACGATTAGATCTTTTGTCAGCCCATTGTAACTCTTGAGCTGTTTTAAGGTCACCCCTTGCTTTTGCGCAATTTGGCTCAGAGTGTCCCCTTTCCGAACCGTATAGGTATAATCAGAACGCGCGGCGCGAAGGATTGTAGGACCAGCCATAATCATGGCTGTAGTTCGAAGGAGAAATTTCTGCCGGTTCATTGGGGGAATAATTTGAAACAAGTTTAAGGATTTGAAAGTGGAAAATTGTCGGAAATAGCAGTTTCTTAAAACAATTAGGAGCCATATAAAGTTCCCCAACATGGTCAGTCAAGTAACCAAGCGGACAAACATGCTGATTGTGCCGCGATTAAAAACCAATGAATTCGGGAATTGAAGACCAAAAAAATTAGGGGCTGTCCTAGCTAAGGAACTAATCTAGGACAAAAATATGTATGAAAGACGTAGTCGTTTACCAAGTTATCAGCAAGGAGAACTATTGAAGATGTTTGTCGTAGGATCCACCGCCCGAGC
>Ga0115002_10001628_pt1 | contig 30641 bp, 27 predicted proteins | sample ArcticOcean_MG_C_8_FD_89576 | JGI IMG/M metagenome (GOLD analysis project Ga0115002, IMG submission 89576) | Marine microbial communities from western Arctic Ocean - ArcticOcean_MG_CB11_86 | ecosystem: Environmental > Aquatic > Marine > Oceanic | place: Arctic Ocean: Canada Basin | collected... | reverse complement strand
GCCGACGTTGGCAATGTAAAACTGCCCCGGCACCGCCGGATCCGGCAGGTTCAGCTGCAGATCGTCCCACACGATTCGAAAAACGGCGGCGTTGGCCGTGACTCGGCCCCCCGCCCAGGTCGTCTTCGCGCCGCCCTCGAAGTTCCTGGTGTGTTCTTCCGCGTATGCTTCGAGTCCCGCCGGCGACGCCGCGTTGAAACCGCCGGCTTTGAATCCGCGCCCCACCGCTCCGTACACCATCTTGCCTGGCCGCACTCGCACGGCAATCGATACGTGCGGCGACACGGTGGCAAAACTCGCCTCCGGCTCGACCAGCCGATCGGGGGCGATCGCCGGCTCGAAGAACGTGTTGAGTGCCGCGGTCTTGCGTTCGTAGTCCACGCGTGCCCCAACTGACAGATCCACACGGTCCACAAAGGTGGAAGTCGTCTGCCCGTAGACACCGACACCGACATCGTCGAGTGCCGACTGCGGCGCATGCTGGCTGATTGGAAAGGCCAGGAACGGCGAGAGTACGAACGGCGCAAAGCTGTTGACGGCGTCCTGCTCGTAGCGCTGGGCAAACCCGAACACACCCGCCTGCCACCGCATCGGGACGTTCTCCGAGAGGCGCAGGGGCGCGTCGGGCGCGGAGGCCAGCCGCACCTCCTGCGTAAACTGCACGCTTTCCTCCGTGTTGTCGCGCCTCAACAACGGCTGCGGAGTGTAGTCCAGGTCCGTCTCGTCCTGGGTCTTCCACCGCACGAGCCCAGTAGTCGTTGAGAGCGTCACCCGGTCACCGACCATGCGCGTCAGCAGCGTCGTTGCGACGAGGTCACGATCTGTGTGGCCCTCGAAGTCGCGCGACACCTCAAACGGACGCTCTCTCAACCCGCCAAGATCACTCAGCGCGAAATCACCATCGCGCGCACGTTCGCCCGTCACGATAAAACGGGTCTCCCACCGACTCGATGGCGTCCAGAGTACCTGGCCCTTGCCAGACAGCGCCTCGCGAGAATCAATGTCGCGGCCGGTCACGAGGTTGCGCGTGAACCCGGCGCGCCGGCTGAAACCAATGGTTCCACTCACGCCGACCCGACCAGCCACCAGCGGCCCTGACACGCTGCCACTGACATTGCGCGAACCAAAGTTCGAGAGCGGGACTGACAGGCTGTGACTCCACTCGCCGAGCGACGGCCGCATGCTGCTGACGTTGATGACACCGGCCAGCGTGTTCCTCCCGAAGAGTGCGCTCTGCGGGCCGCGAACGAACTCGATCTGCTCGACATCGAGCAGATCAATGCTCGATGTGTTCGAGTTGAGCTGCGGGACGCCATCAAAGTAGGTCGTGATGCTGGGATTGGCCGGACTCGAACCGATGCCGCGGAATCGTGGGTTGCTCAGCTTGCGCGCGGTGAAGTCCGAGAACTGCGTGTTCGGCGAATAGATGGCGGCGTCTCGAACGAGGATCACGCCGGCATCAGCCAGCTCTTCGCGCGACACCGCCGTCACGCTGACGGGCAACGTCTGCGGGTCTGCAGGCTCTTTCTGGGCAGTCACCGTCACCGGGGGTAGCTGAATAGGTCCGACCTGGCCGCCTGGCGTGGTCTGCGCACGGGCCAACACGGGCACCGCGACGAGGAGATTGGCTACAAGGAAGGCACGAGCGAGCATCGAGAGATTGGTCGGCATGTGAGTCGATAGAAGCGCCGAATGATACATAGTTGCCATTATCGCCGCGAGCGAGGCTCACCACACACGCTAGCGGCTGCCCCCCAAACGACGCCAAGTAAGCACAACGACCGACGATAGACGTATATTGTTTCAATGCTGAAGAAGTTATCTTTCGCCGCCGCCATTCTCGTGACCCTTTCTATCTCGACAACGGCGCAGGGACCGAAGCGTGTGGCCGTGGGCGACTGGCCGGAGATGCGCGGCCCCGGCCGGGACGGCGTCTCGCTCGAAACAGGCCTCATCGACACGTGGGCGCTCAACGGCGAGAACTTCCTCTGGCGAGCGCCGTACGGCGGTCGGTCCGCACCAATCGTCATGGGTGACCGCTTATACGTGCAGAATCCCGCCGGACGCGGGGAGAACCTCCAGGAGCGCGTCATGGCACTCGATGCCAACACTGGCGCGATGATCTGGGAGCACCGGTTCAGCCTCTTTCAGAGCGACGTGCCGAGCCACCGCGTGGGTTGGGCATCGCCAGCCGCCGATCCCGAAACAGGCAATGTCTACGCGCTGAGCGGTGGAGCACAGGTTATCGCGCTCAACCGCGACGGCGAGCGGCTCTGGGATCGCTCCTTCGGCGAGGAGTTCGCGGCCTTCACGACACACGGCGGCCGGACAATGTCTCCCGTCGTGGACGGCGACCTCGTGATCGTCAGTGGCGCGATGTCGAACTGGGGCTCAATGGCCGGGCGCGCCCATCGTTTCATCGCGCTCGACAAGCGCACCGGGGACATCATCTACGTCGCCAATCCTGGTCCCCGCCCGTTTGACACCGCGTACGCGCCTCCACTCATTGCGACGATTGACGGCATGCGCATGCTCATTTCTGGACTCGGCAACGGCGGCGTGCATGCGATCAAACCGCAGACCGGCGAGACGCTCTGGAGCTTCACCGCGGCCCGCCGCGCGATCAATACAGGCGTCGTCGTGCGAGGCAATGACGTCATCGTGTCGCATGGCGACGAGAACCTCTCAGGAAACGAGATGGGGCTGATCGCCGCGATCGACGGCTCGCAACGTGGAGACATCACGGAGACGACGTGGGCCGTCAGAGGCACCGAGTTTGGGTATTCTTCTCCGCTGCTCGACGGCACACGCATCTACCAGCTCGACAACAGTTCGCGGTTGAAGGCCATTGACGCCGAGACCGGGGAGGAACTGTGGTCGCAGCGGCTCGGCAGGCTGCAAAAAGCGCCGCCTGTGATGGCCGACGGCAAGATCTATGTCGGCACCGACGGCGGGTCGTTCTATATCATTCGGCCGCTGGCGGATCGCGCGGAGATCCTGAGCGAGGTCGAGCTTCCAGACAGCACCGAGAGTTGCTGTGGCTCCGAGGGCACGCCAGAGCAGGTGCTCGCCGGTGCCGCGGTGTCCCGCGGACGTATTTTCTTCGTGTCGAGTGACGCGGTCTACGCCATCGGATCGGCGCAGCCACAGCCCGTCACCGGGTTTGCCGTCGACGAGCCCGCGCCCGTCGGGCAGGGCGCGGCTACGCATGTTCAGGTCTCCCCCACCGAACTGGTGATCGAGCCCGGCCAGACGGTGCAGCTCCGCGCTCGATTGTTCGACGACATGGGACGCTTTCTCCGCGAGGAGACCGCGGTCGACTGGACACTCAACGATCTCGACGGCACCGTCACCGACGGCGCCCTCACCGTGGCATCGGACCCGGTGGAACAGGCAGGTACGATCACCGCGACGGTGGCGGGACTCACCGGCGAAGCGCGCGCACGCGTCGTGCGGCCGCTGCCTTGGAATCAGACATTCGACGCCTACGAGGACGGTACCGTGCCACCAGGTTGGGTCAACGCCGCCGGTGCCGCCTCGGTGTCGGTGGTCACGCTCGACGGAAACAAGGTGCTGCAGAAGGCACCGCTCGGCACGCTCTTCAAGCGTGCCAGGGTGTTTTTCGGCCCGACGACATGGTCGGATTACACGTTTCAGGCTGACGTCCAGGCCACTGAGCGACGCCGCCAGATGGCCGATGTCGGCATCACCGTGCAGCGGTACTCCCTGGTGTTGTACGGCACGAACCAACGCCTCAAACTTGAGCCGTGGGAACCGGAAACGGAGCGGACTGTCTCCGTGCCCTTCGCGTGGGCGACCGACACGTGGTACCGACTCAAGCTACGGGTCGACAACCTGCCAGGCCAAGCGGTGCGCGTGCGCGGCAAGGCCTGGGCAGTGGGCGAGGCAGAACCCGCCGACTGGATCATCGACCGAACAGATCCGATCGGCAACCGGCAGGGGTCGCCTGGACTCTTCCTCGACGCCGAGTTCGGAACCCATCTCGATAATTTCGTACTGACCGAGAACCAATAATCATGCATAGCCACACCGTCGGACGAGGTCTCTTCTCTGCGCTCATCGCTGCGGCGCTTCTGGTGGGCGGCGGTGCGCTGATGCCCGAGCGGCTGGCCGCCTCCGACCCCGGCACTGGAGACTGGCCGATGTGGGGCGGCACGTCGGACCGCAACATGGTGTCCAACATGACGGGACTGCCATCCGAGTGGGATGTGCAGACCGGCGCGAACATCCGCTGGGTTGCCGACCTCGGCTCCCAGAGCTACGGCAATCCCGTCGTCTCCGACGGCATGGTGTTCATTGGCACGAACAACGAGTTGCTGCGCGATCCGAACCAGCCAGGCGACCGCGGCGTGCTCATGGCGTTCCGTGAGTCGGACGGCGAGTTTCTCTGGCAGCAGGCGCACCCGAAGCTCGCATCCGGACGCGCCAATGACTGGCCATTCCAGGGCGTTGCCTCGTCGCCGCTGGTCGAGGACGGACACCTGTACTACGTCAGCAACCGCGGAGTCCTGCTCTCCCTCGACGTGCAGGGCTTTCGTGACGACGAGAACGACGGCCCATTCACCGGCGAGGAGCTCACCGGCCAGTTTGATGCTGACGTCATCTGGGCGTTCGACATGATGGAGGAAGTTGGCGCGTATCCGCACAACCTCGCGAATTCGTCGCCCGTCCTGTGGGGTGACCTGATCTACGTGAGCACATCCAACGGTCAGGACGAAAGCCACGTCAACATCCCGTCCCCTCGCGCGCCGGCGATTGTCGCGATCAACAAGGTTACCGGCGAGCTGGTCTGGGAGGATAACTCCGTGGAGGACCGTATCCTGCACGGGCAGTGGTCAACGCCGACGGTTGGCATGATCGACGGCGTGGTCCAGGTGGTGTCCGCGCAAGGAGACGGCTGGGTACGTGGGTACGAAGCTGACACCGGCACCAAGCTGTGGGAGTTCGACAGCAACCCCAAGGATTCGGTCTGGCCGCGGACGCGGAACGAACTCATCTCCACACCTGTGATCTTTCAGGACCGTGTGTACATCGCGAACGGTCAGGACCCAGAGCACGGCGAAGGCGTCGGCCACCTGTATGCCATCGACGCCACCGGGCGCGGCGACATCACCGACACCGGTACCATCTGGCAGTTCGACGAGATCCGTCGTTCGATCTCAACTGTCGCCATCGCCGACGGACTCCTCTACATCGCCGACTTCAGCGGGTACTTCCATTGCCTAGACGCCGACACCGGCGAGTTGTACTGGACGCACGACATTTTTGCCGCAGTGTGGGCGTCGCCGCTGGTGGCCGACGGCAAGGTCTACCTTGGTGATGAGGATGGTGATGTCGTCATCATGGCCCACAGCAAGGAGATGCAGGTGCTCGCGGAGATGAACATGGGCGGTGCCGTCTACGGCACCGTCGTGCCCGCACATGGCACGCTGTTCCTCAACAACCGCAGCCAGCTCTTCGCGATCGCGGCCGAGTAGCCCCTCGAATGCCCAGTCCGCCAGTGGTCAGTAGGCGCATCGCAGTGATACTGCTGCTCGCGCTTGTGGTCGCGGGAGCGACGTCGCTCGCCGGGCAAGACCACGAGGGTGCACCGGCGCACGAATGGCGCCAATTCCGCGGCTCCGCGCATCTGGCTGGCGTCTCGGCCGCCACTCCTCCCGCGACACTCAAGCTGCTGTGGACCTACGACGCTGGCGACGTCATCGACTCCTCTGCGGCAATCGTCGACGACGTGGTCTACCTGGGCGGGGGTGACGGCGACCTGGTCGCCCTCGACCTCGACTCCGGCGCCCTCCGCTGGACCTACGCGACCGGCAACTTGATCGGCGAATCGTCGCCGGCCGTTGGCCCAGACACCGTGTACATCGGCGACCTCGGAGGGATCGTGCACGCCGTCAACACGACCGACGGCATGGGTCGCTGGACGTTCCAGACCAACTCGGAGATCAAATCGTCGCCAGTGCTGGTGAACGACCTCGTGCTCATCGGCTCGTACGACGGTCATCTCTACGCGCTCGACGCCCGTACCGGCGAGGAACGATGGAAGGTGATGACCATGGGCCAGGTCCATGCCACACCAGCCATCCAGGATGGCCTGGCATTCATTGCCGGCTGCGACGCCCAGTTTCGTGCGATCCGCGTGACAGACGGCAACGAGATGTACCAGATCGACGCCGGCGCCTACACCGCGGCGTCGCCGATCATTGCCGGCGACCGAGCATACTTCGGCACGTTCAACTTCGAGGTGCTCGCCCTGGATCTGAAGGACCGAAGCGTCGCATGGCGCTACGCCCGAGACGACGCACAGTTCCCCTACTACTCGTCAGCCGCCCTTGACGGGGAACGCGTGATCGTGGGCGGGCGGGACAAACGGGTGCATGCGATCGACCTGGCCACTGGCGCGCCCGCGTGGACATTCGCGACACGGGCGAGGGTCGACTCGTCCCCTGTGGTGGCGGACGGTCGTGTCTACATCGGATCCGGCGACGGCCGCCTCTACGTGCTGGATGCAGTGTCAGGCCAGAAGCTCTGGGAGTTTGACACCGGCGCGGGCATCACCGCCTCGCCCGCGGTCGCCGATGGCAAGATTGTCATCGGCGCGCAGGACGGGCGGCTCTACGTCTTTGGTTAGGCGTCTTTGGTTAGGCGTCTACGGTGAGACGCCGTCGGTCGCTCACCAGAGCGACTTGATAATCGTGGCAGCCGGCACCACCGCGGTCTTGCACTTGCCCAACCACTCGACAAACGCGGCAAACTCCGACCAGCCAGACATCGCCATGGCGAAGTGGTCCGCCACTCCGGCTTCACTCTCGTAGATCTCGTTCAAGACAAAACACGTACTACCAGTCACGCCAGCACTCGGATCCAGGGGGTTCTTGAGCTCTGGTGCCTTGGACACGTTGTAACTGAGCAACGCCTTGTCGCCCGTGCGATGGTGCGTCGACTCTATCCAGGGCGCATGGCTGGCAAACAGGCGGTCGCCCTCTGTCACGAGTTCCGGGGTAGCCGTGATCGTGAAGATGAGCTGAATCTTGCCGACGTGAGCCATGTCAGATTTCTCCTGTATCCGCGTTGTCGATCTGCGTCATCGCCAGCCGATGGGTAGTCCACTCTGTTGTCTATTCCACGGCCACGCCAGTCGCGATGATAAACCGCGACACCATGTTGTATCCCGCGATGGTTCCGACCAGCTCCACCACCTGTGGGTCTGGCAGGAGCGCGCGCACCCTGCGCATCGTCGCATCCGTGACCACGATGTTCCGGGTCATCTCGTAGGTCAGCGCCAGCGTGGCCCGCTCCGACTCATCAAAACTCTCCGAATCGCCGAGCGCGGAGTCGGGGGTCCTCAACGCGTCCATCTGCCGAACGGTGCCACCGACCTCAACGAACACGCGTTCGTGCTGCACCCATTCGTAGTCAGCGTCATTGAGCACGCCGATGAACATGATGGCCAGTTCGCGCAGCTTCGGGTCAAGCGACAACTGACCACGGATCGCGGCGAACATGGCGTTCCACCCTTCAGCGAAGGTCGGACTATGCAGCAGCATCCGGTCAAGATTCAACAACCGGCCATTGGTCCGCCTCGCACGGATGGAGTCAACCAGCTCGACAGGCCCGGCATCATCATGCGGACGATAGGGAATCCCAGCGTTCGAGACGGTCCCCGACTCTCCATTGGTCGGGGCGGTGGGTGTTTGGCTGTGCATCACTCCGCCAAATAGTACCCCAGCCGCGAAGACCAGAAACACCGCAAGCGCTGCGGCAACACGGGGGGACCACTGTGTTCGTTCCGGTGCGATACGCACGATTGCATCTCCTTTTCCGCTAGTGTGTCCGACGCTACTCCTCGTTATCCGTTCTCGATCGAACGCCCAGGTATCCACCGTGATGACGGCGCCCGAACTCCGCGCGCGAAAACCGCTTCAGATCCATGAGCGTGAGCGCCAGCGCGTCGCTGATCGCCAGCATGACGGCGATGCTTGCCGAGGGGGTCAGGCCATGAGCGCACGGCTCCGTAATCACGCCCATGTCGACAACGATGTCACTCAGTTCGCGAAGCTCCGATTCGGGATGTGACGTAATGCTGATGATCGTGCCGATGCCGAGCGACCGGCCCCTCCCGAGCATGTCGATGACTTCCTGCGTCTTGCCGCTCGTGGAGAACGCCACGACGCAGTCGTCGGCTTCGACGATACCGAGATCGCCATGCGCCGCCTCGCCCGGATGTAGATAGTAGGCTGGCGTGCCGGTTGAGCACAGCGTCGACGCAAACTTCCGCGCCACCTGCCCCGCCTTACCCATGCCCGTTGTGAGCACCTTGCCTGTCGAATCGCGCAGTGTCAGCACTGCCTGCTCAAAGGCGGGCGTCACACGCACCGCCGCGATGGCAGCCGCTTCCGCAGACAGGATTTCGGAAATGCGACCTTGAATATTCATGTGCTCACCGACGCTACGGTACAACGCCCCTGAGAAGAACGCCATGCCGGGCATGCCTGGTGTATCCCGGCTGCCTCATTGCTGATGCCCTCGACCGCGGGGCCGATGTCATTGGCCACCGGGTTCTCGCACGCCGCCCGGAGCGCTGCCTGCGCTACCCCTCCGGATGATGACGATCAGAGTGTTCACTCCGCCCTTTGAGGCCGTTCGCCTCAAAGGCCACATACCGCTCGATGATGTCCCGCGTCATGCGCCACACGATACCGCCAAATATGCCCTGGACCTCGACCGATAACGTCGCCCGACTGCCCCCCCACCGACTCGACGGCGTGACATGCCGTCACCCGCACCCTCGGAGCCACGCTGTTCCACGTGAAGCGTCTACCAGGCTCGACGTTGGTGACCTTCCACATCGCCGATGGCAACCTTGGCTGACGGATCAGCACTCGGCTACCGATGCCGAATGGCCCGCTCCCCAGTCGCCTGATGCTGGCAATCGATGGCGCCGATTCGTGCTATCGCTCCGTGTCCCACATCATGGAGTGTTTTCAGAATCGTGTGTCCCAGCTCGCGTAGCTCATCGGACGGCTCAACGAGATCCGGAACTTGAATGACGGTCATTCCCGCAGCAAGCGCCGAGCGCACCCCGTTCTCAGAGTCTTCAAGCGCAAGGCACGTCTCAGGCCGGACGCCCAGGAGTTCTGCCGCCCGCAAGTAGATATCCGGCAGAGGCTTGCTTCGCTCGACCTGGTCTCCGGAGACAACCACGTCGAACGCTTCCAACATTCCACAGTTCCGCAGCATTTGCGTGGCTCTTGGATTCGGCGTGGATGTTGCGACCGCCATGGGGACCCCATCACCTTTGAGATCCTGCAGCAACTCTGCGGCGCCGGTCTTGAGCGGAATCGCGGCGTCGGACATGTACTCGCCGCACTTTGCATTCCAGAGTTGGCCAAACGCGAGATCATCAGCCTTGCCGCGAAGGCCCTCCCTCAGAACGTGCTTACCCCGCTCCTGGTTCGTGCCAACGCACTGCATGAACAATGCAGTCTGATCACCCAGCCCGAAGTGACCACAGGTGTCATCGAAGGCCGCCCGCGCCAGTCTTTCGCTGTCCAACAGCAACCCATCCATGTCGAAAATTACGGCCGCTACAATCATCGTGGTTCCTGCCTGACCTTTGACATCCCGTCATCACCAGCTTCACGTCGCATCACGGCAGCGACGGACCGCGAACCAGGGGCCCGCGTACTAGGCCCCCGTATTCGCGAGGGCAATGCGGAATCGAAGGCTCTCGGTGCCACCGTACGCCTTCGGCTTGAAGAAGCGCTCTACAAGGATGCCCCCATTTGCCTCGATGACGCGCCGAGACGGTTCGTTGTCGGCATCAGAGGTCAACTCGACATAGGCCAAGCCTTCTGCTCGCGCGTGCGGAAGCAGTAGCCCAAGCGCGCGCGTCGCATAGCCGCGGCGACGCTTCCACGGCACGGTCGAGTACCCCACGTGTCCCAGACCGTGAGGGGGTAGCTCTGTGGTGCCGGGCTGCCAACGAAGACCAATCGCGCCACAGAACTCACCGTCCCACATCCACAGAACGAAGCCTGGCAAGCGCGGGATCTGACTGCCGTCGGGCAGCGTAATCGCCGGTCCCCTGGCATCCCTATCTACCTTCGCAGCTACGAACGCCTCGGGGTCGCAAGCGATTTGCGCAAGTTCGTCCAGGGCGGTCTGCGGACGAAGAGTGTCGGGCGACCAGCCTTGCTCAAGGGCATGCGCATACCCGGCAAGGTGCTCCGTCGCCGGCCAGACCAGAGACATGGACTGGGCGGACATCGATCAGATCGCAGCCGGTCGCACGCCCAGACCAGACGGTCCGAGCAGACAAGGGATCAGGGAACTAGTCGTCATCAGGCCAGGCCAACGGAATCGCCCGGTCGCGAAACACGTCGGCGCGCGCTTTTGACCCGTGATGCACGAGCTGAACCAGGAGGCCCGTATGGTCCGAGAAAGAGGTTCCTGCGATACAGAACCCGAGCTTCAACTTGGCCATGATGACCGGGGTGTTGAGGACGGAGTGCTGAGACTGCACCACGCCGGCGCCATGAGATCGTGCGTACTCAACGATGATGCCGACGAGCTGCGAATAGACGCCTCGACGGCGATAGGCTAGCCGCACACCAGAGTTGGCCATGTAGAAGCTCTCGGGGCGCCGAAACCAGCCGAGGGTCCACCCGACAAGCTGATCGCCTGAGTACGCACCAAATCGCACCATCGGCGGCCACTGCGAAGGATCTGTGCGCCCACCGACCAAGCGCTCCGCTCGGACCGCCGCGGCAAACTCCGCCGAGTGACCCTCGAACGGCGCAAAGATCTCTCGCTGAAGCTCGGCAAAGGCAGGCTCAGGAAATCTTTCGACGAAGCGAACCGAGATACCGGCGGTCACGAAGCCTTACTGTAGCGAATCAGACTGTCGCACGATTCGTGCGAACTATCTCAGGCAACCTTCCTGAGTTTCCAGATGTGCTCCGCCGGCCATTTTCGCGCCCAGGCCGCCGGCGCGAAGTCGGAGTACGTCGTTGTGGCGTGAGCCGGAGCCTGCAGCTCGACGAGGTCTTCCACGGTCAATCCGCAGCGACGGAACAAGCGGACCCACGCGCCGTACGGAAGCTGGTACGTCACGCCCTCGTCGTCGTCGAAGTGTGAAAGCCCGAAATAGTCGGAGGTGAGCTGGCTGGTCACTTGGTCGGCAGCTCGATCGAAACACATGTCGCGAATGGGTGTCGACATGCAAAAGGCGAAAAGACCACCTGGACGAAGGATTCTCGACGCCTCGCCCACCGTGTACTCAGGCTCTGCAAACACCGTCGCCCCGTGGTCGCAGAATACGATGTCAAACATGTCGTCACGGAATGGCAACGCCTCGGCAGTTCCCTGAACGAGTGGAACGATTCCTGGCTCCACCTTTGCTCGAGCATGGGCGAGCTGGCGGTCCGACAAGTCAAGCCCAACAGCACGAGCGGAAAGTGTCGTCAGAGCCAACGCCCACTGGGCAGCGCCGCAGCCCAGCTCAAGCATCCGCCGGCCCTGAACGTCGCCAAGGATATCGAGCTGGGATTCAGGAATTCGCCAGACACCCCATGCCAAGGCCTCTTCCGTCAGGCTCGCTCCATGCGCCGACTGGTAGACGTCGCTGGTGGAGTTCCAGAACGCGCGATTCTTGCTGCTTGAGGACATACGAAACTTCCACGCGCTGGCCCATCTGGAGCACCAGGCACACCGACGCCGGCGGAAAGGTCTTGACGACTAGCGACGACGGTAGACGAACAGCTCAGTGCCGTCGGCCAGCACGACCTTTTCGAGGCGAACGATCTTTGAGCCATCGGTGAACTGATAGCCGATGCCGGTAATCACATCGCCAAGCTTGACAGTGTCCCTATTCCAGCCGTTCCCCTCCATGCGGCTGAGAGCGGGCCCACCGATACTCCACGCTACCGTCTCGCCGTCGTCACTCAGGACATCGAGCGAAATCATCGGGTGCGGGTTCGACCACGTGAATGCCGTCACGGTGCCCTTCACTGTGACCATGTTCGCCCGGCTGACGGGCCACGAGTGATGAGCCGACAAGGCAGGCACAACGAGGAGCCCGACGACGAGCGTAAGAGCCGGCAGTCTGAGAGTCATGGCATGCCTCCGGAGAGATCCTAACGGATCAGATTCCGTTCGGCGCTGCCCAGACATCAGGAACGGACTTACGGCTCTGGACTTGCTGGTCCCGATCTGGCACGCCAGGTCCAGCGCAGCATTAGGAATGCGCCGAATTGATCAAGTGTCCGCAAATTTTCTTCATGGACGATGCTTCCGGTCTCGGCCTGGCAGCTGCGACTGCCTCATCGACCGCTCGGAATTGGCGGGTGGCTTCGTCGGCGTCACGAATGACTTCGTCGGCCAGGCGTAGGATGATCTCTTTCAGGAGTCCTGACAGCGGCCCAACGTCGCGCGATTCTGCTAGGCCGCGAGCCCGAATACGAGCGAGCAGCGCGCACCCGCCTCTTGGTCGGCGTCGGTGTCAATCGCTTGCACTTCTCTCAAAGAGCCCAGGAATGAGTTGGCTCAGGTCGTCGATCACCAGGTCCGCTTCTTTGGGCTCCGGCCACCACTGGTCCCGCCGCCAGACCGCGAACATGCCGCTTCGCTTCGCGCCGAATACGTCGGCTTCTGGATTGTCGCCCACGTAGGCAGCCGACGAAGCGGCGACGGCCAGGCCCTCAAGCGCCGCCGCGAAGATCCGCCGGTCCGGCTTGCGGACGCCTAGGTCGTCAGATATTACGACCGAGTCGAGGTGAGGTCGGATGCCGAGTCCGTCGATCTTCCTGTTCTGCATCAACGCGCGCCCGTTCGTGATCAGGCCAACCTTCACGCCTCGCTCGCGCAGCGAGTCGAGCGTGTCCGTGACACGAGACATCGGAACGCATGACTCAGGAAAATACTCTTCGAATTTCCGGTGGAGTATCGACCCAGATCCGGCCGCCAACCCGAGATGTCGCTCAACTGAACTGTAGAACTCGCGTCGGTCTGCGAAGCCATTCCGATCGAGCTCGAGTAGTTCATTCACCAGCGTCTCATTCACCCCACATCCGAACATCTTGGGGTGCCGTCCAATCATCAACTCAATGTGACGCCGAAATGTGCTGCGACGGTCCAGCAACGTCCCGTCCAGATCAAAGAGCACGGCACGGATGTGCAACCGCCTTATCCCTTCGGAACGCTCCCGTCAGGCCCAGCCAAGCTGTTTGAGGCTGATGGAGTCGTTCCAGATCTTGGTCATGTGGCGGATCTTGTCACCTTCGAACTGCATCACATACACATAGTCCGCCTCTACGGATTTTCCGGTGGGAGGCATCGGTCCGCCCTCTCCAGTGTGGGTGCCCCGGAATACGGCGTACGCGGACACATTATTGCGCTCCTCGTCGACGGCAAACGATCGCAGCTCGTACCGGCCATCGGGAACGGGCGTGAGCAGACCCTTCATCCAGTCGGTGTATCCCTGCACCGTGTTGACGCCCTCCAGAGCGCCCGCCTGGCCGGAACACGTCGCGTCAGCATGGCAATTCTGCTGGCACCCTTCCCAACCCTTTCCTGTCTCGCAGGCAACGAAAAACCGCTCAGCCGTTTCTTTGATTGAACTCATGAGGTGATGTTCCTTTCGTGCTTCAGAAAAGCCTTCAGGAGACGACGCCCAACAGGCTACGTATCAGCCACAGCGCGCCAATGCTTGCACCCGCCGCCGACGGCTGCAAGCCATGCCAGGCCTCAGACATGAGTGCGTCGGACGCTTTCTCAAACGTGACGGCATGGGGTGTGGGCAGCCTGTCTACCGCGCTCCGATTTGTTTCTCGTAGCGCCGCAGTCGGAGCGCGCCGACCGGGGCTGGAAACTGCGCAACTACTTCGCCACGTTCCGCGAATCCAGCGCGCGTGTAATAGTCGCGCAGGAAGGCATTGTCGGCAACACAATCGAGACGAACGAACGCCCGGCCCAGAGATGATGCTCGCTGGCTTGCCCAATCCAGCAGACGACGACCCAGTCGCTGGTCAGCCCACGTCCGCCTCACGGCAAGGCTGTACACATAGACCGCATCGTCCTCCACGATCTCCGGCCAGACGATGGGCTCTCGTAACAAGAGCCGCAAAGTGCCGACCAACGCCTCGCCACAAAACGCCAGCTGCACTTCCCCTTGATTGATGGATTCGGCGTAATAGTCCACCGAGAGACGGAAGCTGCCGGGGCGCCACTGCTTGATTCCACGCAATGCGAGCCAGTCGGCCACTTCCTCCAGCAGGTCGACATATCGGCCGAGGTCGTCGGGTTGAGCGGAGATGATTCGAAGCGCCGTCATGTTTTCCCACGTCGGAGAGCGTGGAAGATCACGCGATAGTCACCCGTGCCGCGCAGCGCAGAGTGTTCACCAGCGGACGCCCGGCTCGCATCGGCGGCCGACGGATGCACTGCCTGCTAGTCGGCTGCTGCTTCGAGAAGATCAATATACGCCTCAGCGACTAAGCGTGTCGTCGAAATGTGTAGTGTGTGGAGCAGCTCGCGCGCCACACGTTCACCATCCTCGGCCGATTCCCGCTCGCTCAAGACGACTTCGAATTCCACGAAGCATCCAAGGAGGTGCACCTGATCCAAATGGATCCGAGTGCGCCCGACCAGGAACACTTCGCGCCGTTTCGTAACGACTCCGCGGACCGGCAGGACTTCGCCAAGTGTCTCGGACAGAGCCCGAGCGTTCTGATAGGGGCAACGCGTGTACACCGATTCCTTGGGGCCACGTTGATCCGCCCGATGATAGGAAATGAGTTCGCCCGTGCCGTCAGAAAATCGGCGGACCTTGAGACGACCGTTGGGCACCGCGAAGAACGTATCCTCTTGTTCAAGAGTTTCGCCTGGATGCGAGACAAGCGCTACGACGGCGGCTCGCAGCACGTCTAGTTCGGGAACCCGCGCCTTGATCTCGATGTTTCTGGGCATCGCTACGTCTCGGCTGCCGCCTAACGTTGCCGCTTCAGCCACCGCGTCTCGAACGACGCCTGATCATCGCGTAACTTCGTAGCGTAGGCGGACGACGCCATCTGGGTATTCCTGCGAGGATCGTAAGCAAAGCGGTATGTCCAGATGGCGCAGTGCTACAAGCGGGATGCCCTCGCCAATCATTACGGGAATGACATGAATATCGAACTCGTCGATCTCACCAGCGTCCAAGAAAGACGCTATCAAGCCTCCGCCGCCCATCATCCAGATGTCCTTACCTGGAGTTGATCGCAGACGTTGGGCGAATGTCTCTACTGTCTCCGATACAAAGGTCACGCCTTCGGCCGGTCGTGGGGGCGGCTTTCGCGAGAACGCGAAGTTATCCAGGTTCCTGTCGAAAAGACCGTCGGTCTTGTTTTGCTTCTTGTGATAGTTGAGCAGCCAATCGTACGTCTTGCGCCCCCACAGAATCGTGTCGATGCTCGCGTAGAACTCCTTCATGCCGTAATCGACGGTGTCAGGCCGCCGGTTGAGCCACTCAACGTCCCCATCCGGTCTGGCAATGTACCCGTCGGCACTCGTCGCAATGTAGACGATGATCTTCCTATTCGTCTTCATACGCACTCACGATTCACTGGCAGACGTCACCCCTTACCTACCGGATCGATGAGCCGCCCGCCGCGGCGCCGCGGTCTCACCGATCATCAGATGCGACGGCTCCATCTGGCTTTTACGCTGCGCCATCAGTGCCCCATTTGGACGCCAGCATTCCATACACGACGTGGTCAACGAAGTGGTCGTGGAGCCATTCTTCCTCTCGAACCGTGCCTTCGCGGGTGAACCGTAGGCGCGCTGGAATCGCCCGGCTCTTGCCGTTCTCTGTTGCGCACCGAATCTCCACACGATTCAAGTCCAATGCGCCAAAGGCATGGCCCGTGAAGGCCCGACACGCATCGGTCATGATTCCTCGTCCCTGCGCCCCCTTCGAAAGCCAGTAGCCCAGCGACGTCGATCGGTTGGCCCAATTGATGCCGTGGTGGCCAACAACACCAGCCAGAACACCTCGCACGCGGATGACGGCCTGAAACCCGTTATCGTCGAGAAGTTGCTTCCGCGTGCACCGGATAAAAGCTCGCGTATCTTCGGCAGACTGGGAACCGTCAACCCACGGGAGCCATTTACGCAACTGCTCTCTGTTCGCGTCAGTCACACGGAACAGTTCCTCGGCGTGGCGCAAGTCCAGCAGTTCTAGTGAGACTTCCTCGTTGAGTCGAAAAGGAAACATGGTGCCACTTGTCGGCCTAACGGCTTTGGGTTTCTGCTGCGCGAGCAACATGTCGATCCCGAGTTGTGAGTTGCGAGACGAACAAATCCGGGCTCTCTAAGACGATCGCGTCAGCAGCAAACCCTTGTTAGATGGCCCCTTCCCCCCGGGCCACGAGCCCTCGCTGACGAATCCCCGGAAGAGTCTAAATCGCTTCGACGAGTGCTGGCCGCCGAGCGAGATGATCCGTCACGCGCTCATAGGCCATGGCCAGTTCCAGCACCCTCCGATCCTCTCCAAACGGGCCCATGAGCTGCATGCCCATAGGTCGGCCACGCTCATCGAAGCCTACTGGTACGTTGACCACCGGAGTACCTGCCATGGTGCCCCCGATGACGACCTCCATCCAGCGATGATACGTGTCCATCGCGACGCCGTTGATGGACTCAGGCCAGTGGATCTCCTTCGGGAAGGGAAACACCTGAACGGTCGGCAGTGCCAGGAAGTCGTACTCATCGAACAGAGCCGCCAAGGCACGAAACCAGTCCGCGCGGGCTATGCCTGCCTCGTAGATGTCCGCCGCCGACGTGTCGAACGAGCCTTCAATCTCCCAGACGGCCTCGGGCTTCAGCAGCCGTCGCGTCTCGGCGTTGTCATAGAGATTTCTCGTCCCGTGACGGGTCCAGTGACGTAGGGTCAACCAGGTCCGCCACAGGCGGTCCATGTCATACTGCGGCCTGCACGGCTCGACGATCGCACCCGCGCTCGTGAGACTCGCGAGGCCTGCTTCACAAAGCTCGAGAATCCCTGGCTCCAGGTTGAGATACCCTTCGTAACTTCCCATCCAGCCGATCTTGAGGCCTCGCAGATCGGGCATCCTGAACTCATCGTGGGGCGGCAGCTCATCCCTCAGGGATAGAGGCTGATCCGAATCGTAGCCGGCGATGCTGTGCAGAAGCCGAATCGTGTCCTCAGTGTTGCGCCCCATCGGGCCACCCGTGGACATTTGCTGGTAGAAGAGGTCACCATCCCCACCCCCAGGCACTCTCCCCTGGCTTGGCCGAAATCCGATGACGTTGTTGAAGGCGCCCGGATTACGGAGCGACCCCATCAAGTCACTCCCGTCGGCCACCGGGAGCATGTGGGTCCCAAGGCCAGACGCCGCACCTCCACTGCTACCGCCGGCCGTCAGCGCGGGATCGCATGCGCTACCTGTGGCACCAAACACGGCGTTGTAGGTCTGCGAGCCCATCCCGAATTCGGGCGCGTTGGTCTTCCCGATGAAGAGCGCCCCCTGACTACGGATCCTGCCGATCATGAAGCTGTCTTCTTCGGCTTCATTCCCGGCGTAGATGGGAGAGCCCAGGCTCGTCGGAAAGCCTTGTACGCTCGCCAGGTCTTTCACTGCATGAGGCATGCCATGCATCCAACCCCAATACTCGCTCCGCGCCAGAGCCTGATCGGCGCGTTCCGCCTGGCTGACCAACGTATCGTCGTCGGCCATGCTAACGATGGCGTTGTAGACCGGGTTGTATCGATGGATGTGCTGCAGATACGCCTGCATCACCTCGACACAACTGACGTGTCCATGTCGGATGGCCGCGGAGAGCTGCGACGCGCTGAAGTCGACGATGTTGGATGGCACCTGACGCGCTAGGACTCGATGTGAACGGCCAAGCGGAAACGCCAGCGCCACACCCAGGCCCGTCGCACCACCGATGAAGTCTCGTCGGTTCATGGTCTCTTTCCCTCCAGGTTGTAAGGCAGGCAGGTCGTGCGATCGGATCTGCCGGCGAACACCGGGCTCGGCATCCTTGTTTGAGCCTCCAGCGTCGCCCAGTTCACGGGCCATCGGACGACAGGCATCAGCCGCAGCGCGCACGATCATGGGCGCCGTCGGCTGCATGCCGTGGTAGGCCGTTCGTCATTGCAGCGATTTGAAAATGAGAAGGCCGACGAATAATAGGGCGCTTGCGGCTGGGGCGATACTGCCCACAGCCGTTAGAGGTGTGTAGCCCAACTTGATCGCGGCGTCTCCCTGACCTATTCGGTCGTGCTTTTTCAGTGCCTCAGTCTCAAGCGTAAAAGGCTTCAGGGCCCGATTGTTCTCAAGGTCTTCTTCGAGGCGGCGTAGCGTGGTAAATTTTGCGGCGTACAACGCCTGAAACGACCGCATGTGTTCAAACCACGCGATACACATCAGGACGCCGACGAGAGCCACGGTGACGAGCACGGCGCCTCGAACGTTGTCAAAGACACCGTCTTTGCCAGCCATCGACAGGAACACGAATAGGGCGGACATCACGGACATGTAGAATTTTCTGCTGTTCTCATGGCGTGACCCAAATCGGCCCAAGTCGGCGAGATATGCTTTGAATAGCTCCTGCTGGCCATCCAGCGGTTGTTTAGTGCTATTCCCCTCTCCCATGTTGACTCCTGGGGACCGCGTGACCGAAGACGCCTAACGAGAAGTCGGCTGAAGTCGATAGCTCGATATTCAAACCGCGGTCGCAGTCTATCCCGATGAGTGGGCAACTTCAACGAACCGCTACCTCCGCTTTTTACAGCGAGTTAGTCCGTCGCGGCCCCGCAGTATCGAACAGGATAGGCCGTTTTTGATAGCACGGATACTCTTGTAAGCGTCGCTGAATATATATGCTCACTGAGCCGCCGCGCTGCCCTCGTCCGGCGGCCGTTCGGTGCCCGGCGACTCACCGCGAAGCCGGATATTGAACCGCAGCGACTCCTCGCCGCGAGTTCGGTCTGCGCGATCCGTGGCGCATGAATCAGCTCCGTCGGTGTGTGCAGTGATGGCTGGTCTTGGAGTTGGGCGCTACTCCCGGCGGGAGCGGCAGGTTACGAGCGGAGGTCGATGTCCCGCCGGGAGGAACCGGCCGCCGGGCAGAGTTGGCCGACGGCGGCAGCGTGGCGGCGAGAACTGAGGGCGAGAAGATGGCCGACGCCGACTAGCGACGCGCGGCCCAGTAGCAGCGAGAGGCAACAATCGAGGAATAGAAGCTACCGCCCGGCGTTGGAAGCGGTTGTCTGGACCGGTTGAAGCACGTCGCTCGCCGCAGCTTCCTCGATAAGCGCGTCCGCGAGCGTTTCGTACCGGCCGGCAGTGCCGTATGCCTGCCCGTCAAAGGCCGGGGAGACCTTCGTGTCGATGACGATTTTCTTGACCTCGGCCTGCGCGGTCGATGTCCAGGCACCCAGCGCAGCCACGAAGCCGCTCATCCGCACGAATCGACGAACAGCGATCGATACCTTCATGGGACCTCGTTTGACACGGCTTCACGACACACTGGCTGGAGGGATAGGCCCGGATGGTAGCACGGTGATGGCGATGAACGAGTGCCCCTGGAGTCTTCGTCGACCCGTACGCCGCCTCGTCCTCAGCGACGGCTGCGTCGTCGAAATAGCGGCTTCAAACCCCAGTCCCTGTGAACCCAGGGCATACGCCGTCAGCGCGACGCCGACGTGTCAGGCGTCGCGGTGAGCGCGGCGGGACGGGTGACCCACCCCTTGCGAAGGGCGATGTACGACGCGACGGCCAAGGTGGTCATGATGCCCATGCCGACCAGGCCCGACAGCCAGATTCCGCTGTACTCGGTGATCGCGTTGCCGGGCTGGCGGTTGAGGGAGATGCCGACGTAGCCGCTGACCGCCAAGGCCGTTGCTCCCGAAAACTGACTCATGGTGTTGGCGAAGGAAGAGATCGAGGCGGTGCGCAACGGACCGTACGTGTCTGAAATCGCGGCGGCCACTAGTGAGAAGAGATTCACCGAGGTTCCCAGGAGCATGAAGATCACGGCCAGTGCCCACATGTTGGTGACCCCGAGCGCGAGGAGTCCAAGCAGCGCCATCCCGATCAGGAGCCAGCCGATGAGCACGGCGGTCCGCGAAATGCCGCGTTTGACCAGGATGTCAGACAGGCGCCCGGCCAGCGGACAGCCAATCGCGCGGCCGAGCAACGAATACGCAACCAGCGCCAGCAATCCACCCGCGATGATCGCGTCCGGGACCGACATCCCGCGTTCGGCGATATAGATCTCGGCCGCATACACCGCGATCCATATCTGGGTCAGCCGGATGCCGACGACGAAGGCGGACCACATGAAGGCGTAGCACCAGAGCTGAAGGTCGCGCAGCATCGCCCAGTCAAAGGGTTTGCGCGTGTTGGCCACCTGGGCCACCGGGGCGGAGCGGAACAACACCAGACACCCGACGCCCAGCACGGCAATCGCCACCCCGATCAGGTTCAACCCCTGGCGCCAGCCGGATGCGAAGTAGATGGCCAGGACCGGGAGCAGCACGTAGGCCGCGCTCTCACCGAACGCGCCGCCCACACCGCCGAGCGTGCCCTGGCTCAATCCCCGCTCTCGTTCCGGGAACCATCGGGCCATGCCGCCCGTCAGCGGCACGTAGACGGCGGCGGCCGCAACGCCGCTGGCAACCCGCCAGAACGTGAGTGAGGCGGTCGTTTCGCCCAGGGCGAAGCCGAACATCGTGCCTGCGGTGAGCAGCATGCCAATGCCGATGACGGAGCGGCTGCCGAACCAGTCGGAGGCGACACCCCAGGGCATCTGAAACAGCGCGTAGGAATAGAAGAATGCGGAGCCGAGCAGGCCCAGTGCACCACGGTCGAGCCCGAGGTCGGCGGCAATGAAGATCTGCACGCCGGCATAGTTCTGCCGCGCAAATTGACTCGTGGCATAGGCGAGAATGCCAACCGCGAGAATGACCCAGCGGTACGGGAGAGCCTCTTGGGGCGGCGCGTCAGTGGTGGATGGCATCAGTGGCCCGTCCGGATCAGAGTCCGGCGATGAAGGAACCGGGATACGTGCAAGTTTGACGGGGTGAACGCTAACACATCTTGGATACGCTTGATGTGGGCGACGCCAGAGGGCAGCGTGGCCGAGGAGTCAGGTTCAGGCCGCAACTGCGAAGCGCGAGGTAATCACCGGGGGAATCTCGACGGCTTTCATCGTGCCATCCGGCCCTCGACTCACGCACACGATCACCGTCGATCCGGTTGCGATGCGCGTCTCATCTCGGGTGATCTCGCAGATGTATCGAATCGACTTGCTCTTGAGTTCGGCTATGCGCACCGTCACGTCGAACTCCTCCTCAAGGAGCAGCGGCGCGTGGTAGTCGAAGCTCGCCGACACCCTGGGAAAGCCCACACCGGCGCCGCGCCGCGCGATCATCAGCCCCGCGTCGCGCCAGAGCGCATGCTCGGCCTCTTCGAAGTAGCGAAAGAAGTGGCTGAAGTGCACGATGCCGGCTGAATCCACTTCGACAAACTGCACCCGCCGGCGCAATCGATACTCCGACACAGGAGCGAGGGGAGCCTCATGGGACATATCAACGCAATATACATTGATCCCCCTGGTGATCCCTTTGCCCGGCCGCTTGGCATACAATCGGCCTCTCCAGATCCAGATGACACAACACGCGAGGCCAAAACGTATGGTGTGGGTGATTTTCGTCGCAGGCGCGGTGCTGTCGTGGGGTGCCTACGGCGTGCTCCTCCATCAGGGACAGATGCTGCTCGGCAATCCGCTCAAGGCGCTGCTGTGCGTGGGCGTCGCGTATTTCCTGATCGGGGTGATCGTGCCCGTCGTGGGCCTCAGCGCTCAGGGCAACCTGTCCGGATTCAGCAGCGGCGGCGTGATGGCGGCCACTATTGCCGGCGCGCTTGGCGCCATCGGCGCCGCATGCATCATCTGGTCGTTTCAGGTCGGTGGTCTGCCGGTGTACGTGATGCCGCTCGTCTTCGGCGGCGCGCCGATCGTCAATGTGCTGGTCACCATGGCCATCCACCCGCCGAAACAGGCGCTCAGCCCGATGTTGTTTGTGGGATTCCTGATGGCCTCGGCTGGCGCGGCGCTCGTGCTGTACTACCGTCCGACCAGCTGAAGAGACAGGCCCCCCCGAGCGGGCGCACAAGGGCTGTTAGGGTCGGCGTCCCGCGGGCAACACCAGTTCGTTGCTACCGCCATGTTGCGGACTTGCGGCAGCCGCATTCCAGGCGGGGATAGGCTTCCTGTCGGCCGGATACAGCGACGCCATCGGCTCCCACACCGTATCGACCTTGTCAGTGAACAGGTCGCCAACCAGCAGGTCCGTGACGGCACCCCGCAGGTGCGGATAGGTGCGAACGAATTGTCCGAAGCTGAACCCTGCGTAGTATTCGCAGACGAGCCGGCGCATGCGCTCTACGCCAGCCATGAAGGCTGTATCCCAATCGCCCAACCGGCGGGCAGACGTGTCGTCGTCCGACAGCCCCGCCACGATCGCGTCGGCGGCCATCTCACCCGACTTCAGCGCGAGCAGGACGCCGGATGAGTACAACGGGTCGAGAAACGCGAGTGCGTCGCCAACCAGTACCCACCCGTCGCCGGACACCGTGCGCGACCGGTAGGAGCAGTCCTTGGTCGCGAAGTAGCCCGTCGCGCGCGTCGCCCCCGCCACGCGATCGCGAATGGCAGTGCACCGCTTCACTTCCTCGTCGTACGTCTCGGCAAACGCCTTCCGACGCTTCAAGAGATCGTCGGAAGGCCCGACAACGCCGACGCTGACGATGTTGTCGTGGAGCGGGATATACCAGAACCAGCCACCCGGATCGGGCGTCTGCAACACCATCGTGGCGCCTTCGTCGCGCCCCGACTCGCGCTGCGCGCCCTCCCAGTAGGTCCAGATGGCGCCCTTATTCAACACTGGATCCCAGACGCGCAGGCCGAGCTTGTTCTGCAGCAGCCCGTTCTGGCCGCTCCCGTCCACCACCACACGCGCCGGCACGTCACGCTCCGGCCCTGATTCCGGACGGATCCTGACACCCGCTGCCCGATCGCCGTCGAACAGGACCTTCACGACGCGCACGCCCTCCTGCACGTCGACGCCGTGCTCGCGCGCGTTGTCGAGCATCATCTGATCGAACTCGCTGCGTACCACCTGCCACGTCTGCGAGCATTCGTGCGGCTTGTTGTCGGCGAAGTAGAACGGCGCCGAGGCCTTGCCGCTCGCGCTGACGAACTGGACGCTGTGCTTCTTCACGAAGCGGCTCTGCTGCATCTTCGGCAGCATGTTGAGACGCTTCAGCACCCAGTAGGTCTCGGGGATCAGCGATTCGCCGACATGGAATCGCGGGAAGTGATCGCGCTCGAACAACTGCACGCCGCAGCCCTGCTGCGCCAGAAGCGTCGAGACAGTCGCACCGGCGGGGCCGCCACCGATGACGACAACATCGTGGGACATCGGGGGATTAGGTGTATCGAATCCCGGCGTGCTCGGGCAGGAAGAACTGTGAGAGCAACGCATCCACGCGTAACAGCCCCTCGCGGTTCAGCGCCACCCTGTCCGCCGTCGCCGTCTGTAGGTAGCCGTCCGCCCCGAGCGAGTCGAGCTGCGGGCGGAACCGCTCCAGCACGTTCACCTGGTACTTGTCTCTGAAGTAGGCCGGCGTGATCGAACCAAACTTGAGCTGCAGGATCAGTTCCCGGATCATACGTTCTTCGCCGGTCGGCTTGTAGCCACGGTTGAGCGCGACGCCGCCTTCACGAATAGCCGCGCTGTAGGTCTCCCACGTATCGAGGTTCTGCACGTGCACGCCGTTGATGTGGCCAAACGATGCGACGCCAAGCCCCACCATGTCCGCGCCCTGCCACAGCCGATCGGTGTAGATGAAATGCGTGCGCGACGGATCCTTGACCGCGGTATACGCGCTGCGAACGTGGTAGCCGGCCGCCTCGAGTGCCTCGAACGCCTCGCGCACCCATCGGCGCTTGGTGGCCCAGTCGGCGACCGGTTCCTGGAACCGTCCCGTCCCCTTCAACAGGTCTCCGCTGATGGCCGTGTTGAAGGGCAATTCCATCTGGTAGATCGTCACGCTGTCTGGCGAGAGTTCCACCGTCTTCTGGACGCAGGCGTGCCAGTTGTCTTCGGTCTCCCCCAGCATGCCGGCAATCAGGTCGATGTTGATCTGCGGAAAATCGAGTGCGCGCGCCTGCTCATACGCGCGGAACACTTCAGGCGACCGGTGCGCGCGCCCATTCAGCTCCAGGATCTCGTCGTTGAAATTTTCGACGCCGAGGCTCAGGCGCGTCACGCCCATCTGACGGATCGCCGCGAGCTTGCCGCCGGTTAGCGTCCCGGGCTCGCATTCAAACGCCACCTCTTCGGCGTCGCGCCACGCGCTGACCGCCGTCATGCGCTTGGTGAGACTGTCGAGTTGGCGGATCGAGAGAAACGACGGCGTGCCGCCCCCGAAATACACAAAGTTGAGCGGTCGACCCTCGATGGCCGGAAAACGCGAGTAGGTCTCCCACTCGGTCGCGAGCACGTCGAGATAGTCGGCAACCTCCCGCGCGTTCTTATCTGTGTAGACGCGGAAGTAGCAAAAATGGCATCGCTTCCGGCAAAACGGAATATGCAGATACAGGCCGAGCGGCACGCCCCTGGCGGGGGCAGCGTTGAGCGCCGGCATGGCGTCCCGCGCCACCGCGTCTTTGGTCCAGGTGGAGAACGGCGGGTAGGTCGCCACGAAATAACTGCCGACCTCAGTCTGCTCCTCAACCGCCACGGGTAACCGTTCTGTCATGAAGGAACCAATATACCCCGCGGCCTCACGACGGCCGACCGATCGCGTAGAGGTTGCGCCCCGTACGGAAGTACCAACGACCACCGACCAGGGCCGGCGACGCGAGGACCTGTTCGCCCAGGCTGTTGACGTGCAGCAGGTCGAACGTACGGCCGGCGCGGAGCACGAAGGTATCGCCGTTGTCGTTGGTGAAGAAGACCTTGTCGTTCACCGCCACCGGTGAGGCCGTGAATCCCTCACGCTGCGCCACGCCCAGGCGCCCTTGCCAGAAGGCCTCGCCCGTCCGCGCATCGAGTGACGTGGCGATGCTCGCCATGTCGTTCACCATGTAGAGTTGGTCGCCGTACAAAATCGGCGACGGCACAAACGGGGAGCCACGCGGGCTGCTCCACGCGACGTGCGTTCCCGACACGTCTCCGCTCCCACCAGGCGTGATCGCCAGCGTGGGCCCCGCCCGGCCCGACGAGCAGAACACCATGCCGTATCCGACCACCGGCGTTGGGATGACCTCGTAGCTGGTGCCTCGGCATCGCCACAGTTCGGCGCCTCCGTCAGGGTCGTACGCCTGCACGTGTCGCTGACTGTTGACGATGATCTCGTCGTGGCCGGCGACACGAATCGCAATCGGTGTACCCCAGCCCACGCTGGCTTCGCGCGAGGTTCGCCAGAGCTCCTGCCCGGTTCGCGTATCGAACGCGGCGATGAACGCGTCCCGGTACTGGTCCTGGTACAGGATGATGCGGTCCTTGTAGAGCAACGGTGAGCCCGCCGCGCCGTGATACGCGCCCATCGGACCGAGATCTCGCCTCCAGACAATCTTGCCGGTGAAATCGAGCGCGAACAGCCCGCGCGCGCCGAAGGAGACATAGATGCGCTCGCCGTCAGTGGACGGCGTGGCAGAGGCATGGCCGTTCTTGTAGTGCGACCTGCGGTTCGTGGGTCCCTCCGGCGCGTCGGTCTCCCAGAGCAGCTGGCCATCCGAGCGACGATACGCGAGCACTGAGACTCGACGCCCGCCGTCGTACGCCGTGGTGAGGAAGACGTAGTCGCCCCAGACGATCGGCGATGAGTTTCCGTTACCTGGGACGGGTGTCTTCCACAGGACGTTCTCGGTCGCCGACCAGGTATCGGGATAGCTGCCCCCGGAGGCAACACCCTGGCCGGACGGGCCGCGCCATCGGGGCCAGAACGCGGCACCCGCTCCCTCGTCGGCGACCATGCGAACCGCAAGATCGCCGGCGCCGCCTGCCCCTTGACCTGCCAGACCCTGGCTGGACAATCGCTGCCCAGGCACGAGAAGCAGGACGAGCCCGGCTAACAGCGCAAGCGACATCGACCGCACCAGCAGAGCCCCGTCTCCGGTCGCCGATTGCCTCAGCATCGCCGCATCTCCCTTGATACTCCTGATACGCCCGACATCTCCGCGATTGTTACTGGCACTAGTAGCCCTAGTCCGCTCTCAGCGACGCCAGCAGTGGCGAACCGAGTGCCGCGCGTGTCGCTACCACCGACGATAACAGGCCCGTCGTAAAGACCGCAAAGACCAGCAGCGCCCCGCTGCTGATCAGTGGCAGTTGTCCACCCCGCTCTGCGATAGCGGGGGCGATCGCCAGGCTCGCGCACACCGCGCCGGCCGCCAGGCCCGCCGCCAGCAACAACGTGTTCTCGGCGACCGCCATGAGCAGAAAGTGCCGACGCCGATAGCCGACGGCGCCCAGCAGCGCCAGCTCGCGTCGCCGCTCCAGCGCATTCCTCAGAAGCACCGCTGCGAACCCGACGGTGCCAAGCAGCAGCCCGAGGCCGCCCAAGGTTTGAAACGTCGACAGATATGTGTTTTCGACGCGGTGGAAGGCCGCACGGCGCTCGGCTGTGGTCGTCACGCCGGCGCCGAAATCAATGAGCGCGTCCTCTACCTGATCGGCGACGGCCATAGTGCGCTCTGGCAGCGTCTCGCCCAATAGGAACTGGAATCCCTCCTGGTCTGGAAACAGACGCGTGAAATGCGCTTGTGACATCAGCACCTCACTCTGGAAAATGCTGTCGCGCAGTGCCGCGACGAACCGCAGCCGGATGTCCCGACCGCCTTGTGTGACGACCATGTCCTCGCCGAGCCTTCGGTGCAACGCGTAGGCCATCGAGTTGGCGTCGGCGATCACGGGTACTGCCCCGTCGGGCTGCTCGGCGAGCAACAGTAGCCACGGATTGGCACGCTCCGCATCGGTCGAGGCCAGCGATCCCTGAAACGCGAACCGCCCCTCGGCGAGGAAGCTGTCCTGGGGCGCCAGAATCCGCGGGTGGATCGGCGCATACAGATTCAGACAGCTCGCGTCATCGCCTGGCAGGAGGCGGAACGGCTCAAACGTAGAAGCCTCGAGATCGAACAGATTGAGTGCGTCGCGCCCCTCCTGCGTGTTCGGGTCGTGCACCACGGGCAGCAACGTCTCGATGCTCAGCGTGTATCCGCCCAGCCCCGACCCGCGATCTCCAGGGTCGGCCTGCCCGTCGCGACGAAAGGCGTCAACCGAAATCAGCAGGAACGTCGCCGACGCGATCACGGCGATCGACAACACGCTGCGACCAGGACGATGGCGCGTGTTGCGCAGCCCAATCTGCGACACGGCCCACCACCCATGGCCGCCGAGCACGCTCCGCACGGGGCGGCGAAGCACTCCGGCGCAGGCAAACAGCGTGGACGCCAGCAGTAACGTGCCGCCGCCGAAAAACGCTCCCGTCGGCGCCACCAGACCGGTGGTGGATGCGGCCATCAGCGTCAGACCAGCCAGCGCCAGCATGACGGCGACCGGTACTTCCCTCCCGGCAAGCCATGAGCGACGGCGGTCGGCGTCGCCAAACCGGGCGGGTTCCAGTTGCCCTGACAGCAGACTCCGCTCCGAAATCGCAGCCAGGCCCCGCAGAGTCCACCAGATACAGATCACGGCCGTCGCAACACCGCCGACCGCGCCAGCCGCGAGCGAGACTCCCGAGACGTGCAGCCTCAACGCGTCGGTGCCCACCGCGTCAACCCACCACGTGCGCAGCCCCATCATCATCAGCCCGGCATATCCAACCGCCAGCACCACGCCTGCGGCACTGCCAACGATGGCCAGCAGCACGCCTTCGGCCAGAAAGAGTCGGCGCACATCAGCGGGCCCGAACCCGACCGCGCGCAGCAGACCGACTTCACGAATCCGCTGCTCGACGCCGAGCTTAAAGAACAGCGCCGCCAGGACCAGGGCCGACGCCACGAGAAAGAAACTGAAATACACGAAGTAGGCACCAAAATCAGTGGCGCCTCTCGACGCCGCCAGGCCCGTGGCTCGCACGTCGCGGACCGCCATCCCCAAGGCCAGCGGATCGACGATCTCGCGCAGGTGGTTCGCGTAGGCGGTCCGCGCGTCATCGAGGGACTGGCCCGGCTCGGGAACCATGCGGAGCGCTGTGAGGGCTCCGTCTCGCGAGCGCCACAACCGCTGGCCCTCGGCCAATGGGATGAATGCTTTGGGTGTCGTGCGGTAGTCGTCCCAGTACGCCTCGTCTTCGGGTCTGATTCGGCTGAGGTCCACCGGAAACGGCGGGTCCCAGTCGACCAGCGTCAGCGCATCGCTGATGCCGGGGTACGACGGGACAAGATCGCGGTCGCCGGCATCGACGGGCACCACGTCCGCCACGCGGAACTCCGCCGTACGGGTGACGAGTCGCCCCGGCTCCTCCCACAGGTAGTACTCCATTGTGACGGCGTCGCCGGCGCTTGCTTGGAGCTCGTCTGCCGCCCACTGATTCAAGACGATCGGCGGCGGCTCAGCATCGAGCAACGTAGCGTCGAGCAACGCAGGGTCGAGCAACGCAGCGTCGACCGGCACGGAAACATCGGGCGCCAGGCTTTCGAGTTCGATCGCGGTGACCAGAGAATACGGAACGTCGCGGTCACCGACACTCAGCGTGTTGGCGAGATAGGTGAACACCGGTGTGCCCTGCACGCCGAGGTCAGCTGCGGCTTCCGCGACTGCTGCCGCGCGCGCGTCGTCCAGCAGACCCGCTTCGGCACCGGCGCTCACCACTCCGCGATCCGGCAGCGTCCGCACGTCGAGCCCGACGTCGACGAGTGCCGCTTCCTGGCGAACCAGGCCTTCGAGCGCGGCAACCGCACCGTCGCCCGCCCCGGGCGCTTCAGCGACGAGTATCGCGTTGGCGCGGCTGCCCACGTTGAGTTCGTCCTGCAACTGAGACAGCGGCACAAAAGCGGCGCGCACCTCGCCCTGCTGCGCTTCAAGCGAGAACTGTCCCAAGTTTTCGGTTGGGACGACCAAGCGAACGGTCAGTCGCAACGTACGGCCGAGATCGTCCTTCCGCCCGTGCACCGACTCCAACGGAAAGTCCGAGGGACGCTGCACGCGGACTAGCGCCGCGCCCCCCTGTGGCGTCCCTAATAGATCGGCCAACGCCGGACTCAGCAGCACCTCACCATCGTCAGGCCCCGTGACCGCGTCGATGCCATGGAACTGCCAGAAGCGATCATCCACCCCGTAGACGCGGACCTGGCCGACGCGACGCCCAGTCTCCTGGTCGGTGACGAATCCCGGCACGACGATGAGCGGAACGGCGTCGGTGAAGGTCGCCCCAAAGTCCTCGGCAGACGCCAGTTGGGCGGAGAAGGCCTCGCGGAAAAAGCCCGACGCCACGATGACGTGATCGGCGCGGCCCAGGCGCTGCACGACGAGGTCGCGCAAGCTCCCGCGGACCGAGTCCCCAACCAGCAGCGCGCCGGCCAGCACCGCCACGGCCGTTGCCACGCCCGCCACCACTGCCAGATTCGTGCGCCAGTAGTAGGAGAGCCCACGGCGGACCAGGGCCCTGGTGCTCATTGGCCCGACGCCACGCACCGGTGGGCGCCGCTCAGCAGGACGGTTGCCGTCGTTTTGGATCATGCGGCTTGCTACTCACTCGAAAGGTCCGGTCTGGCATCGACGGATACGGCTACGCGCAACGCACGCGGGCGGGGACGCGCGACTATCGACACGTCACCGCAAAACGGCTCGCCGTCAACGTGGTACAGCACAGCGTGTGTCGAGGTCACGCGGATGTCAACGGCCGGCACGGTCTCGACGCCGCGGACGTCGGCGATCCGCCCCGTGAACAATCTCGGGATCGCCACCATGGCTCCCAGAGGTGACCGTGCCGCAACGGTCACGACATCGAGCTTGCCATCGTCCAGCCGCGCTGACGGGGCGATGACCGCACCGTTCCCATACTGACGGCCATTGGCAATGGCAATCAGCAGTGGGCGCACACGCCGGCTGGTGCCATCGGTGACGACGACGTGGTCCTCAGGCTGATAGCTGAGAAGCTCGCGAGTGGTGACGGTGAGGTAGCGAGCGAGGCCACGCTTCGCCAGGCCTCCGGACGCAAACCCGGCCGCCACCCGCGCATCGAGACCGATGCCGGCGACATTGAAGAACAGCCGCCCGTCAACCTCCCCTGCATCGATGCGGCAGATACGTCCCTCAAAGGCCGCCCTGAAGGCGCCTTCGGGATCGAGCGGTATCCGCAACTCCCGCGCAAGGCCGTTGCCAGACCCGCTCGGAACAACAACCAGCGTGGCGTCACGAAATGCCAGGGCAGATGCGACTTCGTTCACGGTGCCGTCGCCGCCCCACGCGACCACGGTCGTGGCTCCCTGCGCCAGCAGCGCGAGTGTCAGTTCTCGCGCATGTCCGGCGCGCTCGGTGACCACTACCCGGGCTGCCTGCGCGTCGAGGCCGCGGGCCGCAATGACAGACGCCGCCCGCT
>Ga0115002_10001627_pt1 | contig 30661 bp, 27 predicted proteins | sample ArcticOcean_MG_C_8_FD_89576 | JGI IMG/M metagenome (GOLD analysis project Ga0115002, IMG submission 89576) | Marine microbial communities from western Arctic Ocean - ArcticOcean_MG_CB11_86 | ecosystem: Environmental > Aquatic > Marine > Oceanic | place: Arctic Ocean: Canada Basin | collected... | reverse complement strand
GGAGAAGCCACCTTTATCGCCTGCGACGTCGGGGATGAAGCCTCGGTCAACTCGGCGGTAAGCAAAGCCGCAGACACCTACGGCGCAATCCACATTCTGTTCAACAACGCCGGAGGCGGCGGCCCGAGCCACTTCCCGAACGAGCCAAGCGAAGAGTTCAGCCGTGTCATCAACACCAACCTGAACGGAACGCTCTACGTCAGCCAGGCCGTCTGGCCGCACATGGTCAAAGCCGGCGGCGGTGCCGTGGTCAACATGTCGTCGGTAGCCGCCTCACGCGGGACCAGCCCCTACTTCCACGAAAAATTCGGTTCGACATCGTCGTCCTACTGGGCCGCAAAAGCCGGAGTCGATGCGATGACCCGCTACATGGCCGGTATCGGCGGTCCCGACAAGATCAGGGTCAACGGCGTACGTCCGGGCCAGATCATGACACCGGGGGCGACGCGTGGAACCATCACCGACGCGGACGGCGGGCATCACGTATTTGAAGGCATGTTCGAGATGATGCAGATGATCGAGGGGCCCGGATATCCAATAGACGTGGCCAACCTCGTCCTATTCCTCGTATCCGACGAATCCCGATTCGTCACCTCTCAAATCATCAACATCGACGGCGGCACACCCGTCAAAATCTGATTCGCCGGCTGACCGAATAGCAACAGAAATGCAACAGCCCCGCACACCCAAAGAGGAATAAGGAGGTGCGGGGCCGTTAAAAAGAGACCGGAGAGGAATCGTCGGTCACGTTGTCGTTAAACGTAATCGACGGCCGGTCCTTCATATCTGTGCGATGCCTTAGAGGTGCTGGTTCAGGTGACGCACAAACGCGAGCAACATCCTGTATTCGTGCGGCGAAAGCGAGATCTCCTCACCTCGCAGCGTCACAATGTGCCCGTCCGTATCGATGCTGATCTCAGAATCCGAATACCCGGACTCCTTACTCGCCAACCGCGCCCATGGGCGCTCGACGAAACGCAGCTTCAACCCATACCAACAACTCTTCGCCACCAAACGGCTTAACCATGTAGTCGTCCGTTTCAGCCTTCAATCCCCGGACACCGTCCATCTCAGACCCGCGTCCCGTCAGGAAGATCACCGGGATATCTGAGACCTCACGGATACGGCTGCATAGTGCGTATCCATCGACCTTAGGGAAGCCGACGTCAAGCTACGCAAGATCAGCTTTCCGTGCGAAAAACGAACGTAACGCATCACGAGAGTTTCCGACCGACTAGACGTTGTAACCAGCCTGTTCCAGCCGTTGGCCAACCACGTCAAGAACATCCGGGTCGTCATCAACGACGAAGATTTTCGCGGAACGTATTGCCAAAAAGACCTCCACCCAACAGGCCAGAACCCTTGCCTGTCGCCACCAAACCTTGCCGCGCCATAGATCAACGTAAACATTGGATTACACTCACCCCGTCGGCGATCCTTTCGTGTGTCTAACACGCGAATGCCAGGGATGCTCGTAAGGCAACCGAATACATCAGAACTCGGAGTTGGTGATGACGACGAACCAGAACCCAACCGGTATCACGTCCTACCGGCCGGACCTCGCAGGCAATTCACACGCCGTCTCAAGCGGCCACTACCTTGCGACCGCCGCCGGATTCCGAATCCTTGAGCAGGGCGGAAACGCAATCGACGCGGGCGTGGCGACAGGTATCGCCATCAACGTCGTGGTCGCCGACAACACCAGTTTTGGCGGCGTCGCCCCGATCGTGATCTACGATGCCAACTCCGATGCCGTGTCCACCATATCAGGCCTTGGGCGATGGCCAGCAGCAGCCACGCTTGAGCACTTCCTTGAGGACCGGTATGGAGACATTCCAGCAGGGATGGAACGCGTGCTCGTACCGGCAGCCCCGGACGCATGGCTCACTGCGCTGTCGGACCACGGAACTATGACACTGGAACAGGTCATCACTCCTGCGTTGGAACTGGCCCGAGACGGGTTCCTGGTCAGCCGTGGCGTCGGCCGACGCATCGCCGCCGCGTACGAAGGCTTCAAGGATTGGCCGTCAACGGTCGAGGTATTCGCACCAGAAGGACGGCCCATTGCGACCGGCGAGCGAATGGTCCGGACCGACCTCGCACGAACGTTCGAACGCCTGATCTCTGCCGAGCGTGATGCCGTAGATCAGGGCCGTGAGGCCGGTATACGTGCTGCTCGCGACCTGTTCTACACCGGCGAAATCGGCGAAGAGATCGTCGCAGCCGTACAGGAAGGCGGTGGCTTTCTCAAGATGGAAGACATGGCCTCTTTCCATGTAGGTAAAGAAGCCCCTGAGACCGGCCGATTCTCCGGACCCGGCGGGGATTTCGAGGTCTACACATGCGGCGCATGGTGCCAGGGACCATCATTTGCCGAGGCAATCCAGATACTGGATGGACACGACCTCGCGTCTATGGGCCACAACTCCGCCGACTACATCCACGTGCTCACCGAGGCCGTGAAGCTATCGTTCGCCGACCGTGACGCCTTCTACGGCGACCCCGACATCGTAGATGTGCCAATTAAGGGGCTCCTGGACCCGTCTTACGCGGACGAACGCCGTTCGCAGATAGATCTTGAGGTTGCGTCCCCCGCCATGCCACCCGCCGGTGACCCCTGGCGATTTGAAGGCCGAACTGCACCCGCGGACTACGACTACCAGCCACCCCAACCATTGGAAGCCGCAACAGAAGGTGACACCAGCTACGCATGTGTGGTCGATCGTTGGGGCAACATGTTCTCGGCTACTCCAAGCGACACCATCGCAATGGCCCCGGTCATCAAGGGCCTCGGTTTCGTCCCGTCTGGTCGTGGAACGCAGTCATGGCTAGACCCTAAACACCCCTCATCACTCGCGCCCGGCAAACGACCCCGGCTCACGCCAAACGCACTCCTTGCGTTCAAAAACGGCCGACCCTGGATGCCTTTCGGAACACCGGGAGGCGACGCACAGATACAGACGACGCTCCAGTTCTTCCTCAACCAGGCCGTGTTTGAGATGACACCACAACAGGCCGCAGAAGCCCCCCGGTTCCAGTCAAAGAGCTTCCCGGATTCGTTCTGGCCGCACGCCTACTACCCCGGCCGGTTAGACCTGGAAGGACGGATCGACGATACCACCGCAGAGGATCTGTCACGCCGTGGGCACCTTGTGAACCGGATCGACGACTTTGCACGTATCACGGGTGACGTTTGCGGTATCACTCGGGACTCGGACACCGGAACCGTCATAGCAGCCTCAGATCTCCGCGCCGATGCGTACGCAATGGTGCGATAATTCCTGTCCTTCAGCCCATGACAGAACATTCCGCACCCGAATCGACAAATAACGTGAACGATAGCCAGACCGACACGTCCAAACGCAAACCCCTCTGGCGGCGACGCCCGCGTTGGAGCCTAATCGGCGGCCTGGTTATCGGCGCTGCATTCACTTTTGGCTACCTGATCAATTCGATCTTCTACTGCTCAGCCCAATTCTCCTGTAGCCTCTCGATATTCTGGCTGGTAGTAATGGCTATATTCGGAACCAGCGTCGGCGCGCTGTGGGGCTGGCTGATTGGGAAGTTCTTCCGCAGCATCTACAACGCAACCAGCGTCGACTGACCGAACACGAACCTTCCGATCCAACAGCGATCACGATTGCCCACGCAGTTCGGAGTAGCAACCGCCTTCCGGAGATCGCTTCGTCCTGTGGGCGATGAGCGATGCTCATGTTGGATCCGACCTGATCAAAGGCGATGGTCGTCCTAGCCTGGCGGAGGCGATCGAGCAGTCAGAAGGCCCTAGCGGGTTTGATTGGGACGTAGCCGTAAATCTGGGCGATTTATCCGGCAACCAGGGCTCGCCCGATGACGAAGAGGGCCAGGAAGTGGTCCGGCAGTACGGTGCGCTCAAGAAACATCGCCGCGAGCAAGATCCTATGACCTGGTCGGAAATCACGATGCATCCGGGCCATCAGAGCCGCAGCAATGGTGGTTCAAGAAGTGGCTCGATCCCACCGACAATAGCACTCAGTTCTCAGGCGTAGACGCGACTAAGAGGCCATTCCTGGTGGACAGCACTTGGGAGCGCTACTCGTTCGAGGCCGGAAGCTTGCTCTTCCTGATGATGGGAGATCGCAACGACGGCGGTCCTCCGGTCGGTCGTGACATCGATGGCGGATACCCGGCCGGTGCGATCTCGTCAGAGACGTTCGAGTGGTGGAGGGAGATTCTGGCGTCATATCCCGACAAAATCATCATCTCGGCGCACCACCACATGTTGAAAGAAACGACCGTCGGTTCCGCCAACTGAGAGGGCGTCGACAATCTGTATCACGGCCGATTGATAGGAGCCGCCTACTTGTACTGGGTAGGCGAGCAACCCGATACCGGACAAATAGAGGGAGTTCTGGAAAGCGGCAGCAATAAAGGCGACCTCTGGCTCGGTGCGCACACCCATGCCCATCCCGACGACGAACTCAACGGTCGGTCGCACATCGAGACGAAATGGGGCGTCAATTTCATCAACGCCGCCCCGCTAACTCGATGGCACATGGATCGCAATCGAACCGGCTACCCTCTATCCCGAGCCTTGGAGTTCACCGATGGTAGCGACGAGGTTCGTGTCCGTTGCTACCTCCACACGTCGCAAATCGCTCCCCAGGGTTGGTAACCTGCCGTCGAACGCACGCTAAAGCTGCGTCACGCCTTCCAGGCGCCATAACCCTCCTTTACCACTACCACCATTAACCGGAGCCTCAAGAATGCCAACGGTCCTAGAGATGCTGGACATGACCGGCCGCAGCGCCATTGTCACCGGGGGCGGCACCCACCTCGGGCGCGCCATGGCGAGCGCGCTGGCCGAGATGGGCGCTTCCGTCTATATCGCCAGTCGTCGAGCCGAACTGTGTGAAGAGACGGCTGTAGAGCTGCGCGGTGCAGGCATGGACGTCACCGCGGCCGGGTGTGACGTAACGGACGAAGCACAGGTCGATGCTCTGGTCGACAGAGTAATGTCCGACCGCGGCCGACTGGACGTGATGGTGGCCAACGCCGGAGGCGCTTTCACCGATTCTTACATTCCCGACGCAAGCATCGACGAGTTCCGTCGCACCGTGGATCTCAACCTGACTGGCACATACATCTGCGCCCAGTCCGCCGCACGGCACATGATCCCGGCGGAGAGCGGCTCAATCGTCACACTGGGCTCGATCCACGGTTTCCTGACCTCCGACAAGCGAATGTACGACGGCTTGCCCACTTTCAGACGCTCTGGACCGCCGTATCAGGCGGCGAAGGGCGGCATCATCAACCTGACACGAGGCCTTGCCGCGGAGCTGGGCGAATACGGCATCACGGTGAACTGCATCAGCCCCGGCCAGATCCCGAGGGCTTCCACCGATGAAGGCCATGTAGAGCGTTCACGAAATGCGATCCCGCTTCAACGAACAGGAACCAACCAAGACATCAAGGGTGCGATCGCGCTTCTGGCATCGCCCGCCGGAGCATGGATAACCGGCCACAATCTGGTCGTAGACGGCGGCTGGTCCATCTGGTAGACCTGCCGGGCGGCTATTTACAGGGACTTGTTTTTACTGCCTAGCGTGTTCGCGACTATCGGTGTTTCCGTTATATCGGTCAATTAAAGAACTTTGGCCCTACTGGTCCTCGTCCAACTTCGGGGCCAGCAGTCTCAAGGCGTACGCTACGTCCACCACGTTTGGGCCTTTTAGCGTTAGCTCTATCTCTACCTTATGACCGGGGAGCAGCGTGACCTCACGTTCTCCGTCCAATGCAATGGTTCCGGGCCGTCGTTCTATCAGACGCCTCTCTCCGGGCTGCAACACGCTCCACTCCGCAACGGAAATATCAGGAATCATTCCGGGTGCTATCGGCGCTTTTATCGAGCGGGCGGTCGGTCCATCTCCTTCACCAAGTCGGATACGCAAGCCAATCGGCTCGTCGATAGACACAGGCCTGAGCCTTGACCCCACCGCCGAGATACCGATGCTGGCCGGCTCTGCGCGGGTCAGGAACACCTCTTCCACCGTGTCCATGTTCCACACGGCACGTGCACCGACAAACATCTCCGTCGACACGGCGGCATCGACCAGCGCCATATCGACCCATTCATCGTTGTCGAAAATATCCAGCCGCTTGCATCGTGTGATCGCGGCGTCCAAGCCATCTACTCCGGCCGCGATGGAACCTGCTGCAATCCCGGCAAGTGTGCCTTCGACCATCTGCGGAAACACGTTGTTCGTTCCCGTCGATATCGGTACCAGCGGCACATCGCCCGCACCCTTGGCGACCACACGGTTCGTGCCGTCGCCTCCGAGCGTCACGATCGCACCCGCGCCTGCCTCCGCCATCATCTTTGCGGCCCGGGTAGAACCGTCCTGGTGGTCGATGCGCGGCATCTCCAGGTAACTGGCGTCAAGTTGATCCGCCACGTCTTCCATTCCCGGCGCGGCAAGTCGGCTCAGGTCCGGCATCACGAGCACTCGCTCAACACCGGTCGAGGCCAGCCCGGCAAAGACACGCCTAACCGTGTTCGCCTTCTCCTGGTTGGAGACGACCCTTCCCGCAGCAACCAGGCGCCGAATGTCCTTGCCCGCGGCCGGATTAGCGATCACGCCAACAGTAATCACGATGAGCTTCTCCTTGCGTACGCCAGCGGCGCGGGTTGATCGAGCGTACTCAGGAAGCCATCCAGCCCGGGTCTGCCAGATTCGTCGCAATCGCCTTCAAAAGCTCACCCGCCGGATAGCCATCAACGGCACGATGGTCGAACGTGAGGCTAAGGAAACACATAGACCTAACGACTACATCGCGCTCAAAAACGGCCGGCTTCTGAACCACACGTCCCACGCCAAGAATTCCCACTTGAGGCGGGTCGAGGAGAGGATTGAACGCATCCACGTTCACCGAGCCGAGATTCGTGACGGAGAAAGTTCCGTGTCGCATGTCGTCAACGTGGAGTTCATTGGATTTGACCCGTGACATCACCTCGCGGACTCGCTTTGCGATATCGAGCGTCGTCATCTCATCTGCGCGATGAATCACGGGAACAATGAGCCCGTCAGCAACCGCCACGGCAAACGCCACGTTCACTTCAGAGAGGATTCGAATCTCATCTCCGGCGAAATGTGCATTCATCTTCGGGTGGTCTTTGAGTGCTCGTGCCGTCGCCGATAGCACAAGGTCCTGGAACTGCGGCCGCAGTCGATCCGATCGCCACTCGCCAACGAGCTGTCGCTGCATGGCGACCGCATTCGTGACATCCGCCTCAGTCGTCAGAGTCACCGTCGGTATCGCACCGCTGTCACTCATTCGACGTGAAATAGTCGCCCTCAACCCGGTCAGCGGGATTGTTTCGGCGATCGGCGGTCCATCCTCGGCCGCCGGATACGTGGCGGCGGCGGCAGGCGCTGCGGCGGCGGCAGCACGAACGTCATCCTCGAGGATGCGCCCCCCCGGTCCACTCCCAGTCACGGAATCGAGATCTACCCCTAGCTCGCGGGCAATCTTGCGCGCAATCGGTGTGATTTGACGACGTCCCGCCGCCGATTCTTTTCGTCCGGCAGGCCGATTCGCAGCAGATATGCCCCCACTCGCAGGACGAGAAGCCGCAGCCGGAGGTTCAGGCTTCGAATCCGAAATCGGTTCAGGCAGATCGGTCGCTTCCTCGCCCTCGTGAAGCAGCACCGCAAGGAGCGAACCCGTGTCGACCGTCATGCCCTCGGGCACGACAATGCGTGCAAGAGTTCCGGAACCCGGCGACTCCACCTCGCTGTTGACCTTCGCAGACTCGACCTCGCAAAGCGAGTCTCCCTCGGCGACGACGTCGCCCTCCTGCTTGAGCCACTTAACGATGGTGCCATCGTTCATGCCCATGCCCCATTGGGGGAGAAGAACGTTGGTCGGCATACGGCGCTTCCTGGTCGACTAATTGGTTATTTCAACGAGCAGCGCAAGCAAGTCGCGCCAGCGCCGAAAGCATACATCCCCACACAGACGTTCAGCCAGCGGCTACCCGTTAACCAGCGCATTCAACAACGCGGTCGCTCCGTCCAGTGTCGGCGCTACAGCCAGTCCTGCGGCCCCCGTGGTGCTGTCGAGCGTGAAAGCCAACACACCACCCGGACCGTTCCATTCCGAACTCCTCAAGTTGCCGTCCTCGACCCTACTGAACGCGGCATCGGCATCCAAAACAGCCTCCAGAGCCTCCGAAAACTGAAGAGCGTCCATTTCCGGGTTGTCCCATTCGATAAGCAAACCCATCGCGGACGCTTCAGCCGGACCGTCCAGGAGTAGATATCCGTCACGGCCCCATCCTGCTGCCGCCTGCGCGGCAACCGCGGTTTCAGTACCAAGCGCCTCCAGCCAAATTGCGACAACAGCCTCACCGAGAACGCCCTCAATCCTGGCACTCCACCCATCGCCCAGAATTGCAGCCAGATCCGGCAGGGTGGGCGGCGACTCCGGGTACTCATTGGCCGCGTACTTTTCCGGATGAATGATCTGCTCGGTCGTCTCCGGCAAATCGGCCCAGACTTCATCAATCGCCGCCATACCGCCGTTCTGCCAGATCGAGTTCGTAAAACCGAATCCAGCGTTATATGGCCATCCGAGTGCCAGCAGCAGAAAATTAGGGGTCGCCTCCAGCACCGCTAAAACATCCGCATCAACGGCTATAAGCGCATCTAGGTCCTCGGCATGGAACGTACGCGCAGCGTAGATGGCCTCCACGAAGGTCGCCTCACCCTCCACCAACGCCTGGAGCGCACCTGATCGCTCCGAATCACCCTTCGCGGTTTCAAACAACTCACTGAGATCGAAGTTCACGTCCTGCAAAAGGTGGGCGAACTCGTGCGAATAGACCGCCTCTTCCTTTACCGATATATCATCGCCTCCGCTCAACACCAGCAGCTCGCCCGTCTCATGGTTGTACAGCCCAACAACGGCACCCTCAAGTAGTGCCTGCTCCACCTCAAGAAGATCCGATTCTTGCGGCATCAGCGCCAGCAGTTTGAGCAACACCTCAAGATCAGCGATCTCCGCCAACACCTCCGCATCTGCTAGGTCTTCCGCAAGCTCCTGAGCAATCCGATCCGAGCTAACCAGCGATACATTCGGGTTGCCGCCAGAATTTAGTTCGCGGATTCCCTCCACGACATCACCGATACCGTCCAACCGAGCCTGTTTACCCACAGGCGTCGGCTCCGGATCGACTGTAGATGCCGTAGTGGGGACCGGTGTTGCGCCCCGTCCGGGCGTGCTTGGCGTCGCGTCCACAGACGGGCCTGCTGTCGGGTCACTACCGGCGATGGCAGTGGGACTCTGGCTCTTGGATGTCGCTATCGGCGTTACGGCAGCATCAGGCGTTGATCCGGGGGTTGGAGCTGTCACGGTCGCGGCCGACTGCGAAGTTGGCTCGCCCGCCTGATCACCTCCATCAGAAGAGCATGCGACCGCTATAAGTGACACGATCCCAGCAAGGATCACGACCCTGCTGGTACGGTGCCATATGAATCGGCTGAACTCGATTAATTTAAAACCAGGTGACGACACTAAATGACTTCTCGCTGTGACTGGGGCAATGGCAACGACCTGATGGTCGAATACCACGACACTGAATGGGGCGTGCCGTCCCATGACGACAGCCAACTGTTCGAGATGCTTATTCTTGAGGGATCGCAGGCCGGGTTGAGCTGGCAAACGATCTTGAACAAACGCGAGGGCTACCGCCGCGCGTTTGCAAACTTCGATCTAGCTACTGTCTCAGCTTACGGTGAATCAGACGTGGAGAGACTCGTGCAGGATGCCGGGGTTGTGCGGCATCGCGGCAAGATCGAGGCAACGATAGGCAACGCCGGCGCCGCACTCGCGGTACAGGCCGAGTTCGGAAGCCTTGACGCCTATCTATGGGAACTGACCGGAGGAAATCCGGTCAAAACCTCACCAGACGCTATGGCCGACATAGCGGCCACGACCGACGTCTCGGTAGCGATGAGCAAAGCCCTCAAAAAGCGCGGGTTTCGCTTCGTAGGCCCGACGACCGTGTACGCGTTCATGCAGTCAGCGGGCATGGTGAACGACCACGTTGTCACATGCTTCCGCTACGACGAAGTATGATCCTCAACCGGACAGGGATCGGCCACACCCAAACATTCTGAAACTCAGGAGCGGCAGATTTGTACAAGCAGATTTTTGGCATCGGCGGCGACTTCTTCCCGCCCCAGTGGAAACGCCCGCTTCTTCGGGAGCATCTGCTCACCCTCTCAGACAAGTCGCGCCCAAAAGTCTGCTACGTAGGAACGGCGACCGGCGACCAACCGGCGAACATAGCGACCTTCTATCAAGAGTTCGGCCGCCACGATGCCGAGACGTCACACCTGAGCCTGTACTCCCCACTGCAGAAGGACATCCGATCGTACGTGATGAAACACGACATCATCTACGTCGGTGGCGGCAGCACCAAGAACCTGATGGCCCTGTGGAACGAGTGGGGATTCGGCGAGATCATGCGAGAGGCATGGGAAGCCGGTATCATCCTGTCGGGAACCAGCGCCGGTTCGATCTGCTGGTTCGATGACTGCATCACCGACTCGATTCCGGGCGGTCTCACGTCGCTCAAGTGCACGGGCCTGCTTAAGGGCAGCAACTCAACGCACTACAGCGGACACCCGGATCGACCATCCACCTACCGCCGACTGATCGCTTCGGGCGAGGTCTCGGACGGAATCGCCACCGACGATAACTGCGCGGTCCACTACATAAACGACGATCTGCACGAGATCGTCACGCAAGACCCGGACGCACGGGCCTACAGGGTCGAGCGAGACGGTGACAGTTACAAAGAGACGCCTCTAGAAGCCCGATACCTGGGTTAAGGCCTGAGACCTAGACCCACATCCAAAGCTAAAAGACCCACCCTGAGGCTCTCTAAAGGTCCGTCCAACAAACACGCGCCACTAAGCCAGCAGCGCGTCCGCAAGCTCCGTAAAGTTGGTCACCGTCACATCCGGCACGTGTGGCGAATCCTCGTAAGGCAACCCGTAGCGATTCACAAACGCGCCACGCATTCCGCAAGCCCGCGCGCCCATCACGTCAAACGAGTTTGCCGAAACCATCAGGCACTCGCCTATCTCAAGATCCAGCAGATGTGCCGCCCGTCGATACACACCCGGATGCGGCTTGAACGCGCCGACAACCTGCACGGAGATGACGGCGTCAAAATCCCACTTGATCCGATTCTTCGCCAGGTGTGCCAAAAATTCCGGTTCGCCGTTTGAGAGCGCCACCAGCTTGTATCGAGTTTTCAGGCGATCAAGCCCGGCCGAAACCTCAGGAAACGGCGACAGACTCTGCCAGGCGATCATGAAATCCCTGATCTCGTCCCGGCTAGCTTCCACGTCATTCAACTGGAGGACATAAGCAAACGCCCGTCGAGCCACCTCCAGATAACCGGAGTGGCCGAGATCGACGATATTGTCTTGGTACTGCTCGATCCGTTGCCGATAACGCCACTGCGCCCAGAACTCGGCCGGATCGGCATCCGACCCCTTCGCCTTCAGAAACTCGCCGATATGCGGCGTCAAACTGCCGCCAAGGTCCAGCACCGTGCCGAACAGGTCAAACGTAAGGGCCTTAGTTCTCTGTACTTCAGGAGAGAGTGACAACTGGGGCGAACCTCGATCTACCATTAGGGGATTGCGTCCGGGCCTTCGGCATCTGCCGGAGCCATCTTTCCGTCTTCACCACGCTTCCACATCGTATTCAAGTAGTGCGACTCGATCATCATCGTGACCGCCCTCGCCCCAAGGTCGTCATTAAAGAATTCACCGATCGCCGTCTTGCGGGTCCCGCCCCGGACCGCCGCGGCTGCCGCCTCAGCGCTCGTCCATGTTGAGGTCGTGAAATCCGATCACACGTTGCACCGGTGATGCCCGAGAGAAAACCTTCCGTGCCTAGAAGTTCCTGCAATATTTGTCTACTAAACGTTTTGACCCGTTCTTGTTATTCCTCTGACCTTGTGATGATCATCGTGCTGGCAAATGCCCCCAGAGGAGACGGATTACCGGTCGAAACCCGGACCGAGTATCCGAACTGGAACGGCCCAACCTCGTTTGGCTGCACAAGAACCTTCATACCAATCTGCCGTGGCTCCTGTCCGGGCTCGAAGTAGCCGGCGACTCGCGTAACGCCAAAATCTGACGTCTCGATGAAGTCAGCACCACGCAGCTCGATCAACTTGCCCGTCGGAGGAAGTCGATTCATCGAACCGGCGTTAGTACCGCACATAATCCACTGAGCGCAGACAGAGCTCTCGCCGGTAGCGGAGGGAGAAATACACGATCTCAAACGACAGGTCCGGGAATGCGGCCAGAGTACCGCCGACATGGCCAACAAGACCGGGGCCAGAGATCGGGCCCGGCGTCATCGGATCTTCGTAAGTACCGTTCGGTGCCATCGATGACACGACCGCTTCCGGGTGGCGAGAATTCCAAGTGTCAAAGTATTTTTGCGCTATATCAAGAGCGGACATGGCTACCCCCCCCCGGTGTTTTAAGCGATTCTCTAGATTGTCGCCCCGAACGCCTACTCCAGCGTCCGCTTCACTGCAGCCACAATCTTCTCCTTCGTCGGGTAAACCAACTTCTCCAGCGCCGGGCTGTACGGAATGTGCACCTGCTCCGAGGCCACCTTGGCTATCGGCGCCTGCAGCGACCAGAAGCCCTCTTCAGCCACGATCGACGCGATCTCAGACGCCGCACTGCACACCTTGTGCGCCGGGTCTGCGATCACCAGTCGCCCCGTCTTCTCGACGGACGCCAGGATTGTCGCCTTATCCAAAGGCACCAGCGTTCGAGGATCGATCACCTCGACCGAGATCCCGTCGGCAGCAAGCTCGTCCGCTGCGGCCTCCGCTAGCGGCACAGAGCCGGCAATAGCGACCACGGTGACATCGCTACCCTCACGCAGCGTGTTCGCCTGTCCGAACGGGATCAGCAGCTCGCCGTTAGGTAGATCCTCGTTTGCCGGGACCTCCCCACGGTTACCAAACAAGGTCCCGTCCTCAAACATGATCACCACGTCGTTGTCGCGGATCGCCGTCTTCATCAGACCCTTCATGTCGGCCGGATTCGATGGCGCAACGATCTTGAGTCCCGGCATGTTCATAAACATCGGGTACGAGCGGTCCGAGTGATGCGCCGCCGAACCACCGCCGTAATACATCGTGGCCCGGTAGACCACCGGCAAACTGACCTGCCCGCCAAACATGTACCGCATCTTTGCGGCCTGGCTCACGAGCTGGTCCATTGCAACCCACATGAAACTCGTCAGAGTCTCAACCACGGGTCTCATTCCAACGGCTGCGGCACCGACCGCTGCTCCGAAGAAAGCGTTCTCCGAGAGCGGTGTGTCCAGCACACGTTTCTCGCCGAACTCTTCCAGGAGGCCCATCGTCGCTCCATAGATAGAGCGCCTGATGTCCTCGCCCATGATGAAGACCGACTCGTCCCGCTTCATCTCTTCCTGCAGGGCCTCATTAATGGCGTTTACAAATACTGTTTCTGGCACGTTCTTTATCTCGCTTTACGTCCGGTCGTTCCCGGAAAATAGTCGACTTACGCAGGATCGATTCGGGCTGACTACGGCTGCGGTATCGGATCTGCAAACATGTCGTCAAACAGCGCTTCGGGTTCCGGGAACGGGCTGTTTCGGGCGAACTCCAGTGCCTCGTCGATCTCTTTTCTAACCTCATCCCTGACCTCATCGCACTCATCCTGACTTGCGATCCCCTGTTCCACGAGACGTTTCTGGTGGATCTGGATCGGGTCGCGCTGTCGCCACGCCTCGATCTCTTCTTCGGGCCGGTACTCGCCCCGGCGAATACGTCCGAGACCGAGCGAGTGCTCCTCATAGCGGTAGGTGAGACCCTCAACCAGGCTCGGGCCCTCACCCGCACGGGCACGCTCGATAGCCACGGAGACGGCTTCATACATAGCGACCACGTCCTGGCCGTCTACGAGCACGCCGGGCATGTTGTAGGCGCTCGCCCGGTCGGAAACATGCTCCACGGCAACGGTGTCCCGGTAAGACGTCGTGACGGCGTACTGGTTGTTCTCACAGATAAAGATGATCGGCAACTTCCAGACGGACGCCAGGTTCATCGACTCGTGGCAAGCGCCCTGGTTGGATGCTCCATCGCCGAAGAACACGGCTGAAATGAAGTCCTCGCCCTTGATCTTGGACGCCAGCGCCGCACCGGTCGCCACCGGCAGGGAAGAGCCAAGAATCCCGGACTCGCCAAGGATCCCGATCGAGAAGTCGGCAAGATGCATCGATCCGCCCTTGCCCTTGCAGTAGCCGTCAACACGGCCCAGCAACTCCGCCATGGCGCGCTTCGGGTCGCCGCCCTTTGCAAGTGGGTGGCCGTGCGAACGGTGGTTCCCGGCGATGTAGTCGGTGTCCTCCATCGCAACACAGGCTCCAACGGCCACAGCCTCTTCACCGATGTACGGGTGGGCAGCTCCGCCAAACTCTCCTTTGGCGTAAATGTCGATAACCGTTTCCTCAAAATGACGAATCCGCCACATACGCTCCAGCATCAGCATCAGGAGATCTTTGTCGATGGGCAAGGGAGTGCCTCCTCAGGCGCTTCAGCCGATTGATTTAGCCGCGGTTTGGCCAGAAATTCAAGGGAATTCAGGCCCGTTCACAATCAAATACCGGGTCCGGTTTTCCCGCGCGGCCGGGTGATTATATCCCCGGAATGGAAACTCGTCCCATAGGGCAGCGAAAAGTGCCCCAAGAGATGGTTATACCAGCAGCCAACCGACGACTGCCCAGACCGATACGTGCGCCAGTGTCGCCACCACATACCGCCAGATAAACGACGTCTTGATCGTTTTATGGCGCAATCCGCGCATCGCCCAGATCCCGCCGAAAAAGCCGCCTAGGAACGCAAACAGGTACAAAGTACGTTCACGAACCCGCCAGCGCCCCAGCCGAGCCTGTCGCTTGTCCCACCACACGAGTCCCGCCGACCACACATTCACGATCAACAGATAACCCGCGATTACGCCAAGAATCGTTAAATCGCTCAAGTCAAAAGCGTCCTTCCAGAGATCGCGTTCTGGGGTGTCAGAAACGAGCCTCTTTTTTGATTCGATTTCACGATTGTGTTACGATTGGGGGGTCGCGTACCGGCAAATAAGGCACATGCGCGCGCGAAGATCATCCCGTTGAGGGCAAGTCTTCGCCGCTGAGGTGCTGGCTCGGACGTTGACACTCGATTACGCCGTCCACATCAGAAATATCGCGCTTTTGCCGTCGGCTCGTCCCGGCGGCCTGCGACAAACGCGCCTAACGATCGCTAAGGAGACTCGATGGCACAGGCCCCGGTCAACCCCGAGAGCTATGACGCCTCCGATATCACCGTCCTTGAAGGGCTGGAAGCCGTACGGCTTCGCCCAGGAATGTACATCGGCAGCACCGGCCCAACCGGCCTACAGCACCTAATCTGGGAGATCGTCGACAACGCTGTAGACGAGGCCATGGCGGGTTTCTGCGATCACGTGGACGTCACAATCCACGCTGATGGCTCTGTGACCGTCGTAGACAACGGTCGCGGAATCCCGGTAGACAAGCACGAGACCACGGGCAAGACCGGGGTCGAGACCGTGATGACTACCCTCCACGCAGGCGGGAAGTTCGGCGGGAAGTCTTACCAGGTCTCCGGCGGGCTCCACGGCGTAGGAGCCTCCGTTGTGAACGCCCTTTCTAAGACCACCATCGTGGAGGTCCGCAGGAACAACAGGGTCTACCGCCAGGAGTACTCCCTCGGTGGTGCGATCACCGGTCTGGAATCCCGCAAACTGACCGAGTCCGATCCGTCCGGAACCGGCACGACCGTCACCTGGGCTCCGGACATGGGGACGTTTGAAGAGCTCACTTACGATTTCGATGCGATCTCAAATCGATTCCGTGAGATGGCCTATCTGAACCAGGGACTTGGCATCCGCTTCCGCTCCGAGTTCCACGACGAACTCTGGCCGCACAACGAGGTGTCGTACCTGTTCGACGGCGGCGTGGAAAGCTTTGTTCGGACGATGAACCGCAAGCGTGGCGCTATCCACGACAACATCGTCTACACGCAAGAGAACGTTGAAGGAACGCAGGTAGAAGTTGCGTTCCAGTACAACGAGTCTTTCAACGAAAACTGCCTTTCTTTTGCAAACTGCATCAACACCATCGACGGCGGTAGCCACGTAACCGGCTTCCGGTCCGCCCTGACGCGGGTCCTGAACGACTACGGTCGCAAGAGCAAGTTGCTGAAGGAAGACGCCCCAAACCTCTCCGGCGAAGACGTCCGTGAGGGGATGCTCAGCGTCATCAGCGTGAAAATGACGAATCCGCAGTTTGAGGGCCAGACAAAGGGTCGCCTGGGAAACCCGGAGGTTAAAGGCGCAGTCGAGACTGTTGTGGGCCGACGCCTCACTGAGTTCCTTGAAGACAACCCGGTCGATGCCCAGAAGATCCTCGAAAAAGCTACAACTGCGGCCCGCGCTCGCGAAGCCGCCAAGAAGGCGCGGGACCTGGTCCTGCGAAAGAGCGCCATGGACGGCGGATCGCTCCCGGGAATGCTCGCCGACTGTAGTCAGAAGGACCCGTCAATAAGCGAGCTTTACATCGTGGAGGGTCCGTCCGCTGGCGGTTCCGCGAAACAGGGCCGTGATCGTCGCTTCCAGGCCGTCCTGCCGTTGAGGGGCAAGATCCTCAACGTGGAGAAGGCCCGATTTGAGCGGATGATCGAAAGCGACACAATCCGTGCACTAGTGACGGCGCTAGGTTGCAACATCGGCGAGGACTACGATCAGTCCAAGTTGCGTTATCACCGCGTCGTCATCATGACCGACGCAGATGTAGACGGAGCGCACATCCGGACCCTGCTGCTGACCTTCTTCTTCCGCAACCTGCCGGAGCTGATCGGCGGCGGTTACCTGTACATCGCACAAGCGCCGCTCTACAAGGCCTCTCGTGGCCGCTCAGCCTCATGGCTGTTCTCTGACGATGAGCTAGATCGCTGGCTTGCATCACGTGTCTATTCCAAGCTATCCGTGACCTCGCAGACTGACGATGATGTCAACTTCAAGGGCGGTCCCCTCGGCGGTATTATGTCGCCGGTACGTGACTTCGCGGATTCGGTCGCCGCCCTGCGGACTCTTGGCCTGTCAGAAGAAGTAACGCTACGACTACTGACCGATCCCGAGTTGCAGAAACTCGACTTCCGACCCCCGATGCCAGAGCTGCCAGAACCGGTTCAGCCGACGATGTTCGACGAGCCCTCCTCGGACGACGCCAATTCTAGCGAGTCCCCAGAGTCCTCAGAACTGCAGGAGGACGCCGGAGAGCCGGTCGAACCACCCCCGCCGCCGCCGGACATCACGTTCGATATCGATGGCTTCACGCTAACCCGCGCGATCTACGAACACCCAACGTTGAACTCCGCACGCCGATTGTTCCCAAGGGTCCAGAAGGTCGTCGAGAATTCACCGTATGGCATCGCCCGCGAAGAAGACGAAATCGCCCGTGACGTCGCCTGGAACGATCTCGTAACCACGCTCGAAGAGAACGCCGACCGCGGAAACGTGTCGATCCAGCGTTATAAGGGCCTTGGCGAGATGAATGCAGACCAGCTCTGGGAGACCACGATGGACCCGGCCGAGCGGGTGATGCTTCGTGTGACAGCCGACGACGCGATACAGGCCGATGACCTATTCAGGACGCTAATGGGTGACGAAGTAGAGCCCCGCAGGGACTTCATCAGAACCCACGCACTGGAAGTGAAAAACCTGGACGTCTAGTCGGTTCCGCCGATCAGAAATTCCACTCCCGTGCTGGCGTTACTCATATCCAGTGCGCCAGCCGGGCTTTAGAGCGCGTCAGAAATTGCGACGTTGCCTTCGGCATCGGCTTCAAGCATAGCCCTGAACGGTACGCCGCGCCTTCGAACCTCGTCGCTACCCCCCTGGTGGCGGTCTAGAACGCACAGGACGGCCATAACCTCACAACCGAAGTCCTGGATTGCGTCCATCGCTACCAGAAGGCTTCCGCCTGTAGAGACGGTGTCGTCGAACACCACTACTTTGGCACCGGGCTTGATAGCCCCCTCCACTTGCTTGCGCGCGCCATGCTCTTTGACCGCGTCCCGCACAAAGTACCCGTCCATCGGGGTTCCGGCTTGCCTGCTACGCAGAGCAAGAGCGCCGGCGATCGGTACGGCTGCCACAGTCGGACCTCCAACACCGGTCGCTCCGGCCGCTACAGCCATCGCCAGGAACGCTTCCGACACAAGATCCGCGCCTTCAGGGTCCAGCGTAAGAATCCGACCGTCGAAGTAGTAACTGCTCTTTGCGCCCGAGGTCAGCGTGAAATCCCCGAACCTGAGTGCGTCAAGCTCTTGAGCTCTCTCCAGGGTTCTTCTCGCAAGCGCCTTCAGATCAGTCACTGGTGCCTCTTCTCATCATCGGCCCCGTACTCTCGGTACAAGCCCTCTCGTTCGATATACGCGCCTACCGACGCGTTGACCATTCCCTCTACAGACAACCCCGCCACCACTCTCGCTCGAATCTCCGTAGCGTTGACCTGAAGCATGGGCCCAGAGACGAACTCGGCATCACGCCCCGGGTGTCGGGCCGGCAGATTCTCCGGCAAACCGCTCCCCGGCCGGCCTATGCATACCAGCGTACACATGCTCATCAACCGTTCAGGCTCACGCCAGCGTGGAAGCTCTTCTAACGCATCAGCTCCCAGGATCAACAGCAACTCTGTCGCGTGGCCGTACTGTTCCCTGAGCTCTAAAATCGTGTCGACACTGTAAGACAGCCCGCCCCGATCGACGTCTACCGTTGAAAGCTCAAACCCTTCTCGGCTCTCTGTCGCAAGTTTGACCATCTCAATGCGGTGATCGGCCGACGTCACTCCGGGACCGGCGCCTGACTCCTTCATCCACGGCCGGGCCGCAGGGACAAAAAGCACGCTGGTTAACTCAAGGACATTGAACGCGGCCGTCGCAATAGCCACATGCCCGTTGTGTATCGGATCAAACGTCCCACCCAGGACACCTATTCGGCTTCTAATCCGGCTAGCCCGTGAGCTATTGGCTCCGGTTAACTCCACTCGAGTTCGGCCTCTCCAATGAAAACCGTGTCGCCCATCTTGACGCCCAGATCATCGAGTGCCCGCACGACTCCTAGCCGTTCCAGCAGCTTATGCAACTGGAGTTGAACCTCGAAGATATTGAGGTCACTGGCATTTGCTATGCGAACCGCACGGTCATGCAACACCCGATACCCATCACCCTCAACCGCGGCAAGCGGCCGAGAGGTTCTTGCGCTGGGTCGAAAAACACGAATCTCATCTTCAACTCCACGCAATGCCTCCTCAGCCTCCTGATCAGCTTTGATCCTGGCCAGGTGCCTGAACAGAGTATTCGATAGATCCTGAAGCCCGTCGTACGTCGCTGCCGACACACATATCGCCTCACCTGTCGATACGTTCTTCTCCAATTCATCCTTCAAATCAGAAAATTTCTCTGAAACTTCGGCAATATCTGACTTGTTGACCACCGCTATCTGTGGCGTTTTTGCGAGCTTCTCATCGAATGCCAAAAGTTCCGCGTTGATGAGCTTCATACGATCATCAATGCCCTCTTCTGTTCCATCCACGAGATGGATTAGGAGTCGGGTCCGTTCGATATGCCTCAGGAAATCATGGCCAAGTCCTATGCCCTCTGCCGCACCCTCTATCAACCCGGGGATCTCTACAAGAACGATCGAATCCAGTCGGCGCGCAAGCACTCCTAACGACGGCTCAAGCGTCGTGAATGGATACGCAGCTACCTTTGGGTGTGCACCCGTTAGAGCTGTAAGCAAACTGGACTTCCCGGCATTTGGCATCCCGATTATTCCAACATCTGCCAACAGCTTCAGTTCCAGCCTTAACTCCCGACCTATCCCCAACTGACCGCCTTCTGCCAGTAATGGCTCCTGGTTTTGCGAGGTAACGTACTTAACATTCCCGGAACCACCACGGCCTCCCCTGGCAACCAGAACCTGCACTCCATCTTCTGAAAGGTCAGCAATAAGTTGGTCGGATTCCTCCGTATTTTTCGATACTTCCCACACCTCGGTGCCGACAGGAATCCTAATCACGACATCGTCAGCGCTCGCTCCGTGTTGTTTCTTCCTGGCCCCACTCGCTCCACCAACAGCATCGAATCGCTGCCGGTACTGGAACTTCTGAAGGGTGTTTAGGGTTTTGTCAGCGACCAGAACGATATCGCCTCCGTCACCGCCATCTCCCCCGTCTGGGCCGCCGTTCGGCGCAAACTTCTCGCGTCGAAACGAAACGACTCCGTCGCCTCCATCCCCAGAACGAATATGAATAAGAGTGGAATCTATCAATTAACAAACACCATAAAAGATTTGTAATTCGGAACTTTCATCATCTTAATAAGCCGGTTGATAGTCTGGAAAGAGTCTTCATTCAGGAACGAATCAACCTTAATTGCCTGATGATGTCTTGTGGATAGCCTGTAGACAGGGTGGCAGTACTAGTGGAATCAGGTCTACAGGGACTAATGGTAAGAGAGATTTCTAACAAGAGGGAGCAGTTATCCACAAGACACAGGAGACTTATCCACAGGGGCTCTATGAATAAGTGAATTGCAGGTACACACAGATATCTCGCGTTTATCCGCAACTCTGGGTTGAGATGAAAAGCCAATTAAACGGTGATTATGACCGTCTAACGAGGTTGGTTGGCGAGCCTCTGTCGGATCGTCGCAATCACGCTTTTCATCTCAGGGTCTGTCTCAATAAGTTGTTCCATTTTCCGCTGAGCGTAGAGAACCGTCGAGTGGTCTCGACCGCCTAATGCAAGTCCAACCTGAGGTGAGCTCAGGGAACTCGTCTCTCTCAGAAGGTACATCGCCACGTGACGCGCCAGTGAGACCTCTTTGGTCCTCCTGCGACCCTTGATGGTCTCCGGATTCGTGCCGAAGTGTTCAGAGACGGCGTTAATAACGGCTGATGGTGTCATCGGGGCTTCCTGCCGTGTTGTCAGCAGATTGCCCAGCGCCTTTCGTGCGACCTCTACCGTGACCGGCGCACCCGTCATGTGGGCGTAAGCGATGATCCGGTTCAGCGAACCCTCTAGTTCTCTGACGTTTGATGTAGGCCGTGAAGCCACAACATCAAGAACATCCTCGGGTAGCTCCGTCTGAAGCCCCTTGGACTTTTCACGAAGAATTGCGGTACGCATCTCGTAGTCTGGTGGCTGGATATCTACTACCAGTCCACCTTCAAGTCGGGACTGAATGCGTTCTTCCAAGAGTGACTGCCGGGCAGGCTCGTCACCGGTCACAACAACCTGTTTGGCACCCATGTGTAGCTCGTTGAAGGTGTGGAAGAAGCCTTCCTGAGTCTGGGATTTTCCGGCGATAAACTGAATATCGTCCACCAGAAGGGCGTCTGCGCCCCTGTAGAACGCACGGAACTGCTCCGTAGTCCCGTCCTGGATGGAGCGAATGTAGTCGTTAGTGAATCGTTCACTGCTGACGTAGATCAGGTGCATGCCACGGGACTTCAACTCATTCCCGATCGCCTGAAGAAGATGCGTCTTCCCCAGGCCAACTCCCGCATACAGGTAAAGAGGGTTGTAGACACTGCCCGGGGCCGTAGCCACGCGAGTGGCTGCCGCGTGAGCAAGTTCGTTTGACGGTCCAGAGACGAACTCGTCGAACGTGAAACGCGGGTTTAGCGGGAGCGACCCAAAAGGAGAATCAACCTGAGTCTGAGATCTCTCAACCGGTTGAGATTGATGATCAATCTGTTCGCTTTGCTGGGATCGGGTAGTGTCCGCGGGGAGTCCATCGCTATCAGCAATGACCTCAAAACGGACCGACACGGGCTCGCCTGCGATACGCTCAATTGCGCGAGAGATGGTCGCTGCGAGACGCTCTTCAAGCCAGGTAGCTGCGAAAGCGCTCTCGGTGCCAATTACCAGACAGTCGTCATCGAAACGGAGCGCCTGAGTGCCTTTCAGCAATGTCTCAAAGTTCGCCCTCGGAACTTCTAATTGAAGTCGACCGAGGGTGGCGGTCCAGATTTGTGATGGCGCTTGAGTGGTCAGAATGGCGTCCTCTGGCGGGATCAGAGAGGGGAAGGTTCGATGGGTAGTCCGAGGCCGGCGCCGGGACCTAAAATGGTGCTTGCGGTGCCGGGTCACACTGCACCAGCGCACCACTCCGAAGCCGCTGTGACGTTACCATGTACCCCGGGAAACACAAGCCCTTCAGAGACAGAGTTTAGGGCCAATAAACGGGGAAAATTATTCAAGTCCATCGGGTGCTCAATATGCTCACTACAGGTTGGGAAATGATCCGGAACCGTGTATTAATGCTTGTGAACACCGCGCGTCAACCCGTTATGCGATTCATTTTGGGCCGGGACCCTCAGAATTGCCTAGGGAGGGGTCTGACGCAATGACGCGGATCACATTTTTCGGCACCCCTGAACCTGCGGCAAAAGCCCTGCGCGCCCTGGTGGATTCCGGGCATGATGTGGCTGCCGTTTACACGCGTCCGGACAGGGTATCGGGGCGGTCGAAAGTCCCACGACCGACGCCGGTAAAAGAGGCCGCACTAGAACTCGACCTTCCGGTCCACACCCCGGCGAACCTTCGCGGTGATGAAATCCTGGCGGAGCTGGCGTCGACTTCCGCGGAAATCTTTGTGGTCCTCGCGTACGGGCGGATTTTGCCGCTGGGGATCCTGGACCTTCCACCCCGTGGCGTGCTCAACGTTCATCCCTCTCTGCTGCCTCTATACAGAGGCCCAAGCCCAGTCGTTACCGCCATCGCTCAGGGGGCGAGCGAGACCGGAGTCTCTGTGATGCTCCTGGATGAAGGAATGGACACTGGCCCGGTGATAGCGCAGTCGGACCCGGTGCCCATTGCTAACACAGATACGGCAGAGGAGCTCACCGACCGACTGTTCACCATGGGTGTGCACCTGATGGTCGAGACGATCCCTGCCTGGGAGCGTGGTGATATCGAGGCAGTACCGCAGGACGACGATCTCGCCACGGTGACGAGTCTCGTCGAAAAAGCACACGGTGAACTCGATTTCACGTCCACGGCCGAAAACATCGACCGCACGATACGCGCTTATCACCCGTGGCCCGGAACTTTTACTCGCTGGGGCGGGAAGCTGTTGAAGATACTGGAAGCGTCGGTTCTCAAGGAATCCTCGGGCGACCCGGGCACGGTTTCGACATCGGAAGGCAAACTACTTATTGCGACCTCCGACGGGAGTCTTGACGTAAAACGCCTTCAGTTAGAAGGTCGCGACGCGGTCACCGCGATCGAGTTCCTCAGCGGCTACTCAGCGATTGTCGGCATCCAACTGCCGGACGGAGACTAGAGGCTCGGGCTAAGATCGCGTAGCAACCGACCTCTACCTGCCCTCTAATCCTTCACCTCCAAACCTTTTAGGGGTAAGCAACAAGTGCGTTCTAGCATCACGACCGGCAACAACCTTGAATCCGTACTCGGGACGGCGTCGCTGGCCATAGTGGGCGACCGCCTGTACTCATCCGGCCTGATTCCTGCGCAACGAGGCAGCGCCGTCTCGGAGGCGCGACAGGTGTACCAAGCCGCCGCGGACGTGATGCACAGGGCTGGATCATCACTCGCAGACGTAGTCCGAGTGCGCGCTTGGTTTACGGAAGACGAAGGCGACGAGGCTATACGTGGGGTCCATCCGGTTCTCTTCGACGACCCCGGACCGGCGCTTAGCGTGATTGGGACGCCGAATCTTCCAAACGGCGTAAAGGTGATGCTTGAGCTGGAAGCAGTACTTGGCTCGGCTTCGGATCTGGTGCGCTTCCTTCCACAGTCCGGTGAGGGCTGGTCTCATGCGGTGCGCCATAATGACGAGGTCTGGGTTTCCGGGCTGACATCGGCAGATGTCGAAGGCTCAGACGCTGTCATCGACGGATACGGCCCCGCGGTTACGGGCGTGATGGATGCAGTCTCAGGTGCGTTAACCGGCGTTGGAGTGGATCCGTCTGACGTCGTGGCCACACGCCATTTCATGGCGCGGGACGTTCACGGCTGGGCTCTTCCTCAGACAAAGTTGGACTTCATGGCAAAAAGCACCCCCACCTCTGCCGGGATCACCGTGGAGCGTTCAAGCCAGGACAACGCCCCCTTCATGTTTGAGTGTGAGGCCGTGTCGGGAGCGTCTGAAATCGCTAAGCGTGTCTGGTCCGGACGAACTTATGAGACCGAGCACAACTACTGCCGCGCCGTCCGTATGGGTGACGTTGTATATGTGGCGGGCACAACCTCTACGCAGGCCGGAGAGATTGTGCAGCACCCCTACGAGGTCGGGGAGCAGGTCAAAGACATTCTTGAGATCATTCGCTGGGCGTTCGAAGAGCACGGCCTGGCCTGGAGCGACCTTGTTCGCACACGCACCTACATCGTGGGCGGCCCAGACAAGCTGGTCGAGGGACAGGCCGCGCTGCAAAGTGTTATCGGCGGGATGGACGCGGCTGCAGCGGTGATCGGAATACCTGTGCTGGCTCGACCTGAGGTGGTGGTTGAGATCGAAGCGACGGCTGTAGTTACATCCGCCTGAACCTCAAGCACGCCTGTAGACGTCTTATCGTCCTGAAGCAGATGCACGTTTAGCTGCGATGCCCTTCAACAGGACACGTCTAATGGACTTTGACCAGATCGCAGAAGTGCCGAAATAATTCCGGGTTTGCCGGGAGACTCCAGCCGTACGACCAACCTAGTCGGCGGAGGCACCAAATGCTCGAGCGATTCAAAGTCCCAGAGGCAGACCGCGTTTACGTATCCGAAGAGAAGATACGCGCAGCCACAAACGCCGTGTTCCTCAAGATGGGGCTGGACGAAACCGGCGCAGCCAGAGCACGGACCTACTCATAACTAACGACTTTCGTGCCGTAGAGACGCACGGCGCGTCCAACATGCTGAGGAAGTACGTCCAAGGTTACGGTGCTGGTTCGAATAACCCGAGGCCACAGGTTAAGGTCGTACGTGAATCGGCGACCACGGCAACGCTGGACGGCGACGGCGCGCTCGGGATCCACGTTGGCCCGGGCGCCATGCGCATGGCCATCGAAAAGGCCGAGAAGTATGGCATGGGCGCCGTGACGATGTTCAACTCCGGCCACCTGGGCGGCTGCGGATACCACGCCATGCTGGCGATCGAGCACGACATGATCGGCGTAGCGACGACCGGTGGCGGCGGAACGCCCTTCATGCTTCCTACCTACGGTGCCGAGCCTCGCTTCAACACCAATCCAATGGGCTGGGCCGCTCCGGCGCGAAACATGCCTCCCTTCCTGTTTGACGTCGCGACCACGCAGATCGCCAACAACAAGATAGGACTGGCGAAGCGTGTCGGAGCGAAGATCTATCCAGGCTGGATCGCACAGCTGGACGGCACGCCGATCATGGAAGAAGCTGAGGTTCCGGACGATTATTGGATGCTTCCCTTTGGGGGCACGCGGGAGAACGGATCACACAAGGGTTACGGGTTCGCTGCGGTTGTGGACATCCTCTGCAACGTGCTGAACGGCGCGGGCGCAGGGTTTATATCGAAGCAGGGCGGCCATTTTTTCGGCGCGTACAAGATCGAAGCGTTCACCGATACCGACAAGTTCAAGGACGACATGGACGCTTTCCTAGAAGGACTGGCGAGCACGCCGCCGGAGCCCGGACATGATCGTGTCCTCTACCCGGGGTTGACTGAGGACGAGGAGACCGAGAAGCGCAAACGAGAGGGCATTCCGTACCACCGGGAAGTGGTGGACTGGTTCAACAGCATCGGCGCAGGGCTAGACCTGCCAATCAACCTCCCCTAGGGCCCGCCCGGGGCCCGGCTGGGCGGTTATTTTGAGGGTGTGGTCGAATTAGAGCCTGTGCCGCGCGAAGACAGCGCGGCGGGTTTACTTGTCTTGGCGGATTGGGTTCGGACCGAGTCTCGAGTTTGTTCCCTCTCCCCCACGCGGGAGAGGGTGAGGGGTTCGCCATAGACGCTATCCGCAGGGCAGCATTTGCGCCTGACGGTTAAGATCGGTCCATGTGTGGCCGCTTTATATTGATCGACGTGACTGAACTCGGATTGCGTTTTCGGGTGCAGGTGACCGACGAATCACCGCCGATGCCACTATTCAACATTGCCCCAACGCAATCAATATGGACGATCACCAACGAGGACGGCACGCGTCGTGCAGAGCAGATGCGCTGGGGGTTGATCCCGGCATGGGCGAAATCGGCCAACCAGATCCGGTCTTCGTTCAACGCCCGTGACGACAAAGTGGCGAGTTCCGGGCTGTGGAAGCGAGCCCTCGCACGTACGCGCTGCCTGATACCCGCCAACGGTTTCTACGAATGGACCGGTCCAAAAGTCGACCGCCAGCCGCAGCTAATCAGGCTCAGGGACGGCGGCTTGCTGGGATTTGCCGGGCTGTTCGACACCTGGCAGAACAAGGAAACGGGCGAGACCGTCCGCTCCTGCGCCATCATCACGACCGGCCCCAACGCCCTCATGGAGCCGATTCACGACCGAATGCCGGTCATCTTGGACGCCGAGGCAGAAGCCCTCTGGCTGGACCCGGCCACTGAAGACCGGGACAGGCTCAGTGCGCTCCTGCAGCCGTATCCGGCGGAAGAGATGGAAGCGTTCCCGGTCTCAACAGCCGTTAACTCGGCTCGAGGAGACAGTCCGGAGATGATCGAACGGGTCGAGCGCCTGAGCTTCGACATCTGATTCGGGGCACCGACCGCGTCGTCGCATCATTTGGCCCTTCGAGAGCCTCAGGACACTGTTTCCTTTTGCTCCCTCACCCCTCCGCGTTAGAGGGCCGGGGTGAGGTGGCTCGGCCCGTAGGCCGAGTACAGCCCGAGTGCCCACTAAACCGTAATGGCGGTCGAGAAGTCCGGGACACCTTCCCAGCGGCCCGGGTCGGTTGCACGCATCACGGCGATCGTCTTGATCACCTCTGGATTTGCCAGCCCGTGTGGCTTCTCGCCCGTCAGCACCCGGATTACGTTCTCCGCCTGACGTTGACCTGACTGCTCGATAAAAGTCGGCGACCAGCCAGCAAGGTGCGGCGTGATGAGCAGGTTATCCAGGCTCAAGAGCGGATCCTCGGCGTCCACCGGCTCGAACTCCGTCACGTCGATACCTGCAGATTCGATCTCTCCATCCCTGAGTGCTGCGTGAAGCGCCACCGGGTCTACAATCGGGCCTCGTGCGCAGTTGATTAGGATGGCCGTCGACTTCATCTTCGCCAACGAGTCGGCATTGATCAGGTGGTGCGTCTCATCGGTTGAGGGCGTGTGGATCGTTATGAAATCTGACTGCGTGAGCAGCGTGTCCAGGTCCACCATGCGGACGCCGTAAAGGTCGCCTACGGTTTGTGGCACGTAGGGGTCGTAAGCAATGATTTGCTCCGGCCCGAAACCTTTGATTCGTGTCGCAAACGCCCGCCCGATGTTCCCGAGTCCGATGATTCCCATCGTGTTCCCGGCAATGCGTCGCACATTGCGCCTGAATTCATTCATCTTCGCCGGGTTGTCACTCCAGCCGCCGGCCTTCGTGAACTGTCCGGTCTCGGCAAGAATCCGGGTCTGCGCGAGCAGCATCGCCATCGCGTGGTCCGCAACCTCGGTCGTGTTCGCTCCCGGCGTGTTGCAAGCCAGGATGCCCAGCTCGGTCGCCGCGTCCAGGTCGATCGAATCCACCCCGACGCCCATGCGGCTGACAACCTTCAGCTTCGGGCACGCTTCAAGAACCTGCCGGTCGTGCAGCGGCCAGATGCCGATCAACGCGCCATCGGCGTCCTTCGTGACATCGATTAACTCTTCTGTTGTGGTGGCATTAGCCTCCACAACCTCAAATCCAGCTTCGCGAATCAGGTTGAGCGGTGCCATTGAGGGGCCTGAGATAACGACCTTGAGGGCCATGAATGGGACTCCGTGGATAGTTTGAATGAAGGCTAGAACAGGTAAGCCAGACCGGCAGAGAGGCCAGTATCGCACTCTTGAGTGACGTTTGGAGGACACCGCAAACACGAAGGAACCTTGACGCGCCCCCTTGTGGATAACTAACCTTTTACAGACAAAAGCTGAGACGGAGCCGAGTAGCTCCGGTAATTCTGCCGAGCGAGCCCCGTACGGTGCGAGGGGGTGCAGGAACCTGGAACGAAGATCTCTCCCGAGCTTCCGGCCGAAAGGTGGAGGGTTCAGACCCCTCGCCAAGTAGACCCGGACGGCAAGTCGACCGTTACATCGACAACGGTTTTCGGTCCCTGACTCGTTATGGGACATCAGACCGGTAAAGCGTCCCGATTTCATTCGGGAAATGCAGGGTGGTACCGCGGTATCTCTGGTTTACAGAGCCCGTCCCTCGATTGGGATGGGTTTTTTTTGTTCAGAAATATGTCAGGCCATTCGGGAGCCAGTAGAGCAAATGACGACTACCGACCGACCAGTTGAGTCAGACTCCAATGGTTCAAGCGACCGCTTCGCATCGGTCGACTCAAGGGTCGACTTTGTCGCGATGGAGAACGACACGCTCAAGTGGTGGAACGAGAACGACATGAACGCGCGCTACCGCGCGAAAAACGAGAATGCCGAGAAGCGCTTCTCGTTCATGGATGGACCGATCACTGCCAACAATAAGATGGGCGTGCACCACGCGTGGGGGCGGACCTACAAAGACCTGTTCCTGCGCTTCCGCAACATGCAAGGCTACCGCCAGCGCTTCCAGAACGGCTTTGACGGGCAAGGGTTGTGGGTAGAGGTGGAGGTCGAGAAAGACCTCGGCTTCACGTCCAAGCACGACATAGAAGACTATGGCATCGACAAGTTTGTCGAGGAGTGCAAGGCGCGTGTGGAGCACTTCGCCGGGATCATCTCTGAGCAGTCCAAGCGACTTGCGATGTGGATGGACTGGGACGACTCGTACCACACGATGGCGGACGAGAATAATTACACCATCTGGCAGTTCCTGAAGCGCTGCCACGAGCGCGGCTGGATCTACGAAGGTCGGGACACCATGCCCTGGTGTCCGCGCTGCGGTACGGGGCTCTCGCAGCACGAGATCGTGACCGAGGGCTACCAGGAGATCACCCACAACTCCGTCTATCTGAAGTTCCCGTTAGTGGATCGTGAGAACGAGAGCCTTCTCGTTTGGACCACCACGCCCTGGACACTTGTCGCCAACGTGGCCGCGGCTGTCCACCCGGACAACAAGTACGTAAAGGTCAGCAACAACGGAGAGATCCTGTACCTGGGCAAGGAACTGCTCAACGTCCTGAACGGTGAAGTAGAGGTTCTTGAGGAGATGCCAGGATCGAAGCTGGCCGGTCTCAAGTACCGCGGACCGTTCGATGAACTGCCGGCGCAGTCGGAAGCTAGAGAAGTACACCGGGTCCTGGAGTGGACCGACGTCGGTTCCGAAGAAGGCACGGGCATCGTTCACATCGCCCCCGGCGCGGGTGCGGAAGACTTCCAGCTTGGTAACGAGCACGGGCTCCCGATCATTGCCCCGTTGACCGAAGACGGTGACTACATCGACGGGTTTGACTGGCTATCAGGTCGAAACGTATCCGAGGTCAACGACGATATCTTCAAGAGCCTTGAAGAGAAGGGCGTCATGTACGCCGTCGTTCCCTATCTGCACCGATACCCGGTTTGCTGGCGATGCAACACCGAACTGGTGTTCCGGCTTGTCGACGAGTGGTTCATCGGCATGGATGACCTGCGTCAGCCGATGAAGGACGCCACCAACACCATCAACTGGGTGCCCTCGTTCGGTCGCGACAGAGAGCTGGACTGGCTCGACAACATGCACGATTGGATGATCTCCAAGAAGCGCTACTGGGGACTTGCGCTGCCCATCTATAAGTGCGAGGGCTGCGGCAAGGTGGACGTGATGGGCTCCGAGACGGAGCTAAAAGAGCGCGCTGTGGAGGGCTGGGACGAGTTTGAGGGCCACTCGCCGCATCGACCGTGGATCGATGCCGTCAAGATCGGCTGCGCCGATTGTGGGGAGACGGTTTCGCGTATCCCGGACGTAGGCAACCCCTGGTTGGATGCGGGGATCGTGACCTTTTCTACTCTGAAGTACCGCTCGGACAAAGACCACTGGAACGACTGGTTCCCGGCGGACTGGATCTCTGAGAGCTTCCCCGGCCAGTTCAGGAACTGGTTTTACTCGCTGATCGCGATGAGCGCAGCGCTGGAGGGCACGGCTCCGACAAAGGCGGTTTTCAGCTACGCGCTCATGCGTGACGAGACCGGCGCTGAGATGCATAAGTCGCGAGGGAACGCCATCTGGTTCGAGGAGGCGGCCGACAAGATGGGCGTCGACACGATGCGATGGCTCTACACGCGCCAGAACCCGTCCAGCAATCTCAACTTTGGCTACGGCCCCGGTGACGACGTACGGCGAGCGCACATCATGCCGCTCTGGAACGTGTATTCGTTCTTCGTCACCTACGCCAACCTGGACGACTGGGACCCGGCAACCGCTGGCGATGCTACACAGCAGTCGGACCTG
>Ga0115002_10001625_pt1 | contig 30700 bp, 22 predicted proteins | sample ArcticOcean_MG_C_8_FD_89576 | JGI IMG/M metagenome (GOLD analysis project Ga0115002, IMG submission 89576) | Marine microbial communities from western Arctic Ocean - ArcticOcean_MG_CB11_86 | ecosystem: Environmental > Aquatic > Marine > Oceanic | place: Arctic Ocean: Canada Basin | collected... | reverse complement strand
CTTCTGCTGGGCAATGGCACTGCCGCTTGCGGCCAACACGGCCGCACCAGCAAGTGCGATTAATGTTTTTCTAAGCATATTGTCGTTCCTCCCAATTCGTCTTGTGCCAGTGGTTCCATTTTCGTGCGATCGAGCGCAAGTTATTGGCGCCTCCAAAAGATCGACCGGACATCGCCGGGCGTTTCGTGATTTATTTTCAGCCCCAACGTAGCCCAACCAGACGGAAAGCATTTTCTACTCGTCACAACGGCCCAAATTATCCTATGAAGCCATTATTTCGTCTAGTATTGAATCGTCTAAATCTCGCTTTATCTAACCCTATCTTGATTAAAAGCATCGTCAATATTCGAAATATCCTTTACGCCCCGATTCTCGCAAGATCGTGATGCTTCTCTAGAGACCAGCCACCCTCTTGTTTGGGAATTCCTCTGGATCATCCGGTGCGGAGTGTGACAAACAACAAGCCTCAATCATGTCAGCAACCGAATTGTTGTTGCACACTTGAGGCAGAAACCAATTGATGAAAAGGCTCCACGGATGACCAATCGATTTCCGCCGAAAGGACGAACCAGGGACGACGTTCTTGACGAGCTTGAAGCCCAGAAAGTGAACGACGTCGATTGGCGGGGTGGCCGGATCGGTCTCTACACTCACTTCGGTGGAGACGACGTTCTGGAAATCGCGAAAGACGCGTCCCGCATGTACTTTTCCGAAAATGCGCTCGGGCCAAGCGCATTTCCCAGCCTCGCGCGCTTCGAGACCGATGTCATTGCGTGGACGCTTGGTCTGCTGAACGCAGACGATGACGCGTCCGGCAGCATGACCTCCGGTGGCACCGAGAGCATCATGATGGCGGTTAAAACCGCGCGCGACTGGTCCCGCGACAATCGACCCGTGTCAGGCATTCCACAGGTGGTTGCGCCATACAGTGCCCATCCCGCCTTCAATAAGGCCGCGCACTACTTGGGGCTGGAAGTCAAGCGCGTGCCCGTCGGACCTGACTACCGCGCAAACGTTGATCGTATGGCCGACGCCATCGACGACCGGACCATCATGCTTGTCGGATCGGCACCACAGTTTGCTCATGGCGTCATCGACCCCATTTCGGATCTCGCCCAATTGGCCCAACAGAATGATTTGTGGCTCCATGTCGATGCCTGCGTCGGAGGCTTCATCGCCCCCTTTGCCCGCGCATTGGGCCGCCCGGTCCCGCCATTCGATTTTTCAGTGCCGGGTGTGTCTTCCATGTCCGCCGACCTTCACAAATACGGATTCACGGCCAAGGGCGCGTCAACCTTCCTGCTCTCGGATCAGGCGCATCGAATATATCAAGTGTTCGAGTTCGACGATTGGTCCCGCGGCCATTATTCCTCGCCGACAATACCCGGCACACGGCCGGGGGGACCGATTGCGGCGGCTTGGGCGGTACTCAATTATCTTGGGTGGGACGGATATGTCCGCATCGCAGGCGAACTTTTCGATGCGATAGACCGGCTCAAAGAGGGCATATCAGAAATTGACGGGCTGTCGATTGTCGGCGATCCGCCGCTCACGATCCTTAGTTACACCTCGGAGGACTACGACATCTTTGCTGTCGCCGAGGCAATGACGCGGCGGGGATGGTTCATCACGCGCTCGGCCGATCCCCGAGCCATCCACATGGGCATGCTCACCCTTATTCACGTGCCGGTCGTCGATCAGTATCTTTCAGATTTACGGGACTCCGTCGAAGACGCCAAGACCGGAACCGTCGAGATTACCGATGAGGCCATCACTTACGGCGGGTAAAGGGCCAGCAACCAACCAAGACAATCCAAGAAAAAGGGGCGCCATTTCGGCGCCCCTTTGCTGCTCCCAACCAAGGGAGAACAATCAATTCATGGAATTAATGCGCGTCGGCACGCTCGACAACCTCGACCTCATCGGCCTCGACTTGCGCCATGCGCTGGTATTCCTTGATGTCTTCGATCTCGTGCGCGTGCACCGTAAAATCGCCCCTCTTGGCCCGCAAGATGTCTTCGAAGATGACGATCGCCGCCATCACGAACATCAGCACCCCGACCGTGGGCATGATCATCATCGGCCATTTCTTGCTCATGTAGCCGAATTCCCAATACAGACCCGGCACGTTCCAAGAGGCATCAAATCCCCAAATCGCGATGAATATCCCGAACAGGCATATCAACACGGTCCACAAAAACTCACACGAAAAACCGACGATCGGAGGCAATATCTCATACAGCATGGTCATCGAAATGTGGGTGCGGTCCCTGACCGTTATGGCAAGCGCCAGGAAAACCGTCCACACGTTGAAGAACATGGTGAGCGTATCGCTCCAGAACGGAGCATCCAGGAATATGTACCGCATGACAACCGTCCAGACCGTGAAGAACACCATCAGGATGAGCAACGTCGCACAGATCGCAGTCAACAGACCTTTGAATCCGGTATCGAACTTTTGTGCCAGTGCCACCATTTCTCAAACTTCCCTTGATTGACTTTTCATGCGCAATAAAATGGGTGCCCCTCCCGCGGGAGGGGCCTCATTCACTCCACGAACCCGAACACTTTGGGTAACCACATCGTTATCGGTGATATGACCATCATCAGGAAGAGGACTCCAAACTCAGCAAGCAGATAGGGCACCATCTCCACTGCCACCACTTCGAGTTTCGCCCTCGCGATCGATGCTCCCGTGAAATATGCCACGCCGATCGGAGGCGTCACCGTGCCGATCAGGAACCCGACGACGATCACGAGCGCCGCCTGAATTTCGGGGAACCCGGCTTGAACGGCGACCTGGATCAGAACCGGTCCGACGACGATGATGTTGGCCGCCGCATCCATAATCATGCCGACAACCAGGATGAGAAGGATGAGCATGATCGCAAACATCATCGGATCGTCGGTAAATCCCAGCATGAAAGTCTCGACGAACTTGAGCGTTCCCAAGCGCGTGAGCAACCAGCTGAACGGGCCGGCCGCCGCGATGATGATGAACACCGCCCCGGCCGTCTTGAAGGCGCGCGTGATAGCACCGATAAGAATGGGGGCGTCGAGGCTGCGGTATACGAAGAGGCCCAACAGGAACGCCGTAATGGCGGTGATGGCGCCGGCTTCAACCGGGCTCGCAATGCCGCCGACAATCGATCCGACCAGAACGATGGGGATGGACAGGGCCAAAAAACAACTCATAAACGCGCGCCAAATGCGCTTTATGTTCCAGGATTCGTCGCTGCGTTCATAATTACGGCGGCGCGCGATGAACCACGTGATGACCATCAACGTCATGCCGATCATGATGCCGGGAATAATACCGCCGGAGAACAACGCGCCGACCGACAGCGAGGCCACGGTCGCCAGAATGATCATGCCGATGGACGGCGGGATAATACCGCCGATGGTCGCGCTGACCGAGGTCACGGCAGCAGAGAATGCAGCGGAATATCCAGCCCGCTTCATGGCGGGAATGAGGATCGAGCCGACCGTCGCCGTATCCGCGACGACCGAACCGTTCATGCCGGCAAAGAACATCGACACCACGATGTTCACCTGAGCCAATCCACCTCGAGCCCTGCCCACCAGGGCTCGGCTGAGTTCGATTAATCGGTCGGTGATCGTCGCCGACGTCATCAACTCACCCGTGAGCATGAAGAACGGAATGGCGATCAGAGGCGGGTGCGCCAGTGATTCGTACATGTTGTACGGGATCATCGTCCACGGCACTTCACCGGTGACCATGATGTAGGCCGTCGGGATTAATACCAACACGAACCCGATCGGCGCGCCCAACAGCACGAATACGACCAAAAGAATCAGGAGTGTAATACTAGCCATGCGATTCCCAGCTCTCCGTTTCCGGCCGCATCAGCATCGCACCAGCGATGCCCTTGGAACGACAATATCCCGTGCCGTTCCGGCGACCATGCCCACACCCAAAATGACATAGACCGGTTCGTACTTTCATTTCACCGCCAATCCAATTCGGTCGGCAGCAAAAATGTGATTGAACCCAGCCTAGCCCCTGAAATACCCCCGAATACCCCGAGGTGTTCTTATCATTGCCATGAAACTACCGGCCAACTCCGCCAAATTCAAGACGTAACAGCCCGTGTTTCATGGATTGTCAAAAAATCTCGCATCTATTTCAAATGTTATTGCCGCAATTGTAAATTATTTGGACGACTTCCGTTCTCCGGATTACTTGCGCATGGAGCGCTTAACCGGCCCGAGTTGCCCGGGTAAGGTCTTCCAGGCGTCTTCAAGCCAATTCCACAAAACCTCACGCGTTTGCCGCGGGTCAATGACGTCGGGCACGCGAAAGCGTTCGGCCGTCAGGAAGGGAGACGAGAGGCGCGAGTAATAGGTCTCGAGTTCCTCCAGGCGCTGGTTGCGTTCTTCCTCGGGAAGGCCGTCAAGTTCCCGGCGGTAGGCAGCCATGATTCCGCCTTCGAAGGGAATCGAGCCCCAGGTCGCGGACGGCCAAGCCACGTGATAATTGAGGCCTTGCATGCGCCCATAGCAATTGCCGGCAAGTCCGAACAGCCGCCGCACGACGACGGCACACCACGGAACCTGCGTTTGCTCGATGGCGGTCAGCACGCGCACGGCCTTACGCACGTTGCCTTGCCGTTCGGCGTCAACGCCGACAACGGTCCCCGGCTGGTCGACAAGATTGATAATCGGCAGATGGAACGTGTCGCAGATGTCGATAAAGGTCTCGAACTTCTCGGCTGCCGAACGGTTCATCCCACCGCCAAAGAACCGTGGATCGTTGGCCAGCACGCCGACGGGATGGCCATTAAGACGCGCCAGACAGGTTACCGTCGAGCGACCGAATTTCGGCGTCACCTCGAAAACGGAGTCCTTGTCGAACACGAGATCGATTATCCGCCGTGGATTGTAGATCTTCCGGCGATCCCGGGGGATGACGGAAATGAGCTCTTCCTCGCGCCGATCCACCGGGTCGTTGCATTCAATGACGGGCGGAAGCTCGTAAACACTATTGGGCATATACGACAGCCAACGACGGGCCTGCGCAAATGCGTCTTCCTCGCTGGCCGCCGCGTTATCGATGACGCCGCTCATCTCCGTGTGAATTTTCCAGCCGCCAAGGTCGTCCTTGTCGACACGTGTCCCAGACATGCCGGCCTCCAAGGCGACGGGCGGTCCGCCAGCGAAGACCTGGCTTGTGTCCTTGACCATGATCGAGAAGTGGGCACAGGCCGCCTTCAACGCTCCCAAACCCGCACAAGGGCCAAGCGCCAGACCGATCACCGGAACCTTGCCGAGCAGGAGTCCCATGGGCCAGGTCGGGTAACCCGGGATCTTCGTATGACCCATCTTTTCAACCAGCCGAACGCTGCCGCCGGCGCTTTCGACCAAACGAACCAGCGGGATATTCATTTCATGGGCCCACTGATCGGCATAAATCCACTTTTCCGAAACCGTTGCCTCGGACGAGCCACCCCGGTTCGTGTAGTCATCACCGTCGATCGCGACTTTGCGTCCGTCGAGACGCCCCGTCCCAATCACGGCGTTTGAAGGCTTCACATCTTCAAGCTGACCATCTTTACCGTAGGTCGCACTTCCCGTGAGAGCACCGATCTCACGCCAGCTTCCCGGATCGACAAGTCCCTCGACACGTTCACGAATCGTGAGCTTCCCCTGATTGTGCTGGCGGTCAACGCCGTCCTTGCCGCCAAGCTTGTAGGCAAACTGCTTGCGGCGCTCGATTTCCTCGACTTCCGGTAGCCAACTCATGGGTTCCGTCGCCCCTTCGGTGTTCTGGGTTTGTGCGTGATTGGCCGGTTTTCCGGGTGGCGTCTGCACGCGGGGATCATTGCGCGTGGGGGTACCGGCGCAGAGCCGTCCTGTCAAGTATTCGACCACCGAAGCCGTCGATGAGCCGCGACGAACAGGGAAGCCGCTTGGCAGCAAACGGGGTAATGGGCTAATTTGCCGCACCCGCGAAATAAATTGCACTGTCCAGGTCCCGCGGAGGCCACGGTGGACGTGCGTTTCGAATAATTCACAATCGATTCCTGAGGGGTACCATGTCGTTTGACGCGATCCTGGATGATTATAAGAAACGCCGCGAGAAGGCACAGGGCATGGGCGGGCCCGAACGCCTCGCCAAGATCAAGGCGCGTGGCAGCCTGAACGCGCGCGAACGCATCGATTACCTTTTCGATTCCGGAACCTTCATGGAGTCCGGATTGTTCGCAACGTCGTTCATCCCTGAGGCGCAGGACTCGACACCGACGGATGGCAAAGTGTGTGGCTATGGTCAGATTGTGGGCCGCGAGGCGGCAGTGGTGTCCCACGACTTGACGATCAAGGGCGCCTCAAGCAGCCTGACGAACGTCAAAAAGATGCGCCATATGCGCGAGACTGCGATCAAGAACGGCATGCCGCTCGTGCTGTTCAACGAATCCTCCGGCGCGCGCATCCCCGACACCATGGGCGCCGTCGGCACCGGCGCGCTCGGCCAGGATAACGAGCAGTTCATACGCCGGCGCGAAATTCCGTACGCCGCCGCCGTGTTGGGCCCCGCCTACGGCACCGCGTGCTGGTTCACGCAATTGTCTGACTTCGTGGCAATGCGGAAGGGCGGGGTATTGGCCGTGTCGAGCCCAAGAGTCACGGAGATTGCCATCAAAGAGAAAGTCGACCCAGAGGCCCTGGGCGGCTGGAAGATGCAGTCGGAGGTCACCGGCAAGGTCGACTACGCGACCGACACGGACGAGGAAGCCATCGACCTCATCAAGAAGTTCCTGAGCTATTTACCTAGCCATAGTAACCAGCGGCCACCGGTTGCCCCCGTGCCGCAGGGGTCGGGCGATACGGCGAAGGACATCCTGAAAATTGTTCCGTCCGAGCGCCAGAAGGTCTACGACATGCGCAAGGTCGTCGCAGCGTTTTCCGACAACGACAGCGTCTTCGAGCTGAAACCTCGGTTCGCCCGCCCGGCAACCACGGCGCTCGCTCGCATAAACGGTCAGACCGTTGGATATGTTTGTACGAACCCGCTCTTCAAGGCCGGATCCCTCGACCCGGATTCATGCGACAAGATCACCAGCTTCCTGATCCTGTGCGATTCGTTCAACATTCCGCTGATTTTCCTGACGGACACGCCGGGCTTCTTGATCGGTCTGGCCGGTGAGATGAAGAAGGCACCCGGCAAGATCATGAACTTCATGACCGCCATGCAGCTCTGCTCGGTGCCCAAGATCTCGATCGTGATGCGCAAGAGTTACGGCCAAGCCTACCTCAATATGGCCGGCACCCGGAATGCCGATGAGATGCTGGCGTGGCCGTCGGCGGACATCGGCTTTATGGATCCTAATGTCGCGGTCAACGTCGTCCACGGCGTCACCTTCGAGCAAGAACCTGAGAAGTTCACCAAGCTGCTAGAGGAAGTTTCACAGAATTCTTCGGCGTACGACCTCGCCAGTATCTTTTCCTCACAGTTCGTCATCGACCCGCGCGAGACCCGCGACGTGATCATCCGGCTGCTCGAAGTTCATAGCCGTGAGCGTTCGGGCGGTATCTCCAAGCACCAGCTCTGTAATTGGCCCACCACCTTCTGATCGAAAGTTCTTTCCATGTTTGAGAAAGTCGTCGTCGCGAATCGCGGCGCTGCCGCCGCACGCATCATCCGCGCCTTGAATGGAATGGGTGTGAAGACCGTTGCCGTTTACTCGGATGCCGATGAAAACGCGCCTTACCTCGCTGACGCCAGCGAGGCCCACCACATCGGCGGCGCGGCCCCGGCCGAGAGTTACCTCAACCAGGATGCCATCATGGATGTCGTAAAAGCCACCAAGGCTGACGGCCTGCATCCCGGGTACGGCTTTCTGGCCGAGAATCCCGGCTTTGCCACTCGGGTGGAGTCCGGCGATTGCCGGTTCATCGGGCCCTCCGCTAAATGGCTCGAAGAGATGGGGCACAAGACGCGGGCCCGCGATTTGATGAAAGAGCACGGCATGCCGATGGGGTCGAGTTCCGCCGTGCTCCAGAATGACGCTGAAGCACTCGCCGCGGCAGAAGACATCGGCTACCCCGTGCTGATCAAGCCGGCGGGCGGCGGCGGCGGCATCGGAATGCTGCCGGCCCGGGACGGCGAGCAACTCGTCAAGATGCTGGAACGCGCGCGCTCCATGGCGGAACGCAGCTTCGGAACCGCCGAGGTCTATCTCGAACGTCTCCTCGAGCAGCCGCGGCACATCGAGTTCCAGATGGTCGCCGACGAGCACGGCAACGTGCGCCATCTGTTCGAGCGCGATTGCTCGGTCCAGCGCCGCCATCAGAAAGTGGTCGAGGAAGCACCCGCACCAGGCCTCGCCCGCGAGGTCGTGGTCGATCTCGCTGATTCCGCGGCTAAGATTCTGACCAACATTGGGTACAACAACATCGGCACGGTCGAGACTCTCTATGACACCAGGGGCGGCTTCAACTTCCTTGAAATGAATACGCGATTGCAAGTAGAGCACGGCGTGACCGAGGAGATCACCGGCATCGACATCGTCGCGGCGCAGGTCAGAAGCGCCTATGGCCATCCGCTGTCCGACATCCTGCCCGAGGACATCAAGATTTCGGGCCACGCGATCCAGGCGCGGGTTTATGCCGAGGACCCGATCAAGTTTTTTCCGTCGCCCGGGCCACTCAATGTTTTCCGCCCGCCACAAGGCGACGGCATTCGCGTTGATACCGGTTTCGCGGAAGGCGGCACCATCACGCCCTACTACGATCCCATGATCGCCAAGGTGATTGTCCACGCCGAGGATCGGGGCGGTGCCATCGGCAAGTTGCGCGAAGCCCTTGACGAGTTCACGATCGAAGGCATAAAGACCAACATTCCGTTCATCCTCGCGACGCTGCAGAACGAGGCATTCGTTTCCGGCGCAGTGCACACGGGATTGGCAGAGGAGGTCGTCGCAACTCTCAAGAAGTGACGACGCCTTTAAACATTTGAAGCAGGAGAATTCGCGGTGGCAGAAGAGCGTGTCCGATCGGAGATGACCGGCAAGGTCTGGAAAATTGTTGCCAAAGTCGGAGATAAAGTAGCCGATGGCGACGAAATCATGATTCTGGAGTCCATGAAGATGGAAATACCGGTCATGGTAAGCGCTGACGGCACGATCAAGGAATTTCTCGTCGGCGAAGGGGACGAAGTCACCGAGGACCAGGAGATCGCAGTCCTCGAAATTTGATCGAAGTTCCCAACTCGTTCATTTCGCGGCGCGGTCATTCACGACCGCGCCGTTTGCGTTTCTAGATAGCTGCACGGTCTTGCTGGGGTCGGGATGAACTGTCACTGGGCTGTGGGCAGTGATAACCTCAAGCGACTCACCTGCACACATTCCGGGAGACCGTGTCATGACCCGTAGAGCATCGTCGTCAGGCGGAAAAACGGAGTCGGCAGCCATCAGGGAGCGCCTCGATCACCCCGTCATCGACAACGACGGTCACATGATCGAAATTGAGCCCGTGCTCTACGATTATCTCGCCGAGGTCGCCGGACCGGCGATGGTCGATCGCTACAAATCCCTGATGAAGGACGGCCGGTTCTGGGGTTGGTACAACCGCTCCCGTGACAAGGTGCGCGATATGCGCATCAAGCGCCCACCCCACTGGGCGTTGGCCGGTAACACAGTCGACCGGGCGACCGCCATGGTGCCCCGGCTGTGGCGCGACCGCATGGACGAGTTCGGTGTGGATTTCACCATCGTCTATCCGACGCTCGGCCTGCACACGCTGGCCATCGCCGACGACGAACTTCGTCTGTCGGTCGTACGGGCCAACAATCTCATGAACGCCGACACCTTCCGGGGCCACGAAGACCGCATCATGACCGTAGCCACCATTCCCATGCACACGCCGGACGAAGCGATCGAAGAGCTCGAATTCGCGATCCATGAATTGGGCATGAAGGCGATGATGATGGAAGGCGTGGTGCGCCGGCCCATCGAGACGGATGCCGACGGCGCGGTGGCTGCCTCCTTCTGGCTCGACCCCCTCGGCATGGACAGTCTCTATGATTACGACCCACTGTGGGCAAAGTGTATGGAACTGAAGGTTGCGCCGACGACCCACAGTCACAGTATGGGTTGGCCCAACCGGACCTCGCCGACGAGCTTCAACTACAATCACATCCACAATTTCGCGGAGTCGTCGGAGGCTTGTTGTAAGGCCATGTTCTTCGGCGGCGTCACTCGCCGCTTCCCCGACCTCAAGATCGGCTTTCTGGAATGCGGCGTGGCCTGGGCGGTGAGCCTCTATCACGACATCATCGAGCATTGGGAGAAGCGCAACCGCATCGCGCTCGACCGTGATCTGAATCCCGCCAACATCGATCAGAACGCGCTGCTGGCGCTGCTCGCCGAGCATGGACATGACCGCGTTCAATCCAAAGCGAACGAGCTGGCGGGTTACATCAGTCCGGCCTTCTGGAACAACACGGAAGACGAGGCCGATCTCGATGAATGGGCGAAGTGCGCGATCGAGACGGAAGAGGACATTCGCGACCTCTTCGTCCCCAACTTCTTCTTTGGCTGCGAAGCGGACGACCGGTGCATCGCTTGGGCGTTCGACGAACGGGTGAACGAAATGAACGTGAAATTTAACGCGATGCTGGGCTCCGACATCGGGCACTGGGACGTGCAGGACGCCACCACCGTGCTCGCGGAATCGTATGAGTTGGTCGAAAAAAACCTTCTCAGCCACGACGACTTTCGGGACTTCACGTTTGCCAATGCGGTATCCATGCACGGCGGCATGAATCCCGACTTCTTCAAGGGGACGGTCATCGAGGCGAAAGCGCATGCCGTTTTGAGCGAAAGCACTTAACCGCCTGATCCTTCGGCTATGGAAATTGAGACCAAGCCCGTCCGCATTGCCATGTGGTCAGGGCCGCGAAACATCTCAACCGCCCTGATGCGGGCCTGGGAGAACCGTCCTGACACGGCCGTCACGGACGAGCCATTCTATGGTGCCTATCTGCTGGAATCGGGCGTGGTCCATCCGGGCCGCGACGAAATCATCGCCTCGATGCCGACCGACTGGCGAGTAATCGTAGATGAGATCACCGGGCCCGTGCCGCATGGCCGCGCGGTCTGGTACCAGAAGCACATGACCCACCACATTCTGCCCGGGATGGGACGGGAGTGGCTGTGTCGCATGAAGAATTGTTTTCTGATTCGCGACCCGCGGGAAGTGGTCGCGTCCTACGAACGCGTCCGGCCCAACGCAACCGCCGAGGACTTGGGGTATCCCCAGCAAGTGGAAATCTTCAATGCGGTCAGGGCCGACTTGGGTGGCGCGCCACCCGTGCTCGATTCGGCGGACGTTCTGGCCGATCCCGAGCGGGCTCTGCGCGCGCTCTGCGCAGCCCTGGCCCTTCCGTTCATCGAAGGGATGTTGCACTGGCCACAGGGCCCCCGCGACACGGATGGCGTCTGGGCCAAACATTGGTATGCGAATGTGGAAGCGTCCACGGAATTTGGACCAGCCAGACCGTCAAGGCCCGAGTTGAGTGACTCGCAGGCGGTCCTCGCCGAAGACTGCATACCCTACTACGATCAGCTCAGAATGTTTCAGATTGACATCGATTGATCCGCCAACAACATCCCGGCTGAACGACTGAGTTCAGTTCCAATTCGCACACTTCGTACCATGTCTGAGATGGATTCGAATTTGGGGTCGGACCCCAGGTCCGACCCCAGGTGGAAAAGTCCGCGATCGTGCAAATTCGCTCGTCTTTGACGTCATCAGGTCGATGACAAAAAATTAATTTATATCAACAACATATCTCCTAATTTCAGGTATCAATTCGTACACTTCATACTATGCCTGGGGAAGGAATTGAATATGCGATTATTACGGGAAAATCATACTATTATTTCAATTTAACGATACATTGATGAATGGCTCAAAGTGCGCGGTACCAAGTGTCGGACAGGGTGTAGCCTTCGGGAAAGGGATCGGTTGGATCGAGGCCGTACTCGTGCATCCCGGTGATCCAGGCGCGGCCGGCGAACTCGGGTAGTATGGCGGGACTGCCGCCGACCGATGTCGTGTCCAGAATGCGACATCTGAATTCCGTGTCGATTGGTGAGTGGCTGAGGAACGTCTCTCCGACCGCGATGTCTCTGCGCGCATGCAACACCGCGAGACGGGCCGAACTTCCCGTACCGCAAGGTGAGCGGTCGATCTTCCCGGGCGAGATCACAACGGCATTCCGGCCAGATTTGCGGCCCGCCGAGTCGACTTCAAGGGGTGCCGCAAATTCCGTAAAAGTGACTGTGTGGATATCTGGATTCTCGGGATGGGCCACCGGATGCTGTTCGACGACGGCCGTTTTGATGGTCTCGCCCATCTCGACCAGTTCGCGTGCTTCCGTTCGGGTCAACGCGAAACCCATGGCCCGAGAGTCGACAATGGCGAAAAAGGCCCCGCCGTAAGCGATATCCACGGACAGCGTCCCCTGACCTGTCACTTCGACAGGCGCATCGAGCTTCGAGACAAAACACGGCACATTGGTCACGGCGACGGACTCGCACTTACCGTCCCGGCAGGCCGCCACGACCTCGACCAGCCCTCCCGGCGTTTCCAGGGTCAGCCGGGTCTCCGGCTCCACCATCCCGATCATGCCGGTCTCCAACAGCACCGTCGCGACACACATGGTATTGGAGCCCGACATCGGCGGGTAATCCGTCGCCTCCATGATGATGAAATCCGCCTGCGCCCGAGGATCCTTGGGCGGCACGATCAAATTGGCGTGACAGAACGCCCCACCCCGCGGCTCATAGAGTAGAAATTTCCGGAACCCGTCGTCCTGGGTACGCAGATGCTCGCGTTGCGCGAGCAGCGTGTCTCCGGGCGGCGGAAGCACACCGCCGGTGACAACCCGGCCGACTTCACCTTCGGCGTGGGCCCCGACGACCGTAATGCTGCGTGACCATTTCATGGGGGTACCTGCGGCCTATGATCGGCGACTCTTCTGTGGCATAGCGTAGCAAGAATCCCGACCGTCGCGCGTCAAACGATTTCAGGAGCGCGCTTTCACTTCAACCGCTCGCAAAGACAGCGAGCAGAACGCTATTCCGTGACCTCGATCGCAACCACAAAACCCGAAATGACCCCGACGGACAGGTTGCTGATCCTGATTACCGTCGGCACCGCGACGATGCTGTACGGCGTCTCGATGACCATCGTCAACGTGGCGCTGCCGCAACTTCAGGGTGCCATGTCGGCGACTCAGGACGAAGTGTCCTGGGTGGTCACGCTCAACATCATCGCGACCGCCATCGCGACGCCGCTGACGGGCTGGTTCGTGGCAAGGATAGGACGGCGTGCCCTGCTCATTTACTCGATCATCGGGTTCTCGATCTCCACATTGCTCTGCGGCTCCGCCGAATCGCTGGAATCTCTCCTGATCTACAGAATCTGGCAGGGCGCCCTCGGCGCCCCTCTCGTTCCCCTCGCGCAGGCGATCGTGCTCGACACCTACCCCCGTGCGCAGCACGCGTTTGCCAACGGAATCCTCGGGGTGTCCGCCGTCTTCGGGCCAGCCATCGCGCCGTCTATCGGCGGCTACCTCTCGGAGGTCTTCGACTGGCGCTGGGTGTTCTACATGATCGTGCCGCTGTGCGGTTTCGCGCTGCTCGGCGCATTAAAATTCATCCACGACATCGAACGCGAGCAGCATCTCCGCTTCAACCTCAGCGGATTTTTACTGTTCTCGGTGGTGTTGGCGACGATCCAACTCATCGTAGACCGCGGCGAGCAGCTCGACTGGTTCGATTCGACCCTGTTCATCGGATTGTTTGTGATTCTGCTGGTCGCAATCTACGGGTTTTTAGTGAACAGCTATTACTCCGAGCACCCGTTCATCAACCCGAGCCTTTTCACCAACGGGAACTATGTCGTGGGCCTGATTCTCGTCAGCGTGTACGGGATGCTGAATTTCACGCCCCTGGTCGTCCTGCCGCCGCTGCTGCAGAACGCCAAGGGCTATCCGGATTCCTTGATCGGGACCATCCTGGCCATGCGCGGCGTCGGACTGATTATCGGTTTCTATGCGGCTTCTAAAATGGGGCGTTTCGACCCCCGAATCGGCATGACCGTCGGACTGGGCTGCATGGGTTTGAGCGGGTGGGCACTCAGTCAACTGGGCCTTGATTTTGCTCCTTGGCATGTGAGCTGGCCAAGCGTCATCCAGGGTGTCGGATGCGGATTGATGTGGACGCCATTGTCTGTGGTCACATTCTCGACCTTGCCGACGAAGCTTTTTCCAGATGGATCTGCGCTGTTCCACCTTATCCGCAATTTCGGAAGCAGCATTTTCATTGCGCTCAGCATCATAACGCTGACGCGGACCGCGAAAATCCACTACGCCGAGGCTTCCAGCTCGATATCACCTCTCAACGAAATGCTGCGTCTCGACTCGATAACGGGATTGTGGTCGTTCCAAACTTCGCCCGGCATAGCCGCCCTTCAGCGTGAGTTTTTCCGCCAATCGTCAATGGTGGGCTACGACAACGCGTTCATGCTTTACGCCGTCGTCTGCCTGATACCGCTGCCGCTGATCCTATTCGTGCGCTACAAACGGGAACCGTCCCGCTAGGTAGTGGAATGCGTATGATCGCAAGATCGAACATTGACGAAATTCCAAATCTCCTATGTTCACCAGAGAACCTACCGCTATGACCAAGATACGAATCGAATTTTCCCGCTTTTCCGCTTTCTACAGCCCATTGATCGGGACAATTGCCGGTGGATTTCTCAAGAATGAAGGGTTGGAGCCGGAACATCGGAACTCTCCGCCCGGCAAGTCGTCGGTCCTGTCCCTCGTCGAAGGCACGGCCGACGTCGTGCAGTCCGCGCCCGCGCAGGGCTTCCTCGTCCTGGAACGCGGCGAGAAGCCACCCTTCGCGCATTTCGCCCAGATCAACGAAATGGACGGTTTTTTCGTCACCGCACGCGAGCCCGATCCTGATTTCTCGTGGGACAAGCTTGCCGGCCAACCAGTGCTTGTCGATCACTTCGGACAGCCGCTCGCCATGTTCAAATATGCTTGCCACAGGTCCGGCCTGGACTACACGTCGATCGATGCGGTGGATGCCGGAGGTGTGGACTCGATGGATGCGGCGTTCCGCGCCGGCGAGGGCGCGTACATTCACCAGCAGGGCCCCGCGCCTCAGCAGCTCGAACATGATGGCGTCGGCCATGTCGTGGCATCGGTCGGTGCGGCCATCGGCCCCTGTGCATTTTCGAGTTTGGCGGGTACGTGGGAGTGGCTGAAGACCGACATGGCCGCCGCATTCATGCGCGCATATCGCAAGTCCCGCGCCTGGGTGAACGACACCCCGGCAGCCGAGATCGCCGCTGCCGAGAAGAAATTCTTTCCCGACATCGACGCCACTGTCCTGACCAACACCATCGCGTTCTACCAGGGGCTCGGATGCTGGACCCCGCATGTCGAGATCACGCCGGAGGCGTTCGACGTTACGCAGGACGTGTTCCTGCATTCCGGATTGATCACCAAGAAGCATCCGTACGAGGAGGTGGTCGCCCCGCCGCCATCAACATGAGCACTCCGTCACGCCAACGCCGGGCCAACGGCTCATGATGCCGTTCCTCACCCCCATCGACATCGTAGCGGTGATCTGGTTTTTCGGACTTTGGATTGGCTACAACCTGATCGCGGATAGCGAACAGCTACGGCATAAGTCGGTCGTCGGCATGATGCACGAGCACCGTAGCCGCTGGATGAAGGAGATGCTGTCCCGCGACATGCGCATGCTCGACGCCATGATCCTCAACCATCTTCAGGGCGGCATCGGGCTGTTCGCTTCGACCAGCATTCTGGCCGTCGGCGGCCTAGTTGCCGTCCTCGGCGCCACGGACAAGGCCATCGCCGTACTGTCTGCCCTGCCCTTCGTTGGTGAGACGACCCGCCTCGAGTGGGAGGTAAAAATCCTGCTCTTGATGACTATTTTCGTCTACGCGTTCTTCAAGTTCGTGTGGTCGTACCGGCTCTATGGCTTTTGCGCGATTCTCATCGGTGCCGTTCCCAGCAGCACCAACCTCGGCGCGGACGCGGAAGCCCGAGCAGAGCAGGCCGCCAAAATCGGCGATCTTGCGGGGCGGCATCAAAATCGTGGGTTGCGGGCGTTCTATTTCGCTCTCGCGGCACTCGTCTGGCTCATGCATCCCATCGCGTTCATGATCGCGACGTCGTGGGTGATCACCGTGCTCTACCGGCGCGATTTCCGTTCACGATCCCAGCGGATCGTCAGCGGTGAGGTTTGATTTCTAAAAATCCAAACACCCCCACCCTAACCCTCCCCCATCAAGGGAGAGGGGATTCTATTGGAACAACCTGGCATTCCTCCCCCTGCGAGAGGGAGAGAATTAAAAAATTTAACGACGTTTCTGAAGGAAGCGTTCGTAGTGGCTGAGGGCGGCGAGTGCGCCAGCCGCATTGGGGAGTTCATCGTAGACCGGCACCCCGAGGGCCTGGGCGCCGCGACGGTCCGCGATCTTGCGTTCCTCGACTTCGAGTGAGCCGTCGGATCGCAACACGAGCGCAAAGTGGGTGCTGCCTGATGCACGGTTTTGGGCCTCCAGGGCCGATTCAACGAGATTGGCCGTGTAATCCGCGCCCTGATCGTAGGACACCTGAAACACCGGCAAGTTGATGTGCATAACGAGGGCATCCGGCGCGCCTGACGCATAGACCGCATCGACGATCCGCCCGGCCACCCGGCCATCGTCCACCCGCATGGTTCCGCCCGGCGCATCGATCGGATTGTCGATACTGGTGCCGGGCGGGAAATTCATTTCCTCGAGAAGCCGGATCGTCTCGTCACCGAACCGAGGCACCTCAAGGCCGACGCGGGCGAAGAAGTCGGTGGCCAGGACGCTGGTGCCGCCGCCATTGCCGAACATCGTAACGTCCCGCGTCGGATGATCGGTGTGCGGCGTGAGGTATTGGAAAGCAAGCAATGCATCGAGGAAATCTTCAAGCGTGTCGACAAGCACCAATCCCGTCTGCTTCGCGAGCGCCAGCCAGATTCTTTCGTCACTGGCGAGCGACCCCGTGTGTGATGCGGCCGCGCGCTGGCCCTGTTCGGTCCGCCCACCTTTCATCAAAACGACCGGTTTTGCACCGTCAAGCTCACGAAGGATATCGAAGAAACGGCGCCCGTCATTGATGCCCTCGGCATACATGCCGATGACCTTCGTCATAGGATCGGCGACATAATATTCGAGGATGTCACTGGCGCTCAGATCAGCGCTATTGCCGACCGTGACGAGACGGCTGAACCGGATGCCGCGAACGCTGCCGCGGCGGATGACGTCGACGCCGAGTCCGCCCGACTGCGAGATGACGCCGACAGGTCCGGAATCTTTCGCCGACCCCGCGATAAACGTGACTCGGCCTTCAGGGCAGTAGGTTCCAAGGCAATTCGGGCCGATGACCCGCACACCGGCCTCGCGTGCCGAGCGCAGGAGGTCATCCTGCAAACCTTTGCTCTCCTCCCGCTCTCCAAAGCCGCTCGACACTATGAGAGCATATTTCACGCGACCTTTGGCCGCAGCCAGCGTCGCCGGGACGTGCGGCGCCGCGACGACGATATAGGCGAAATCGATGGGTTCGGGCGTATCGCCCAGCGACGGATACGCCTTTAGCCCCTCGACGTCGTCAGCCTTGGGATGAATCGGATAAATGGTCCCGTCGTAGTCCATACTACGCAGGTGGTGAATCATCTCGTTACCGAGCGTCACCTTCGAGGTTGAAGCACCAACAATGGCATAGGTCCGGGGCTGGAAAAGCGGCCGAAATCGCTCCGTCAGATCGGGCTCGCCTGCGCCTGTCCGGACGTTTTCGCTCATGGCACCGGTCAGTCCCGCTTCAGGACAAACCGTGCATCGACGGCAACGGCCTCTTTTTCGGAAACGATAAGCGGGTTGACGTCGATTTCCGTAACCTTGCCTTCGAGGGCAAGCATCATGCCCTGTTCACCCCCCACCTTCATCAAGGTGTCGACGATCGATTCTTCCGAGGCGCGAATACCGCCGCGGGCACCCCGCAACAACTTCACGGTCTTCAATTCATCGATCATCTCCTGAGCGTCGATAGTCGTGATCGGACAGATACGGAATGCCACGTCCGCCAACACTTCTACGAAAATACCGCCGAGGCCGAACATGACGATGGGGCCAAAAGTCTGGTCCGTGGATCCGCCCACGACCACCTCGTGTCCTGCCGGGGCCATCTCCTCGACGAGATACCCCTCGATATTATCCGTGTGCGCTTTCGCAGCGGTTTCGATTTCGTTCAGCGCGCTTTCAAGCTCTTCGGCAGAGCCGATTCCAACCTTAACACCGCCGATATCACTTTTGTGGATGATGTCGGGAGAGACAATTTTGGCAACGAGCGGCCCGTTCAATTTTGCGAAGGCGTCGGCCGCCCCGTCCGGTTGGGTAACCAGCAAGGACAGGGGCACTTTGATGCCATAACTCGCCAGAATTTTTTTGCCACTCTCCTCATCCAGAGTATCGCGACCGGCTTTCAAGGCATCGGCAATGCTGGCGTCAATGTCCATATCAACCATCTCCCTTGGATGCGGTAGAGAAACGCCGCATGTCACGAATTCATCAGATTGTTCAGGCATAGCAGCGCCGAAGCCGGATGCTCAATCGCCTACCGCGGCGCCAATGTCGCGGCGCCTCTGTATAGCCAGCGCATCGGACTTGGGCAACTGGAAGAGTGAGGATTGCTGGAGCAAATCTGCTCATGAGAAAATTCCGAGGTGTCATTTGCTCAATCACAAATGTGGTAGAGCAGATTCACGCGACCCAAATGGGGTCGCGATCTGCTCATGAGCAAATTCCGAAGTGTCATTTGCTCAATCACAAATGTGGTAGAGCAGATTCACGCGACCCAAATGGGGTCGCGATCTGCTCTAGCGCCAGTGATGCATCGGCTGCCCGGCAATAGGTGAATCGAAAGCGAGCAGGTGATCCATCTTCAACGAAGCGACATAGACCGTCTTTAGGTCCGGTCCGCCGAACGCCATGGCTGTCGGGTAGTTCATGATTTCGCCTGCGGGATCCTCGCCGATGATCTTGACGTCGCCCGCCGGTGTCAGTGCAAGAAGGGCATTTCGCGAAAGTTCCGTGATCCACAAATTACCGTCGGCATCGAAGCAGAGTCCGTCAATGTGCGCGCCTGGTATCAAAGGATCAGGGCCAAAAATCTCACGATCGTAGAGATCGCCGTTCTCGCGAAGACGAAACCGCGTGATACGTCCGCCTGTTGTTTCGGCGACATACAGAAACTCCTCCCGGTCATCCATCCGGACTTCGTTGGTGAAGAGAATACCATCGGCGACGATGCGCGGTCCGGCGTCATCGATCAGGATGATGTAGCCATCAGCAATCGGATTCTCCAAAGACAGCGTGCGCGGATGTTGACGGGTGGAAACGGTCACCCAGAGACGTCCCCGGCTATCGAGATAAGTGAAGTTGACCGCCTCGTCGATGGACTCTCCGTCGATCTCCGAAAGAACCTCCTCGTGTCGGCCATCACGGTACAGCTTGTCGACCTTCCCCGTCGTTACGTTTGCGATGTAGAGGTTGCCCTCCCGGTCCATCGCCAACCCGTTAGGGTCGCCACCGACGTCACCGATTTGTGTCTGGGTGCCGTCTGGATCCAGACGCACGACGGCGGATTTGTTGTCTGGAATCCACAATGTGCCGTTCGGTTCCGCAATACAGCATTCGGGACGGTTCAGGTTCGACCCTACCTGCCGCAAATCCGAGATCTTTAGCTCAAACGTATTGATCCAATTCATGTTCAAATTCCGTGCTTTGAAGTATTTGACGGGACATTGGATTGCCGATTGGCGGCCGACAATTCCAATGCCTCAATGGGTCATAAATTTATGACACTGTCACCGTCAACGTGTACACTCCGCAGCGAATTTTTCATGAAATTCCGCATCTCCAATCCCTCCCAAATTTTACTCCACAACCATGCCGATTCCTGATCTCAACGACGAGATCTCTGACAGGAATGCGCCGGCCTTAATTCTGAAATTCATGAAAGGCGACCGAAGTTGCTGACACCGCGCAAAAAGGGGCTCGACCGCGACCTCAAGCGGCTCAACCGCATCGAACAGGCGACATTGGCGGCCCGCAAGCCAATGGGATCGATCACCTTGGGCCTGCTGTTCCTTCTCGCCGTCTTTGTGTTCGCCATATTCCAGGCGGGGGACGCCGAATTCAGTGCCTTCATTGTCGCGGGTGGTGTGATAGGCGGTTATATGGCGTTGAATATCGGCGCCAACGACGTTGCCAACAACGTCGGACCAGCAGTGGGTTCGCGGGCCCTGACCATGGCCGGTGCCCTCGTCATCGCAGCAATATTTGAAGCATCGGGTGCGATACTCGCCGGTGGCGAAGTGGTCTCCACCATATCAAAATCGATTGTCGATCCATCGTCCTTCGACGGACCCCGCGCCTTTATCATGGCGATGACGTCCGCGCTGCTCGCCGCAGCCTTGTGGATCAACGTGGCGACCTATGTCGGAGCGCCCGTTTCGACGACACATTCCATCGTCGGTGGTGTTCTTGGCGCGGGTCTGGCTGCCGCAGGTGTCGCCGCGGTGAGTTGGATCACGATGGGCAAGATTGCCGCGAGCTGGGTAATTTCCCCAGTGCTTGGCGGTCTGATCGCCGCCGGCTTCTATATTGTTCTCGAAATCACGGTCCTCAACAAAGACGACAAGATCGCAGCCGCCCGGAAATGGATTCCTGCTTTCGTCGCGGTGATGGTGGCCGCATTTACGGCCTATATGATGATGAAGGGCCTCAAGCGAGTTTGGAAACCGGATTCGACCCTCGTCATCATCGTCTCGATCCTGGCTTTCGGTGCGACCATCGCCGCCGTTCGCCCCTTTATCAAGAAGGCATCGATTGGCCTGGAGAACAGGCGAAAATCTGTGAGCGACCTGTTCACGATCCCTCTGATTTGTTCGGCCGCGTTCCTGTCATTCGGACACGGTGCAAATGACGTGGCCAACGCGGTAGGACCGCTGGCGGCAATCGTCAGCGCCGTAGGTTCGGGTGAAGTCACCGCCAAAGTTGAAATCCCGCTGTGGGTGATGATCGTCGGTGCAATCGGCATATCGGCTGGCCTTGTCCTGTTTGGACCGAAACTGGTCCGCACCGTAGGAACGAAAATCACGAAGCTCGATCGAAGCCGGGCATTCTGCGTCGCGCTCTCGGCTGCCGTCACCGTCATCACCGCCTCCACATTCGGGTTGCCGGTCAGTTCGACGCACATTGCGGTAGGCGGCGTGTTTGGTGTGGGTTTCTACAGGGAATTCCGCGCCAACCGTCGGGCACCCCGCCATGGCCCCGGTACGGTGCCCGCAGACAGCGTCGAGGAAGCGGATATTCTTCGCTCTCCCGTAGAAGAAATTCTTCCCCCTGCCGTGGATAGTGGTGGATCGCCGGAGAAGGTCCTCAAGGCCGAGCGAAGGAAGCTTGTACGGCGTCAGCACTTTCTCACCATCATCGCGGCCTGGCTGATCACAGTGCCATTCTCGGCTGCCCTGGCCGCATTCCTATTCTTCGCGCTCACGGTGGTGTTGTAGCAAACCGATCGATAGGGAGTTTGGTGGCAGACTGCTTGCCGAAGTGACACGATTCAGATTGGCTTGAAGCCGCCTCACTTCAATTGGTGAGAATCCCGTGCTGCCGCATTCCAAGCGACTCGTGACCGCCGCTGTTGCGCCAAGCGTCCTGCTTGTCATTGCGCTATCTGCCGGCGGCGTGACGATATGCGCATCATCCCCATCGTGATGCTCACAGCCCGCAGTGATGAAGGCGATCGCATACGCGGACTGGACAGCGGCGCCGACGACTATGTGACGAAACCCTTCTCGACGAGCGAGCTGATCGCCCGCATTCGGGCGGTACTGCGCCGCTCCTCTCCAGAATTGGTGGAAGACGTCCTGCGCTACGGCAGTGTTGAAATTGATCTGCCGACTCATCGAGTCTCACGGAACCATCGGGCGATACATCTGGGTCCCACAGAATTCCGTCTTCTCCGAGTATTGATGACAGGGCCCACCCGAGTCTATTCGCGCGAACATCTGCTCGATATGGCTTGGGGGGGCCGATAAGAATGTCGAGCTACGGATCGTACGATCTGTCGGTTACGCAATCGACGACAACGACGTCTAATACCAACGCTCATAAAAATGACCGTTGGATTGGCTTACAAACGCCACGCAGGCTAATCGCTTCCATAGCGCCTGTCATTTGGGCACTTGTGCTTGAAAGTGTTGGCACTTTCGAATCAACACTTTTCGCGTCCATCAAACCTCGATGAGTCGTACTCATTGAGGTTTGGTAAAAGCCCCAATGTCCGGAACGTGCTTCCGAAATTACGACCTAGCCACCCTCATCCCGGATTACCCGGATGCCTCAAGATCAAAGTCCCAATAGTTTGGCCGCATTGTCATACAGGATGCGATCCACAATTTCCGGCCGCCAACCCATTTCGCGGAAATCCCGCACGGCATCGACGTGTGGCCGGGTTGGATATGCCGTCCCGAACAATGTGCGATCGGCGATAAACAAATTCGCCGCGTCAACATATGCCTGGCGACCGGGCATGTTGGCCGTCGCGATATAGAGGTCGGGCGAGACATAGATGTTCTTACAGAATAGCGCGATGGCAACCATTTCATGCGCATAAGGCCAGCACGCATGGGACACGACAATCTTGAGGTCCGGATAGCGCATGGCGAGGCGCTGGAGCGGGACCGGACTGGACCACGTAATGTCGTGTCCGGCGAGCGCGCTGAGCAGTCCGCTCAACGATATCGAAACCGGAATTCCAAGTTCGAGGCAGGTTTCGTAGATCGGATCCAGTACCGGATCATCCGCCATGCGCGGAGTCTTGGTTGAACCCGGTTCAATCGACAGGCCTTTGATGCCTGGGTGGCTCACCAGTTCCCGCGCCTCAGCGAGCGTATTGTCGATGTTCTCAAGATCGACGCCGAGAAACGCGACAAACCTGTCGGACCATGTCTCTACCGCGTCTATGATGGCCTGATTGCCGACGCCGCCGAGTTCTCCCGAAGCGGCACGGCCCATGATCACGCCCCACGTCACTCCGGCCTCGTCCATCTCATCAAACAGCAAATCCATCGATGCTTCCCAGGCCGAGCTTGCGCCGAGCATGGTCGTCGTGTTGCGCGGATACCACATCGCGGTGTTGAACGTTGGGCCATCGACCCATGCGGGGATCGGCGGCCGGAACCGCATGTCAACGATACCTGGTGCCATCAGAATTCTCCTCCCTTCACTGGCTTATAGATTTCGACGATCATTCTTCGCTCGTCGATGACGCTTCACCAAGCTGCGAAGCCAGCGCCGCGGCCATGAAGTCGTCCAAGTCACCATCGAGAACCGAATTCGTGTTGCTGGTCTCCACGCCTGTCCGCAGATCCTTGACCATCTGGTACGGCTGCAAAACGTATGAGCGGATCTGATGTCCCCAGCCGATGTCGGATTTGGAGTCGTGCATCGCCTGGCGTTCGTCGTCACGCCGCCGCAGTTCGAGTTCATACAGCCGGGCTTTGAGCATCTTCATCGCGGCCGCGCGATTCTTGTGCTGGGAACGATCGTTCTGACACTGCACGACGATTCCAGTCGGCTGGTGTGTAATGCGCACTGCGCTGTCGGTGCGATTGACGTGCTGACCACCAGCGCCGGACGCGCGGTAAGTATCGATGCGGAGATCCTTGTCCTCGATTTCAATGTTGATCTCCTCATCGATCACGGGATAGGCGCCAACGCTTGCAAAACTCGTGTGGCGGCGACTGCTTGAATCGAATGGCGAGATCCGCACCAAACGATGCACGCCGCTTTCCGTCTTAAGCCAACCAAACGCGTTGCTGCCGCTGACTTTTATCGTGGCTGACTTGATGCCGGCTTCTTCACCCGGACTTTCCTCGACCCACTCGACCTTGTAACGGTGCGCCTCTGCCCAACGCGTATACATCCGCATCAGCATGTCAGCCCAATCTTGGGACTCCGTCCCGCCGGCGCCGGCGTGCACCTCGAGGAAGGCGTCATTGGCATCGGCCTCACCGGACAACAGACTTTCGAGCCGTAAGCGATCCGCCTTTTTGGCCAAGGCCGAGATGGATGTCTCCGCCTCGGCCGCGACATCACCGTCGTCCTCCACCTCGCAGAGTTCGATCAGTTCAATATTGTCATTAAGCTCACGTTCGAGATCGTGATAACTGGAAATGGCTGTATCGAGGCGCGTACGCTCGCGCATCGTCGCCTGGGCACGCTCCGGATCGTCCCACAGGGACGAGTCCTCGGCCAGTGTGTTCAGTTCCTTCAGGCGCTTGAGCGAGTTCTCCCAGTCAAAGGCGCCTCCTCAGCAGTTCCATGGACTGCTTGATTTCTTCGACCAAGGCCTGGATTTCTGTGCGCACGGGATACTCTTTTAGGCGTTGATGTTGAGCGCCGGAGGGCGCTGGAAAAATGATGTAGAACCGACGCTACGCCGCGCCGAAGGGCTGGTCAATACAGTCCACCCGTACCCGCACGGAGTGTCGATTCATCGGCGACAAGACTGCCCGGTCCATCAAGCACCGGCCCGGGATTTACGGGCTCCGAACCGGGTCGGAAGGCCTCCAGTATTACGTTCCCTTCACCCGGCCGCGCGGGTAGACCGCTTTGGGCGTTGACGCGCACCAAGCGGATGCCGGAGGGCACCCGAAACGGGATGATCGGTTCGTCGGCGATAGCCTCGGCCATGAATTGCTTGAAGACCGGCGCGGCGACACTGGCACCCTGCTCACGGGGGCCGAGGGATTTGGGTGTGTCGAATCCGATGTAGACACCGACCGCAAGATCAGGAGAAAAGCCGATAAACCACGTGTCCAATGCATCGTTCGTGGTTCCGGTCTTACCGGCCATCGGCCGCCCAATGTCGCGGATGCGGCGGCCGGTTCCTCGTTGCACGACGCCTTGAAGCATGGAGACGACCTGATACGCCGTCGACCCCTCAATAATCTGGGGTCGTGTGTCAGGTAGTTGAGGCTCAGCGCGGCGGTGCCATCGAATGTTCTGACAATCGGGACATGGTCTGTTGTCATGGCGGAACACCGTCTGACCACGCCGGTCCTGAATGCGGTCCAGCACGGTTGGCACGATCTTCTTGCCGCCATTGACAAACATGGCATACGCCGTCGTCAGGCGAAGAAGCGTGGTCTCACCCGCCCCCAGGGACATGGACAGTAACCCGGGCATGTCATCGACGATGTCGAAGCGTTTGGCATAGTCGACCACGTTATCCATACCAATGAACTGAGCGAGACGGACCGTCATCAAGTTACGCGATTTCTCGATGCCGAGACGCAGCGTACTCGGTCCGTAGAATTTCTTGGTGTAGTTGGCGGGTTTCCACTTCGCCTGATCGGGTCCTTGATCGATGACGAAGGGCGCGTCGAGCACCAGGCTCGACGGCGTAAAGCCATTCTCCAGCGCCGCCGCATATACGAAAGGCTTGAATGCCGAGCCCGGCTGGCGTTTTGCTTGAGTGGCGCGATTGAATTCGCTGCCTTCGAAGTTGTAACCGCCAACGAGGGCGAGAATACGCCCCGTATGGGGATCGAGCGCAATGATGCCGCCGTCGATGTCTGGCACCTGGGACAGGGAGTAGATGCCGGGCGATCCGTCACTGCTCGGCACCACCGGAATAACATCTCCGACCCGCAAAACCTGTCCCGGCAAGGTTGGTTTTTTGCCCACGCGCTGCCCGTCGCGCCACGGACGGGCCCATGTCATTTCATCCATCGGCAGATATCCGCGGGCGCCCGACGCGAAACCGATGTCCGCACCGAGTTCGTCGTAGGCCAGCACCAATGCGAGCTCACGATGTTCAAGGATGGATGATTTTTCGACACGCGCGAGCTGCTCCGCCCAATCGAAACGAAGTTTGAAATGGTCGATCGGTCCACGCCACCCATGCCTACGATCGTAGTCTTCAATACCCTTGCGTAAGGCCTTTTCCGCTATTTCCTGAAGTCTGGGATCCAAGGTCGTGCGAACTGAGAGTCCGCCCTCGTAAAGTCCAGCTTCGCCATAGCGCGCAATGAGGATGCGTCTCACCTCTTCCGTAAAATATTCTGCATTTACAAATTTCGTTTCACTGCGCGTACGGATTGTCAAAGGCCGCGATGTTGCAGCTTGGGCCTGAGTGGTACTGATGAAACCATCCGCGGCCATCCGCCTGAGGACCCAATTCCGACGATCCACCGCCGCCTTTCGGTTTCGAATTGGGTGATAATTGTTCGGTGCTTTGGGGAGAGCAGCAAGAAATGCCGTTTCCGCCAACGTCAATTCATCAAGCGGCTTGTCGAAATAATTGAGGGCTGCAGCGGCAATTCCATAAGAGCCGAATCCGAGATAAATCTCATTGAGGTAGAGCTCCAGGATCTGATCCTTGGTGAATGCCCGCTCAATGCGAAACGCCAGTATGGCTTCCTTGATCTTACGTGCGATCGATACTTCGTTGGTGAGCAGGAAATTCTTTGCCACCTGCTGCGTGATTGTCGAAGCGCCGACAGGACGGCGATTGGTGGCGTAATTCACAACGTTCGTGACTACGGCACGCACGATACCGGGCACGTCAACACCCGAGTGCTGGTAAAATGTCTTATCTTCAGCTGCGAGAAACGCTTGAATGACCGGTTTGGGTATCGCTGCGACGGGCATGAACACCCGTTTTTCACGGGCATACTCAACCAGCAACGATCCATCGCCTGCATGCACGCGCGTCACAGTCGGTGGTTCGTAGTGCGCAAGCTGCTGATAGTCGGGCAGGCCACGGCCGTACTGGTACAACACTAGAAAAGTGCCGCCCGCGCCCGTAATGACGAGCAGGAATAATCCCGCAAATATCGCCGCAATCGCCTTCGTCACGGTCCCGAGCCTCCTTTCCCAGACCATATAATCTTAATGCATAACCTTATTGCTTGGGCACTATCGCTTCGGCAGCAACCGGAGGCAGCCGACTTAGCACTAGCCTACAATTGTGGCGCGTATGTGGCCATTTCAACCGTTTTTCTCAGCAAAATACCGGTCAATTGCACGCGCCAATGCTTCGATAATCGGACGGCGGCCCTTGGACGTCGACAACAGACGTTCGTCCCGCCTATTGGACAAATAGCCCATTTCCACCAAAACCGAAGGAACGTCCGGCGCCTTTAAAACCGCGAAACCCGCAAATCTGTGAGTGTTTCGCAAGGTCTTTACCCGCTTGACCAGTTCGGGAAGCACCTTGTTCGCAAATCCAGCGGAAAGGTTCATTGTCTCCCGCTGCACAAGGTCGATCAGGATTGATGTAACCTCTTCGCTCTCGCCGTCGAGCCGCACACCCCCAATGACGTCCGCCTTGTTTTCTTTTGCGGCCAATGCTGCAGCTTCTGCATCAGAGGCTTTTTCCGACAATGTGTAGACACTGGCGCCACGTACATTTTTCTTCTTGATGGCATCGGCATGAAGAGAAATGAAAAGATCCGCACCGGCGTCCCGTGCGGTAGAAACCCGATCCCGCAGGCGAAGAAACTTGTCGGCATTTCGTGTTAAGATAACTTCATATTTATTTGTTTTTGTTAGATATTTTTCAAGATCACGCGCAGCCGACAGTGTTATAGTTTTCTCAAACACCCCGGTAACACCGATGGTGCCGGGATCAGCCCCACCGTGTCCGGGATCGAGTACAATCACGAATTTCCGGCCCGGCCTTCTGGATGTTGGCGATTGCGGGGAATTACCGAGTGGCTTGGCCAGAGATCGGGGAGCACCAACCGAATTTACAAATGAGGCCTCATCGACCGGCGCCAAGTCGATGACGAATCGATAGGCCCAATCGCCTTGAGGTGGCAAAAGGAAGGCGCGTTTGACTTCGACGGGGCCAAGGGCCTCGATCACCATGCGCGACGTGCGACGCTCAAAATGCCCAAACCTGAGTTTGGAAATCACACCTCTGCGATCATCTTCGCTTGCCGTCACTTTCCAATCGAGCAGCGAAAGATCCACGACCACGCGATAAGGATCGGCGAGCGTAAACGTGTGAAAATCGACCTTTTCCGTGACGTCGAGCACTAGTCGGGTTAGACCGACATGTTCACCGGTGCGAACGGCGGTCACAGCTGGCTGGGCAGATACAACCGCCGCATGCCCACCGAACAGGAGCACAGCGGCAAGGATAGTGACAATGACTCGGCGCAACATTTAGTCACATCCTGGTTAACAGTCACTACATGTATACAACGACTGGCATTGCCTCATCAACGGTAGGCTGACCGCGTAGACCACTATTCATGGGGGCGAATTTTCTTCCCGTCACTGCAAACCTGTGACTATTATGATCCTGCGTGACACACCGCAGTCGAGTCATCGCCCTCTTGAGGTGTTGACGGCGCGATTAGTCGGAACCAGATGCTAAGACTTTTAACTGGTTGTGGCAGACCGCGCTCAAGACAAAGCGGTGGCGAATGAAAACCGCGTCACCAGCCCCGGTTAGCCGTGAATGACGGCGGCCGCAGATTTCCCCGCTGAAATGCGTGGCGGGTAGAAAGAGACGGACTGGTGGCGCCCGAAACAGTGGCGGGCAGACGCTTGTCGTTCACGCCGACAGCGCCCCGCCCCGGAGTTGGTCACATGACCACGCGCATGCTCATCGACGCGGCGCACCCCGAAGAGACTCGGGTTGTCGTCGTGAAAGGGTCGCGACTCGAAGAATTCGACATGGAGTCGGCGAGTCGGAAGCAACTCAGAGGCAATATTTATCTGGCAAAAGTGACGCGCGTCGAGCCGTCATTGCAAGCCGCATTCGTTGACTACGGCGGAAACCGCCACGGTTTTCTGGCGTTCAGCGATATTCATCCTGACTACTATCAAATTCCCATCGCCGACCGGGAAGCGCTCCTAGAGCAGCAGGCCGTCATTCAAGCGGCACAAGATCGTAGTGAGGAAGAAGCGGACGCCGCGGGAAATACGTCCCTTGCGGATGAGGATTCGCAAACGGATGACGATTCGGGATCGGAGGATGACGAAAACGAAACTGAATCCGAAGACTCTTCTTGGAACGATGACCAAGAGGACGAAGCTGGCGAGCCGCCGACCGCAGAAGACGGCCATGACGACTCGGGGGCGGATGAGGACGCAGAGGGTGGCGCCGAACTTGTTTCTGCGGCCGAACCTGAGACCGATGATGACGAAGAGTTGTCCGGACCGACTGGTTATGAAGGTATTGCGGACCTCGATGAATGGCGCCGGCAACTAACCCGACATTACAAAATTCAGGAGGTCATAAAGCGACGGCAAATTCTACTAGTCCAGGTCGTCAAGGAAGAGCGCGGCAACAAGGGCGCGGCACTCACGACGTACCTTTCGCTCGCCGGCAGATATTGCGTGTTGATGCCCAATTCGACCCGCGGCGGTGGCATCAGCCGCAAGATCACGAATTCGGCGGACCGCAAGAAACTGAGAAGCATAATCGAAGGACTCGAAGTTCCCGACGGCATGCGTCTCATCGTGCGCACGGCAGGACAGAGCCGGAATAAGGCAGAAATCAGACGAGATTTCGAGTACCTGCTTCGGCTTTGGAACAGCATTCGCGAATCTACATTGAACAGCACTGCGCCCAGCCTGATTTACGAAGACGCTAATATCATCAAGCGCTCGATCCGTGACCTCTACTCGAAGGACACGACGGAGATCCTTGTCGACGGCGAAGAAGGCCACAAATCCGCCAAAGCCTTCATGAAAATGCTGATGCCGAGTCATGCAAAGCGGGTTCAGCCGTATCAGGACCGTATCCCACTCTTCCAGCGCTACCGGATCGAAGAACAGTTCTCTTCGATGCACAGTCCAACCGTGCAGCTCAAATCCGGCGGTTATATTGTCATCAACTCGACTGAAGCCCTGGTGGCAGTAGACGTGAATTCCGGCCGATCCACCCGCGAACGCAACATCGAGGAAACTGCCTACAAGACCAATTTGGAGGCGGCCGAGGAAGTCGCCCGCCAACTCCGGCTGCGCGATCTCGCCGGACTGATCGTGATCGACTTCATCGACATGGATGAAAACCGCAATGTCCGGCGGGTAGAGCGGTGTCTGAAGGATTCCCTTAAGTCCGACCGCGCGCGCATACAGGTTGGGCGTATCAGTTCGTTCGGACTTCTGGAAATGTCCCGCCAGCGCATGCGGCCCAGCCTCATCGAAGCGAGTACGGAAACGTGCCCTCATTGTCAGGGGGCAGGCGTCATCAGATCGACCGAGTCTTCGGCCCTTCATGTGTTGCACGCTATCGAAGATGAAGGCATCCAGGGACGTTCGTCGACCGTCACCGTGCACATGGCCACAGCCGTGGCGCTCTACATCCTCAATCAGAAACGATCTTCGCTGGTTGACATGGAGGAGCGTTTTGACCTTCACGTCAGCATCGAGTGTGATGACTCGCTGAACCCGCCTGAATATCGTATCGAGCGAACCACGACGCGCTCAGCGCCCGCGAAAGACGCGACACCTGCCAAAGACGAGACGGCCGCCGAGGACGAGACGGCCGCCGAGGACGAGCCGG
>Ga0115002_10001624_pt1 | contig 30718 bp, 27 predicted proteins | sample ArcticOcean_MG_C_8_FD_89576 | JGI IMG/M metagenome (GOLD analysis project Ga0115002, IMG submission 89576) | Marine microbial communities from western Arctic Ocean - ArcticOcean_MG_CB11_86 | ecosystem: Environmental > Aquatic > Marine > Oceanic | place: Arctic Ocean: Canada Basin | collected... | reverse complement strand
TCCCGCTTCAGTATCAGCAGGTCCCTGCCTGCCTGCCACACCTCACGGTTCCGTAACAGGCAAAAGAAAGACCCGGCGGAGTTTGTCTCCGCCGGGCATTTCTTTCTGATGACGTTTCTTGCGAACCTAACCGATTCGTTCGGACCCTACTTCAGCAACGTCATCCTCTTCGTGTCCGTATATCCGCTTCCGCTGACGATGCGGTACAGATACACCCCACTGGCCACACCTGTGCCTCGGGAGTTGACCCCGTGCCACACTGCCTCATAGCGTCCGGCTGCCTGCACCTGATCCATCAGCCTGACTACTTCTTGTCCGAGCAGATTGTAAATGGTCAGCGTGACGTGCGTCTGCTCCGGCACCTCGTAGGCGATGGTCGTGGAGGGGTTGAACGGGTTGGGCGTAGGTTCTGACAGGCTGAACGTGGTGGGAAGCGCCTCACTATTCTGCCCGGCGGCTATGCCGGACGGCGTGACAGAGGCCAGTGCCCACACGGAATTAGTGGACCATGTCCCACTTATAGCGGCAGATACTTTCTGAGTCAGTTCGCCAGTTTCCCAGTGCCTGTGGGCATAGGTATCCAATTGTATCCATAGATCGTGGATGGGATCAAATCTCACCACTATCAGAGTATTCTCGTCCGTTACTCCGGCACTGTCGAGCATCGCCTGCGTGTACTGAAACGAAATACCTGCTTCAAAGTTGACAGCGGGATGTAAATCAGAATTGATCTCGAAGTAAGCAACGGGAACGGTCGGCTTAGAGTCACTCTGAGCCACGCCGGGCAGATTACGGCCGGAGGACCTGTAGGCGAAATAGGCGTTGGTAATATCGCCGGAAATGAAATTTATCGTGGCGGTGGACCCGTCCGAAGAGGAAAATGCAAGGATATCAGCAAGGGTCTTCGCCTGTTGCCCGTTTGTGCCTGTCAGAGAAATGGCTGTTGGTGTTCGCACCCCGTTATGTGCCATCTGCAAAGAGGCGGTCTTAGAGCCGGCGGAGGACGGTGTGAAGGTGACATACACGTAGGCAGTGCCCTCCGGCATCCACTGAGAGGGCAGACGGTGTTACTGCGAAGGACGGGGCGCCAGCTCCTGTTATAGTTGCAGAGCTGACCGACAGGGAGCGGAACCCCGTGTTTGTTATCGCCACGGAATCTGTGGCCGTGGCTGAACCGCCCGCGCCTACATTGCCAAGGCCCAACGATGCTGCTGCTGAGATCACCGGGCTAATGTTAATCTTGCGGATACGATTGTTATCGGCATCGGCAACGAACAGGATGTCCCCCTGCAACGCCACTTCGGAGGGATAGGCGAACCGGGCGGCGGTGCCCGTGCCGTCCAAGAAGCCACCCGCGCCATCGCCGGCCACCGTGGTGACCTCCTGAGCGTTGGCAGAGAGCGGGAACAAGCCCCACGTTATTCCTGCAACTATCGTAAATGCCACCATTAAAAAGTACGACGCAATGTTCTCATAACGATTAATCCTTTCAGTGATCGGGATCGATCCCGGCAGGCTGTGGTATATTGTAATCTTGAGAGTTAGGAATATTTAACCGGAATGCTGTGCGTGCGTCTAAGGGTTTAGTGATCTCTGTCACCCTTGCTTCCTGAACCCATAGACAGCATCAGAGTGTGTTACGGTATGCCCTGCCTCCTCATATAGCGGTAATCAGCTTGCTCATGTTGTCGCAGGCAGCAGCGTGTTCAGCCAGCTTCCTGCTTCGCTCCGGTGTATCCAGCATGTAGAATCTCCTCTATATGACGCTATTATATTTTCATTTTCGCCGCACCTATCCACCGAAAATCAGCAGGTGAATTAGTCGCTATCCGTGCCGACGTGAGTTGTATTTCTCATAACCCTACCCATATGGCTACCGGTGTTGCCTGAATCACGTAAATCTTGGCGCACATAGAGTAAACACCGGAAAGGCTTATCTACCGGCGTTCTACATGGATAATGCCGGTAGCATACCGGTAAATGTAATCTACCGTAAATAAGTCATTGGGGTATAAGTAGTTATACTATTACGGTAATACCGGTAGAGGGTAATAGTTGGGATCACACCCATTGAAACCAAATTCCAAAGTCAGCAGGTAAAATGTTAACCTGCCGTCATCCTACAAGATACGGTTATTTTTTTCCTGTTATAGAAAGGAGTATACCATGTCAACCTCAGGAGTACAGATCCTTGAGAAGATCCTCATTCAACTGGAACATCAGACAGATGAGCTGGATACCATCTGCACCCGGTTGGATACCATGAACGATATCTTTAATGCGGATAAATCGTCCAGCAATGGAACATCTGGAAACAGGATGCCCGTGAGTAAAGACCAAGATGGTAATCTGGTGGAATTCGACGCCCGGGAGGCGATAGCGAAACAGGCAGTTAACCCGTAAATGGAGGCAACCGGGCTGACGATCAGGTGGTATACTTTAGCCGAAAACAGGTGGTATACTTACGGCCGTAACTTGACAGCCGCTTTTGGGCCATAAAAATGTAACCATGACACAGATCTAAGCCCACCTGTCGCCGGAACATAACGCAGGGGCAATTTCAAGGCTCGATTTCGGACGTCGCATCACACAGGCGTCACAAGGTGATGGAGTAGATGCCCAAAACCGCTGATTTTATTGGTGTATTGATGTTTAGCCTACATTTCAAAACTTATTATTTGTATACTATTTTATTTTGGTTATACTGAAAAGATTGGAACAGAAACTCGGGATTGACCCATTGATCGAGAGGTTGGCTTAAAACGGACAGGGCATGATGTCAAACACACGATCATCAACAAAGGCAAAAAGAATGAAAAGAGCCGTTATCATCGGAGAACGTCAGGGGGGCGTGGTAGAAGCTTCCACGCCAAAGCCAAAAGAAGACTGGGTCCTGGTCAAGGTCCATGCGGCCCCACTTTGCACGGAATACAAGTCATTCTCAGCAGGGAACCAGGCCTCGCACCTCGGCCACGAAGCCGCAGGAGAAGTGGTGGAAGTCGCGCAACCAGGCCTAGTAAATGTGGGAGATCGGGTCGCTGTGATGCCGCAATACCCATGCGGATGCTGCACGCTGTGCCGGTCGGGTGAATACATACACTGCCAGAACACGGTTGATTTTTCGGCGTTTACCGGATCTGATGAGGGACGGGCGACGATTGCCCAGTATCTCCTCAAACCAGATTGGTTGCTTACGCCGATCCCTGAGGGGATATCGTATGAACACGGGAGTATGGCCTGCTGCGGGTTAGGGCCGACATTCGGTGCTTTTGACCGCATGCAGGTTAGAGGGATTGATACGGTACTCATCACAGGTCTCGGGCCTGTCGGACTGGGCGGGGTGATCAATGCCAAACATCTTGGTGCCAGGGTCATTGCGGTGGAGTCTCATCCTTATCGCGTGGCCAAGGCAAAAGAGCTCGGGGCGGATGAGGTGGTCAATCCTCAAGATGAAGATGCCCTGAAACAGATTTTGGATCTGACCGACGGGATCGGCGTCGACAAAGCCGTGGACTGTTCCGGTGCGGTAGACGCCCATCGGTTGGCCATTGACGCACTACGTCGGAAAGGTCAGCTTGCCTTCGTGGGTGAAAGTGGCGGGGAAACACCGCTGGTTATCAGCCGGGATATGATCCGCAAGGGGATCGAGCTGAAAGGCAGTTGGCATTACAATATGAAGGACGCCTTGACCATTATGAAGGTTATTGAACGAAATACAGATCCGTTGAACCAATTTATTTCCCATACCTTTTCGATAGACGACATCCAGCAGGCCTGGGAAACCCAGGCCTCAGGCGCATGTGCCAAAGTTGTTGTACAACCCTGGAAGTAGGAGCATCATCTTATGATAAAAAGTGTCATCATTGGCGTCAGCGGCGGACGGGCGCATGGTCTTGCCGAGGCGTATAAGCATGTTAAGCAGGGAAAATTGGTGGCGGTATCGACCCGTCAGCAGAACAATCTCGATGCCTTCGGAGATAAGTTCGGGGTTGCCGCCCGTTATACCGACTACCAGGAGATGCTCGAAAAAGAACAACCTGATCTGATTCATCTTAACACCCCGCCTTCGGTGCGGCTGGAAATATTCGAAGCCGCAGCGCAAGCCGGTGCGTCAGCCGTTCTCGTCGAAAAACCACTGGCAATCCAGGGAGAAGATTACCTTGAGATCAAACGCTTCGCTGAAAAGGCTCAGGTCAAAATTGCCATCAATCACCAACTGCATTTTCATCCGAGACGTCAGTATTTGCAGCATCTCGTACAGGACGGCGCCATCGGTGAGATCCGATTTGTCGAGGCCAGTGCGGGTATGAACCTCGCGTACCAGGGAACACACGCGCTGCAATCCATTGGTGCGTTTAGCCTGGGTGCGAAACCGGTAAATGTTTTCGGCCAGATCTCCGGTGCCAAAGGGTTGGTAGAAACACCGAAGCACCACTATGCTCCGGATCAGTGTGTCGCCAGTATCAATTATGACAACGGCCTCAGTGCGCTGCTGCGCTGTGGCGAAAATGCCCCTCGGGTGATCGACAATCCCGCCGTCAATGTCCATAAACGCATTGCCGTATATGGCACAAAAGGATTTACACAATGGACGATGCACGGCTGGGAAACCAATATCGATCACGTCCATACCTCAGGTGCACATATTTATGGAGAGGAAGATATTCTCGGACAGGCGGCCATGACTGAAGCGATGATCGACTGGATCACAGATGACCAGGCCGTACATCCATTGAATATAAATCTGGCCCTGAGTGATTTCAGTGTGATCCTCGGCATCTATCAGAGCGCGTTGACCCACTCGGTGGTTAATCTGCCCATTGATCCGCAACCTGATTTACTCGAAAAGGTGCGAGGGATACTTAAATAACCTAAAAGGACAATCATATTATGCCATTAAACCCTGACACAAAACCTATCCCTTTATGCGACCCGCATTTTCATCTATGGGATCTCCACAATCGACCCAACCTGAACCTGGGGGAAGCCGCAGGCCATCCATTGCCAGTTTACGAGGCCACAGACTACCACCGGGATATGGGTGCGTTGCCGGAACGATTGCAATTGGTTTCCGGTGTGCATGTGGAAACCATAGTCGGCCAGATGGAAGGGGGGGCCCTACTCGACACGGTAGATGAGACGCGGTGGGTATGCGATCAGTTGGAACCCTCTGAAGCCCAATTTCCTTTCGGCATGGTTGCCTACGTGCATCTGTCACAAAGTGCCGCCGAGCGGGCACGGACCCTTGAACAGCATATCGAGACCTCCGGCGGTCGTTTATGTGGCGTGCGAATGATTTTGAACCACCATCCGGAAAATCCTGGTCTGACGTGGCCCCAGGTAGAACACGGCGATTTTATGAGCAGTGACCGTTTCCGTGAGGGCATTGCCTTGCTCGGTCCACATAATCTGTCCTTCGATCTGTCCTGTAACCCGCATCAGATCATGGATGCCGTCGACACGTTCCGTGCCTTTCCTGAGGTCCGGGTGGTCATCAACCATCTGGGTTTTATCCACGATGGGGATGATCAGGCCCACGAGGATCTGTGGCGCAAAGGGATGCACGCCCTGGCCGCCTTGCCTAATATGTATATCAAATTATCGATGCTCTGGTTTGCGCGAAACGGGTTTCATCAGGATACCGACAAAGAAGCCAAAGTTCGGTCGCTGGTTCGGGAGGTCATCGATATCTTTGGAACCGACCGATGCATGTTCGCCAGTAACTATCCGGTGGACAAGTTCAATGAGATCAGCATGGGCACGTTGTACCGTCTGTTTCTATCGTGGACCGAAGACCTGTCCGTAACCGATCAGACGGCTCTGTTCCATGATACGGCTGTCCAAGCTTATAACTTGGGTTGAAACTCTCCAGAGATCAATTGCACCATTTCTCCGGAAAAGGCCGGGTGATGCATCCTGGTGTGTTTTCATCTGAAGACGTTCTGAGGCGGATGGAATATGAAGAACAGCGGAATATCCTTGAAGGCTGGCATGTATTCGGCTATCATGGACCCCATCCCCTAGTAAATGATATGGATGACCATGCGGAGGCCTCAACATGAAGTTAGCGGATGATCACTTGCAGACATTCAAAGCGCAAGGGTTTGTTGTCATCGAGGATTTTTATCCAGAAGAAAAAAGAGCCCGAATTGCTGCCGCCGTCCGTAAAGACCTCCCTCCATGGGAGGTTATCAAAGATGATCCGCCTGCCAATGGCTTATTGACAGATGATTTCCCCTACGCCCAAATGTTGTTTAACGAGCTCATTGTAGATTGGGATCTCATCGATTTTGTTCAGCGGGTCCTTGATACCGAAGACATCTACTTCCACTATGCCCATAACTGGGCGAGATATCCGTATGACTCGCCATCACCACCGAACATGCATATCGATAACGGCAATAATTCTCTACTGCCCCCATGCGAGGACATTCGGTATGGACAAATCAGCAGTTGGTATTTTCCGGAAGATGTGCATCCAGATCAGGCCCCCATGGTGATCATCCCTAAGCCTTATGGGCGTGACCCGACCAGAAAAGTCCCTCTGAACGTACCCGCGGGTACCCAGATGATCTTCAACACCTTTATCTGGCACTCGGCGAGCGTATACAAAGCCTCAGAAGGTCAGCGGTATTCCGTTACCCGAATTTATGGGCGGGCAGATCACCCATGGGAGGGGGTACGGTCCTTTACAAACCAGGGTCGGGATGAACATTTTCGTTCATTTATTGGCACGTTGACAGCCAGAGATCGAGAGCTGTTTCGTTTTCCTCATGCCGGACATCCCTATTATACCGAGGATACGCTGGCGCAATTGGAAGCGCAATATCCCGGTTGGAACCAAAGGGAAGAATATGCACCGAGAGCACAGATCTAACCATCAAACGACCCATATTTCCTGGGTGTTTAAATAGAATAATTGACGTCACGAACAGCTACGTAGCCTCTGGTTACGACAAACGATGAGGGGGCAGTCGTGTTGAATCCAATCAGAAACTTGGTAAACAAACCAGACAAAAAAGCTCAGCAAGGCAACGACCAACGTACGGAAAAGAATATTGATGAATTACGCAGAGAAGTCGCGGATCTCACCGACAAGGTAAAAACCTTATCGATCATGACCGAAGTACTGGCCAGAATTGCCCTCGAGAAACGCCACGTCACCGAGGCGGAATTAATGCAATTGATCGAATTGGAAAAACTCGCCGAAGCGGAGAGAAAATCAGCAGAGAGTGTTTGCCCGAAATGTGGCCGACAGCTTGATAAAATACATAAGAAATGCATTTTCTGTGGATGACCTATCTAAGCGGATCTCTAAGAGGGTGTCTAAAAAACAGGTCCGGCGAGAATAACGGCTGCAAAACGAACCTGTTTTCTAGACACCCTCTAAGAAAAAAATCGAAGACCTCTATGGTTTCAAAGCATGACCTGAACATTGCACCTGATGACGGGAACAGATTCATGTCCACACGCAAGTTTTTCCATATTTGTTTACTCGTGGCTGTTAGTGCTGTTTGCACAGTAACCTTACTGACGTATCAGGGATCACATGCCCGCGTGCCATTGATTAACTCCGTTGGCGTTCAACTTCCGCCTGATGCGGCCCCACTGGAACACCAGGTCCTTACCCGGTTTGAATTGGATAACCAATACATGGACCGGGCAACGGGCACTTATAAACAAGCCTTCGGTGTCGGTCTGGTTGCTGAACCGCTGAACCGTGTCGATAACAATTTCAACCTTATCCCCGCAGCCGCAACGCATTGGGAGGTGTCTGAAGATGGTCTGACCTGGACCTATCATATCCAGCCGGGCCTTGTTTTCGCCGATGGCCATCCGTTGACGGCGTATGACTTTGAATCGACCTTTCATCGGTGGGCAGACCCCAAAACAGGATTCGATTTTGAATGGTATTTTCGGTCGATAACCAATTGGATGGAGGTCGTCGCGGGACGTGCCCCTCTGGATTCTCTTGGAATCACAGCGATCAATGATCATACCATTACCTTTACCACAGAACGCCCCACGCCCTATTTGCCCTTACTACTTAGTAAGAGTTGGGTGACGCCCACCCATCTGTTTGAAAAATACGGTCCTGAATGGGCGACAAAGCCGGAAACACATTTTGGCAGTGGTCCGTATCGGTTGAAGACCTGGCGCAAGGCGGACCGGATTGTCCTGGAGCCTAACACACATTATCGCGGTCCGGTAAAACCGATGCTGGAACGTATTGTCGTCAAGCTCTACAACCAGGCCGTACCGCCTCAATTTCTGTCCGCTTATGAAGCTGGTGAAGTGGATTACATTCCCCTGAACAATCAGGCTGAAATTAACCGGGTTCGTTCTGATCCGATATTGCGTTCACAGCTCAATTCGTATGTCGATTTCAGCACCTATTATCTGATGATGGATACGTACAATCCACCATTTAATGATCTTCGCGTCCGGCAGGCTTTCGCGCATGCCGTTGACCAGGCGGCGTTGATAAAATCTGCCGTGCATAGTATCGGGTTGGCGGCACCGTCTATGTTACCCCCCGGTTTCCCCGCAGCAAACACAGACGCCCTCGCCCCATTTCAACAATTCAATCCCATACTCGCACGAAAAAGGCTGGCCGAAGCTGGCTTTCCGGACGGCAAGGGATTCCCTTCGGTCAATATCTGGTTACGCCAGGAAGCGGCCGTTATTCGCACGGCTGCCGAAGCCATTCAGGCCATGTTGAAACAGCATTTAAATATCGACATCGGTGTACGAAACGTGGAACGAAAGGTATTTTTAGATGCGCTTAGCAAACATGAACTGACGCTTGGATTGGTTCCATACCAGTATGATTATATCGACGCCGGTAACCTGCTTGCCATCTGGTTATCAAACGGCCGGCATTCATGGCGGAACAACCGGTTTGAACAATTGGTCCTCCAGGCTAATGAGATGGTCGGTAACCAGACCCGGCGTATCGCGCTGTATCAAGAAGCAGAGCAAATACTGGTCAGTGAAGTTGGCGGTATCTTTCTCTGGTATATTGTAAATAACCAGATGTGGAAACCATATATCAAAGGATCGGCATTAGAACCCAATAAATGGGGGTATCGCGCCTGGCGCGGTGATCTTATGATGAACCTGTCCCCTACATTGTATATCACAGAAGACGTGTTGCACGGGCGTGCAAAACCACAGAAACCTAGTCGTCTCTGGCAGTGGTTAATAGAAAATTAATACTGTAGCGGCACAAGATATTTTGTGCCGCTCTAAAACAAGGAGTCAAGTATGACCACAGAGATAGCTCTGAAAAAAAGAGAACAGATCTTAAAAGACGGATTCTGCGTCATAGACCATATCCTGTCGGACGAATTTCTTCAGGAACTTGTCGACGAAACCGAGCGCCTGATGGATGGGCATGTACCGCCACCTGATGTCAAATATCAAGGTCAGCATGTGGTTTCGGAAGGCGCGAATAACGCGGTCATTCAAAAGTTATTGGACTGTGTACCTGCCCGTGAAGCGCTAGAACAGATGGGTTTTGGTGATTTCAAAAGTCACGGCAATGTCATTATCCTGACCAAAGATCCGGGAGAGCCAGCCCTATACTGGCACCAGGACTGGATGCAATGGAACGACCCGATGAGCCGCTCACCCTGGCCGCAGATCATCTTCCTGTCTTACTATCTGAGTGACACCACGGTCGAGAACGGATGCCTCAAAGTTATTCCAGGTACCCATCTCAATCGCATTCCCCTCCATGATGATATGGTCCCAGCCCACGAACAAGGGGCTCGATCTATAGAAGAAGATCACCCGGTTATGTTCAGTGATCACCCAGACCAGGTCGACCTGATGGTTAAAGCTGGATCACTCGTTTTGGCAGATGCCCGCGTCCTGCATTCAGCCCATCGGAATCTGACGGACAAACGACGGACCTTGATTCTGGCCTGGCATCGACGTCCCGACAACGTGCCTGCTTACTGGGCGGGGCCCATACCAGAGGAAATAAAAAATCGTGATCTGGAGACCGAGTATCCCGGTTCGCGTATTCCAGGTGAATATCTGAAAGCGAAATCATAATTCGGGTGAAGAAAAGGTGGGACTTTATACAAAACAATAGGGCCTATGTGATATATACATAGGCCCTATTTAATTACGACATTGACTTTCTTGTCATCAGGGGAGAATTACAGGCTCCGATCCGGATTGATCATCGTACGCCACATATGGGCCGAGGGACTGTTGTCGTAACCGAGGCCTTCTTTCGGCTGTTTGAAGTGCCGTCCGATGATATCAATGAATGGATCAAGGGACACGTCCATATCCTTATTGAAGCCATACGTATCATTCAGGGTAATCAGACGGGCTTCCATATACCATTTATGTTTTCTCGCATATTGATAGGCATCTTCTATATATGGTTCAGGCACGTAATCCTTACCGAAAATACGGTTGTATAACTCTGGATATTCATAGCCAACCGAATCGTCGGGATAGAAACGCAACGCCTGGTGGTACCGGATACCCCATGTGATTTTCTCATCGACATAAGGTTCGATCATCTGCGCGCCCCACCAACCATGATCCGGCTTTGCCAGATTAAGGACAATGTCATGTATTAGACAGGACATGATGGTTAGTTCCGGTTGGCCTGTTTTAAGTGCATGGTGTGCACTTTGCAAACAGTGTCGATGGGTAGCCCGTGAGAATCTCCGTTCAAAAAAATCAACGAGGGTAGGTTGTTTGGGCAATGGTTTCAGCTCTTCTCCCCGTCGTTTGTCAAAAACATGACCAATCCCTTTATACACCTCTTGAAAAGGCGGCAACCGGGTCTGCTGCCCGGATGGGGCTTGTGCCGGGGGTTGTTGATCCTGGCCTAACATATCGATCATTTCATGTTCCAACTCTTCTGCCAGGGCCTCCGGTGCCATAGCAGCCACGGCGGCCGCCCCCCCTAACTTCGCGATAAAAGCCCGTCTATCGATATTGACATCACTCATCGATCATCTCCTTTATATAAGGTATTCAAAGATAAGATACGATTCAGGAATTTAAAAAATACGTCCGTACACAGATGGCATGGAGGTCGAGACATCCATCCTGTACATACGAAAAATGATGTTATTTGATTTACATAGTATAAAATTGTCTGGAGCAGAGAGGATATTACCTTAATATATACATATATTTGGTCAATCCAATAAAAAAATCTACAGTGTGGCGATCCGTACATCCCACATGTTAAGTGCCATGCCCATTATCTTATCCTTTACTTCTCAATGGTCAGGCCTGGTTTAGCTTGTTGCAGCGCATTAATCTGTTTAGGAGAAAGACTACTGTTATATAGGTTCAGAGATTGTAGACGTGGAAGACGTGAGAGGGGCATCAAATCTGTGATCGCGCTGGTATAGCTTAAATCCAGGGTAAGCAGGCCGGTAAAATTCGAAAGCTCGGTCAAATCTCGGAGGGCATCATTGTAACTGAGATTAAGGGATTTAAGGTTGGTCAGACGAGGAAATCCGGTGAACGATTCCAGATTCGCATGGTAACTGAGGTCCAAAGTCTCCAGACCAGCAAGATGCGAAAGCGCTTCAAAATCTGTGAAGGTGGTTTTGTAGAGGTTCAGGGATTTCAAGTTGGGGGCATTTGAAAGGCCTGTAAAATCCGTCAATTGGTCATCAGAACTTAGATTCAGTTTCTGAAGACCGGGTAGAGACGGTAAGCTTCTCAGGTCTGTCAGTGAACTGTTGGAACTGAGGTCGAGGCTCTGCAAGTTGGAAAACCTCGATAGCGCGGCGAGGTCCGTGAACTCCGCCCCATTGAAATCGATAGATAGTTGATGCCGGGTATGTAAGGTCGTGATATGAGTAAGGGCTGCGTGAAACTTATCATTATCCATGGCCCCCTCTATCCGATACATTTTTTCGTCAACGGTCGTCGCAGCGATATCCATCTGGTTCAGGGCTTGAACGGCTAGGGCCTCTTCCTCTTCGGGTGTGATCCCACACCCTGTAAACAGCACGCTCCCCCCAAGGACGATAGCCGGTAGAATAAATAACAAACGTGCAATCATATAAAATGGTCTCCTTGACCTGTCCCTTTAATCAATATGAACATCTCTGTGGCTTCTCAATAGTCCCGAGGTTACGGATTACGTTCGTTCCACCGACGCCGATGGCCTGCGCATCCCGAGTACCCACCAGCTTAACCCCGCAAAGAACAGGATCAACAATGTCCACCCCCCCATGTTCAGGAGCAGGGTCAGATCAAACGTCGGCCACGTGATCTCATATTGGCTCAATATATGATACCGATCCGTCATCCAGTGCCAACCCGTATGCGCAACGAGCACCGACATGATGAGGATACCCATGCGCTCTTTGACGCCGATTCGATACAACAGGCCCAGGGCAGGTATAAGCAGTATGAGCACAAGAACCTGACCGAGTTCAACGCCGACATTGAAAGCCAGAAGCGAGGTCAAGAGGTGCGACCCGCCGAACTGCAAGGTCTCCCTAAGGGCAAATGAAAAACCGAACCCATGAATTAGTCCGAAGCCGAAGGTGATTACCCATCGCCTGTATAAGTGTGCACCAAGGATGTTCTCCAGCGCCATATATACGATGGAAACGGCAATCAACATTTCAACGAGGGGTGGAAACCACAAGGTATCGGGGGTCAGGCCGAAGGCCGATGCGACCAGCGTGATCGAATGGGCCACCGTGAACGCCGTAACAATGGAGAGGAGGGATCGGAACTGCCGAAAGGGGATGACCAGGCAGAGCAGAAACAACAGATGATCGATGCCGTCCAGGATATGGGCAAATCCAAGGGTCGTAAATCGAATAGCGGCCTGATACCAGCGGGGATCGAGGGGAACCAACCCTGGATCACCGATATATTCGTAGACACACGCTTCTCTATCCGGCGGGAGAAAGCGCAGGACCGTGACGACACGCAAGCCTAACCCTTCCAGGCCGGGATCGATCATAAAATTGGCCTGGTCTGATTCAATCGGATATTCAAACGCCACATCAATCAGGGCCTGTTGCCAATAGAGCTGAGTGCCAACAGGTAGTTTGGGCCCGGTGATGCTGGCAAGTGCCGCCTCGTAACTCCGAAAAGATTTATCAGAAGGAATGGAAGCCCGCACACCCACGACCTTCGGGACGGGCAGCTGTTTGCCATCCTCGAATAACTTCACCTCATCCCCCATCCACAACATCGCGGCATTGTGCAACTCCCCATCGGCCTGTGCTATATCCAGATAGCCCGGCCCCAGTACAGGGAAAGACATGTCACGCATGGCGCTAAGCGGAGCCCGGATGAGGAGGATCATCCGGTTGCCGTCCGGTTTTACGTACAGCTGGATCGTAAGGTCACTTGGAATATCATGGGCAGATACCCCGGTTGGTGACAGCATCACGACAAGCATCAACAAAACGGCCAGTAGACCCGATGAAACAACACGGTGTACCCTGTTCAGCACGGCTTTTTCCCCTATAAGGACAAACCAGCCGACCTGATGGCCAACTGGTTTGTCCTTAATATTCTGATATATTTATTGATGGTTTGACAACATCGTTCTATTTGGTAGCCACCGGCCACACGACACCCTGTTCCTTTTCCTTCACTTCTCGAAGGCCCTTGTAAACAAATTTCTGGACACGTTTTCCTTCGTAGGTCTCGGTGGTGTAGATGTTCCCTTTCGAATCGGTGGCAATGCTATGGACGGCGAAGAACTGACCGGGTTGACGACCACCATCACCGAAGCTGGTCAATATTTCCATCGTCTCACGCAGGATGACATGGACCTTCATGTTCTTGCCATCAGCAAGGTAGAGAAATTTCTGCTCCGGGTCTTTCGAGAAAGCAATATCCCAGGTAGACCCATCACCGAGGGTGTTTTTTGCTACAACCAATTCCGTGACGTAGGTACCGTCTTTCTGAAAAACCTGAACCCGGTTATTCGGACGATCACAGACATAGACAAACCCGTCGTTTGACGGTTCTGCGGCATGTACAGGCGTACGAAACTGCTGTGCCGGTGGTTCATCAGGATTATATCGGCCGAGATTGGCATCATCGGGTTCGTTGCCGTATGCCCCCCATGCCCGTTTGAAGGCGCCGGTTTCGATATCGATAACAACTACACGCTTGTTCAGATACCCATCGGCGACATAGGCTTCATTGGCGGCGGCATCAAATGAGATCTTGGCCACACGACCGAAATTTTCGGTATCCATACTATTACCGACATAACTCGGATTCTCCGCATCGAAGCGCGCAGCACGCCTGGCACCCGGTTTGCCAAATTGTTTCAGGAATGTCCCATCCTGAGCAAAGACCAGAATATGGGCATCATTGCCGCCATTCCCACCGATCCAGAGGTTATCCATCGGGTCCACACCTATACCGTGGTTGGAGCTCGGCCAGTCATAGCCTTCACCCGGTCCACCCCAGGAATGGAGCAGATTGCCTTCCTGGTCATATTCCAGGATATTCGGTGCCGGGAGACAACATTCGCTTGTGGGCGGATCCTGCGCAGCACCCAGCTCCGTTCTGGCGTTTCCGTTGCCCCGATGTATGATCCAGACATGATCCTCCGAATCAACGGTCACGCCAATGGCCGAGCCCAGCACCCAATGATTTGGCAACGGCTTTGGCCACATCGGATCTACTTCGAACATAGGGGCGACAACAGCGCCTTCAGGGATCGCCTCAGTCATGCTCTCCGTACCCGTATTCTCGCCGCATGCGGCAACGAGCGAAATGACCAGTGCCCATGCAAGAAAATGATGTTTCCACTTCATATATTTCCTCCTGTAATTAAGAAGAATATGCACATGGCCGATCAACCAGATCGGTCGGATGCGCGCGGTTTTTATTTTGTATTCAGTAATATGGTTTTGTGGCAGGTAGCGGCAGCTACCCTTGGTATCCTATCATCAGCGAAAGTAGTCTCTCCGCCCGATGAGGTCAAGGATTTTATGCAAGTGATTTTGGCCTGTTTCCCTTTGTCATCCCGGCGGACGCCATGCTGACTCAGAAATAAGGGTATACACCTGAGATTGCCTCGAATCCTATGACCGGCCAGACTTATCAGGGTTGATCGTACCCCGATACTTCAATATATTAGATGGATATGTAATTAATACCATTCACCACAATACACGACAAAAAATAAAAAGGCTCTAAATATGAGGGCCTCTATTTCCGTCCACGGGACGAAAATGGTTCCCGAGCGCAGCCGAGGGATATATTATGAGCTGACTTGAAATAGATCTCTCCACTCACGCCGATCGGTCGAGATGACAAATTGATTTTTTGTCGTGTACCATGACCATTCACAACAAAATGTATTCAATTCACTTTATCATCTCGCCTACCTATAATTCATGCGTCAATAAGAAAGGAACCTCATGTCTGCCAGAGTCACAAAAATCGAACGGTTCACCCTCGTTGTCCCCTTTGTAGATCGGGTTCGCCGTGAAATGGAACGCGCCGGCATCCATACCTGGTCCGAGCTGGAAATCACCCGTGTCGAGACCGACGCTGGCATGATCGGGTGGGGTGAGACCATCCAGAATTACACCTGGGGACGGGTCCAAGCCCAGGAAAAGGTGATGGGTAAATCCCCTTTTGAGACCATGTGGGATGATAGTCTGGGGGCCGGGCTTCAGATGGCGCTCTTTGATGTGGCTGGTAAACTGGCTGAGGTGCCGGTCTATCGGTTACTCGGTCCTAAGGTGCGGGATTGGTGCCCCATCTCCTTCTGGGACCACGACATGTCACCGGAGAAATATGAGGTCGAAGCAAAAACAGCCGCGGACCTGGGCTATACCTGTATCAAGATCAAGACACGTCCCTGGTTTGACGTGCGGGAGACCATCCGGCGGATCAGTGAAGGCACCCCCGATCACTTTCGTATCGACGCGGACTGGAATGCCTTCCTGAATAATGCCTCCAATGCCATCCCTATCATGAGAGAGCTGGAAGAGACCTTCCCTAAGATCAAGATATTCGAAGATCCCATTCCGCGTAACGATGCCTCAGGCAACCGTTTTCTCAGAACACAGATCCAAACGGCGATTGCCCATCACTACGGTTCAATCGGGGCACGGGAAGGGCTTGAGATGGGCGGGGTTTGCGACGGATGGGTTCTGGGTGGTGGCGTGGCACAAGTCACGAGGCAAGCCGCTACGGCGGCAGAGATGAATATGCCATTTTTTCTTCAAATGGTGGGTGCCGGACCGACCACGGCGCTCTCCTTGCACCTGAGCGCTGTACTCAAGCAAGCCCAATGGCCGACCATTACCTGCCATGAGCTCTACGAACACCATCTGCTGACGGAACGGATTCCTGTGGTTGGAGGCCATGCCCGCGTGCCAGAAGCGCCTGGATTGGGGATCGAGCTGGACCAGAACATCCTGGAGAAATATCGCGTTGAAAAGGCCGACCACACGCTCCCAAGACGATTAATACGCACCACACGTCCGGGTGGGGTAACCATCTATTTTACAGGATCTTCTCAGATGTGGACCTTCTACCAGGGGGGCAATCATCCCGTGGATGAATGGGGCTGCCATACAGAGTTGGTTGACGACGATGGCTCAGTGGATTTTGGGACGTTGTTTCAGAAGGCGAGCATTTCGCCAGTGATCACATCACGCGGGTGAAAATACTGTGAAGCGTGAACTGTAAATTCAAGTCACAATCACGCTTCGCGGTATGTTCCCTAATTCGATAAAATAGATTCAACAAATTCTTTCAAATCGGGAACCGTATATGGTTTGGCAAGGAAAGGGGCATTCTGGAAGGCAATCGGGCCACGGTGGGGGATCTGGCGTGTGTACCCTGAGGTGAATGCCACCAGGATTTCCGGCTGGTTTTCACCGAGTCGCATGGCAAAATCAATACCGTCGATGCCGGGCATGGTGACATCGATCAAGGCCAGCGCGATCCCCGGTTCCAATTTTTGGAGGCCATCAAAACCAGATAAGACCCCCCGAACATCATATCCAAGGGCTTTCAGGATTTCGCTCGTGGTCTTGGCCGCGATTTCATTATCGTCAACTATAAGGATGGATTTGCTCATAATTTAATAATAAACCGATGGGCATTATCTGTAAGTGATTGAGATCACATTTCAGGGGAAATAATAAAACATCTCGAATTTATAGTCAATGTAAACCTATTATTTTCATCTATTTCAAAAAGAATAAGACACCAGCTATTCTGTTTTAAAGCCCATGAGCTGACCGGCCACAAGGTCAGGTAGGCCACATTTGAAATTAAATTCAAAATCTCTTGTAGATCATAATACTCTCGGCACTTGATAGCTGAACACGTATCGGCATCCCGCTACGCCTTTTGTCGTTATTTTACGAGATGAAACTCGGTCTGCCGCGATAGGATCCACGATACATTTCCATTCGCATCAACACCGGCGTCTTCCTCCAGGCCAACACGCAACTTTTGACCATCCCATTCGGGGATCGGGGTAATGGCAGCCAGTTCGATGGAATGCCAGGTGTCTGGTAAGAGAAGCACATCACCACGGCCTGGTACGCCCTGTTGCCGATCCCACAGGCCGATCAGGGGACCGGCACCATGGCCGTGGTCGCCGATGGGATGGGTATAGACGGTACCTTCAATGCCCTCGGCTTTCATAGCAGCCAGGGTTCCGGCCAGAATATCATTGCCACTTTTACCGGTCTTCATGTGTTCCGACAAAAGATCTTGCATCCGATTGGCATTTTTCAAGGCCTTTTGGATACCGGCGGGGGGTTCTTTCTCCCCATCGCGTAACACATACCCCATATGCTGTGTATCGGTATTCAGTCCCATCGCGATAATACCGAAATCGACGTGCAACACGTCACCGCGCTCAATAGGTGCGGCTTCATTCTCACTCAGCAACCCCGCCGTGTCAGACCCCTTTCGGTAGCGACTGACCGACGGATGAAACCAGACGCCCAGCCCTTTATCATTGACCTCTTGTCTGAGCCACCAGACAATATCTTCGGTGGTTGTTACGCCCGGAGTCACCACTTCACTGGAAAAGGCACGGGCAATCAGGCCATGAACGAGTGCCATCATACGGCGATAGGTATCTTTCATTTCAGGCAGGCGTATCGCGAGATAATCCAAGGGTAATAACTCCGCACGAACGACGCGGGCAGCCCATTTTTCACCCAGGGCATCCATCAACATATCCCGTTCGGCACCCGATAGACCGTTGGAAAAAGCATGGGTATTAGACACATTGATCCCAATCGTACCGGGCTTACGGTCCTCAATCAGCTTACGCAATAAGGCCCACTGGCCTTCGCCCCACAGTTCTCTGTTCTCTATATCTGGATCGCGATAAACGGTGTACACCCCACCCTGGGAGCCTCCCCCGAGGGCCAGCCGTTCGACACCTGCCACCTCCCCTCGATCGTGAAAAACATAGATCGTCCGCCGTCGGGCAGCAAACGTCGTTGGGGCAGCGAGAGAGAAATACACTGGATCTTCATTATATTCACTGCAGATGACCAGCCACATATCCACGCCATGTCGCCGCATCAATGCCGGTAGTACCCGGTCGAGCCGGGCTTCAAGCCATCGCATCTGAACTTTGGCTTGTTCGCGTAACGTGCCCAGGGGGCGTTGTTCGTTTTGCGCCCTGATCTGAAGGGGCGTCCAAATAACACCTGTTAACAATAATAAACCCACCAGGCATAGGGTACGAAGGCGTGCCTCCGTGCTGTGCATATATTCTCCTTTATAAACTCGCCGTTGCAGTTGATCGAAGACAGGCCACCATGTCTACTTTCACAGGGGAGATGACCTACCGAGGACAACGAACAACTTGGGGTAAATAGTCCATGGGATGACCTGACCATGATAGTACGAACGACATGTATTGACAAGATGAAAACGTGCGGTTCAATCAGAGAGGATTATTTTGCAGGAGTGAAGATACAAGCAGAGATAATTTACACGAGCCAGACTGTTTCAACCAACATGGGCCGGTTGGATGAGTCAAATGGCGCCCGCTAACTTATTCCGGATAATACGAAGCTATTTTTTTATTTATTTGGATCGCCTGTTGCTGGCTTCAACACTGAGGTTAACACTTTACTCCTGATTGTCGTCTTTCCTTCTGTCGGTTTACAACCTTTTTCAATACCGATACGTCTAAGCGTTGTAACAAAAAATCAGAGTTACGCGTCAACCGCAATGATCGGTCGTTCTCGTTCTACTTGTCACTTGTCACTTGTCACTAAGGAAAAATCATGTCCCCCCTCCGCTTCATTTCCGCTACGGTCCTCTCCCTCCTTCTTATGTCGTCTTCGGTTTTTGCACAGCGTCATTTGCAAACCAAGCACCCGATGAAAAGCATGTCGGCCGTTGAACTGGTCGGTGAAGCCCCTCAAATTGATGGGTTGTTAAATGATGAAGTGTGGACGTATGCCTATAATTCCAGTGACTTTCAACAGCTGTTACCCATTGAAAATTCAGTCGCATCAGAATCCACAACGGTGTATATCGCCTATGACAGTGAAGCGTTTTACGTCGGTGTGATGATGTTCGACAGCGAACCAGATAAAATAAGAGCCCGGCTGGCCAGGCGGGATCAGGGCAGTGAAACGGATCGCATCAATATCTACTTTGATCCGTACCTGGACCATCAAACAGGCTATCAGTTCACCATTACCGCCGGGGGATCTTTAACGGACGGCCTGCTGTTTAATGATACCAGAACCGATAACAGCTGGGATGCGGTCTGGGAAGGGCAGGCTAAGGTCACCGATAGGGGCTGGAGCGCGGAGTTTAAAATTCCTCTGCGGATCATGCGGTTTAACGACACCATGGGCGAACAAACCTGGGGGTTCCAGCTGACCCGGTATATCAGCCGAAAACAGGAATGGGATCAGTGGGTATTACAGCGTAGAGACGAAAGTGGCTGGGTGTCTCGTTTTGGCCATCTCACCAATATTAAAGGCATCAAATCCCGAACCCCGGTAGACCTACTGCCTTACTCTGTTGGACGCACCACGCTTGAACCGAAATCCGTGAGTAATGTAAACGGCCGGAATTTCTTCTCCAATGCCGGCATGGATCTTCGATATGGGCTCACATCCAATATGACCCTGCAAGCCACAGCCAACCCGGATTTCGGCCAGGTGGATGCCGATCCCTCCGTGTTGAACCTGACCGTTTTTGAAAACTTCTTTCCAGAACGCCGGCCTTTTTTTGTAGAGGGGCAACAAACCTATCAGACCCCTATCCAATTGTTTTACTCCCGGCGGATCGGTCGTCGACCTGGTTATTTCTCAAGCCCGGCCGGTGCGCAGGATCTGGACCGACCTGCTTTCACAACCATCCTGGCGGCCACCAAACTCACCGGGAAAACGCAGAGTAAGACCACGTTCGGCCTGGTGAATGCCGTGACCTCATCAGAAAATACGCAGGTGAGCCTCAATGGTGTGGTCAGTGATTTCAAAGTGGAACCCCTGACCAATCATCTGGTCGGTCGACTACAACAGGATCTCAGAAGCGGTAATACACAGTTGGGGGTGATTGCTACAGCGCAGAACCGGCAGGGTGGGCACGATGCCTATTCCGGTGGGATCGATTGGAATCATAAAATATACGACAACCTGTATCGCTTCTCAGGTCAGGTCGCCGGTACACGAACCGGTCGGACCGTCAGGCAACAAGGGTATGGTATGAACCTCAACCTGGAAAAGCAGGACGGGTGGTTACGTGGGGGCGTCGATCTGGATGCATTATCTCCCGGCTTCAACGCCAACGACCTGGGCTTTTCCCGACGGGCGGATCGTATTAATACGGACGTTAATGTGTCTTTAATCAGTATTAAACCCAGAGGCCCTTTTCTACAGAATAACATCTGGTTAAATGTCAATCAAACCTGGAACTATGATGGCAATCATCTCCAGAACGACATCGATACAGGCATGTGGCATCAGTTTACGAATTTCTGGGCCATAAATTCTGGCGTGACCCGCCGTCTGGAATCGCTGGATGATCTGGATACCCGTGGAGGGCCACCGATTGTCAATCCTGCCGGTTGGAACTATTATGTCTGGTTAGGCAGTGATTTCAGCAAGCCGATTAGTGGCAGCATCTTTACAAGCTGGGGGTCTAATGATGCCGGCAGCACTAACCGCTCCATCAGTCCGCGACTTACCCTGAGGCCCTCACAACGGGTTGAGTTGCGTATCTCTCCCCGGTATAGCTGGAATCACAATGACGCGCAGTATGTCACTCAGGACAATAGTGGGTCCCAGACGGCTTATGTCTATGGGCAACTCGACACCAAAGTCCTTGATCTCACCACCAGAGCGGATGTGCTCTTCACCCGGGATATCAGTCTCCAACTCTTTATTCAGCCCTTCATGGCGATCGGGAATTATGACGACCTGGCATTCAAAACTCTGGCGGCCCCATCGACCTATTCCTTTACACCATACGGCGCCAGTGTTGGTAATCGGGATTTCAACAGCAGATCTCTGAAGAGCAATATCGTCTTCCGATGGGAATACCGGCCAGGCAGCACTTTCTTTTTCGTCTGGTCCCAATCACGAAGCGCCTTTTCTAATGACCCCACCTTCAAACCTTTCCGAAGTGTGTCGGATTCATTTTCAGACGATGGCCCCAACATCTTCATGTTGAAGTTCAACTATTTCTTCAATATTTAAGCCAATTTTTATGAAGGCCAGACCCCACAGGCTTTTACCCACGGTGCGCAGGGTTTATCCCCCACGCGCCGTGGGTATTTTATTATGACCCCACTTTAAACACCCTGCCCCTGCCAACCCATCCCGGATCGTCCGATTCAATCGCCTTTAGGCTTGACAGAAAATATAGAAAGATCATTTTACGATAATTATTTTAACCCATGTTGGCCTACCGTTTTTATACTGAGCCCTTTGCAAGGACCAAATCATGACCAAGGAAGCATTTGATCAGCATACCCTGCGCCTCAAGCTGGAGGGCTATACCATTCTCCCAGGTCTCTTGACGCCTGAGGAATGCGCGACAGGCCGGGCAGAACTTGAAGCCCGTTATCCCGATAGAGATCGAGGGGCATTCGAGTTTCTTTTCAACAAAGCCCGCATATTTGAACGGGTGTATCAGGTGGATGATCTTCGCCGGGTCATCCGTCACTTCATCGGGCAGGATGCGATCCTCAGCGCCGTATATGGCTCTGTGATTCAGCCTGGAGAAGGCGGGCGCGGGCTCCATGCAGACGGGGCGATCACCGGGCACAACCGGGCGGAGTCAATGGCCCCGGTGGACGAAGGGCGACGGATTACGAGTCATCCGATGGGCATAAATGTGGTGTTCTGTTTCAGTGACTTTACGGCGACCAACGGAGCGACAGAAATTGTGCCGGGCAGTCACCGGCACGAAGGGTTGGATATCCCGCAGGAAGCCTATCAACTCGCCCGAACCGCCGTGGCGGAAGAAGGATCAGCTATTATTTTCGATATAAACACCTGGCACGGGACGACGAAGAACCAGACCGATACGCCGCGATATGCCACCCTGAGCCCCTGGCGTCGGCGATGGACCAAAATCGAATACGACATGGCCCAGATGGTCAAGCCCGAGGTCCTGGAACGCGCGGGAGAAGACGGCCCACTGATCTTCGGCTTACCAGCCCAGGTCCCCTATACCGAAAGGTGGCAATGGGATCGCGACACAGGCGCACCAAAACCCGAGTGGGCTCACCTGAAACGCCCCTGAACCTATCACAAGCGGATCACAACGCCCCCATGTAAAGCCGCAATCCATTGCGGCTCTCTCCCAAGCTAGCCTATAGGAAGGACCAAGATGAGTAATCCCCTACTTCCCACAACCAATGCAGACGGTCTGCCCGTCATCCCCATGACCGACGCTCAGAAATACATCTTTGACCTGAAGGGGTGGCTCTGCCTGCCTGGCCTACTTTCAGAGGACGAGCTGGCATCCATTCGTGCCCACCAGATGAAATACCTCTACGAGCGGGAGAGCCTGCCTGTTCATGAACGGGATAACCATGGTGGCCCCGCCCAGATCTTACTCGACCATCCGGCGGTTGTGGGGGTATTAAATGAAATTCTGTCCCACCAATCCCTGGCCACGGAAGACTGCTACGGGTTCCGATATGATCATACCTATACCAGTCACCGGGAAGCGGGCCACGATAATTTCAATCCACATGGGGGCAGTGGTTACTTCAATTTCTCCGGGAACTCACACATCTATGAAATGCTACCCGGCAGGATACATGCCGGCTTAACGCGGGTCGTCTGGGAATTAAACGAAGTAGGCCCCGGGGACGGGGGCACGATGTTTCTATCGGGCAGTCACAAAACGGCCTTTACCCGCCCCGATGAAGTCAGCGGGCGGGATAGCGCGTTGTGGGAAACCTATACCTGCCCGGCCGGGTCGGTGGTTCTTTTTACTGAAGCCTTATGTCATACCGGCACCAATTGGACGAATAGGGATCGAGACCGCCTGTGTCTGTTCACCTGTTACAACACCGTCAATGCCAAATGGGGCAAAGGCTGCCCGGTGGAGGAAGTCGTGGACGCCATGGCCCCGAAACGTCAGACCCTCTTTCGAGGCGTCTGGGCCGGGATGAGCGAGGTGCCGGAGATCAACAGGTATTACGATAGAGCCAATCATGCGGTATAATAATATGGGCCTGACGAAAGCAGGTGCCCTTGGATGACACAGGCAACCGCCCCATAACCCGGCGCATTTTCGCGGTCGTGATGTTGCTCTGTGTGCTCTGGGGCGGTTTGATGGTCTCTATCAAGGTAGGGCTGGACGGGGTACCACCGATCCTCATGGCGGCCCTGAGATTCGGCCTCGGAGCAGGCTGTATTTATGCCTGGACACGTATCGTCGGCATGAGGCTATCTCCCGCCCCCGGTACCCATCTCCTGCTTGCTGCACCGGCTGTGATCCTCGTCGGGCAAATCTTGACCATGAACATTGGTGCACAATATACATCGGCCAGCCATGCCACTGTCTTTATGCAATCCTATCCGTTCTTCGTAGCGATGATCGCCCATTACATCATCCCGGGGGACCGCCTGTCCCTGAAAAAAATCCTCGGCATGATCCTGGCCGGCGCAGGGATGGTGTGGACCATGGGCGATGGCCTTGGGGACGCGGGCGCCATAAGTGGTGATTTACTGGTGGTGCTCAGTGCGATGTTTCTCGCCACCCAGATTGTCGTGCTCAAACATCTGGTCCGTCGAATCGAACCCGTCGCGCTGATTTTCTGGCAACAGCTCCTCGCCCTGCCCGTTTTCATTTTACTGTGGCTAACGACCGAAGGGGATCTGCCAATTTCCTTTACCCCAACCATTATCGTAGCGATCGTATACCAGGGCGCCGTCATCGCCGGATTCTGTTTTGTGGTCTCTACTTGGCTCTTAAAGGCCCACAATGCCAGCCAGATCAGCGCCTTTTTCTTCACGACCCCGCTCTTCGGCGTCCTGCTGAGCTGGTTGATCCTTGGAGATCAGATTACCATACACTTGCTGGGCGGCTTACTGCTCCTGGCCATAGGCCTCTGGGTGATAAATTTAAAAATGGCATTACATGTGAAGACCATGAATACACACCGTTGCTGGACGAACTGGTGGGCAAATTAAGTGCGCAATTGGGCGTCATATTAAAGTATGATGTTCAACCGTTAACAATTCCAAATGCTATCAGGTGTATTGTATATAGTGACCCACATTTATTCGGCCCTGTCGGCATATCACTTATTGCCAATATTGTCGTAGAATGTGATCTTGTAATGTGTGACCTGATGATTTATAGCAATGATAGTCGGCTGGATTGAAATTACGATAGTGGCTCGTATTTTCAATTTATATATGAGTTTGAAAATAGTAAACCTTGGATAAGTAAAGGCTGGCACTCAGACGAACATGGTGAGTATGACAGCTTCAGGGAAATTAACAAGGATGGGTGCTAATCCAAATAACCGATTTTTATGTAGTACTTAATGTAGTTTCCCGGCTTTCATGATGGATTACGATAAAATGGTCTTTCATCGATCATGCCAAATCCCAATCCCATGATCAGAATCCATCACAATGGGAAAACGTCATCAGTATAGCAAATTAATTGGCCTTCTGTGTGCCGTTTGAGAAAGAGAGTAACCGTGACCGTACATCAGGACCATACCCCGACGCCCGAGACTGAATGGCCATTGTTTTCATGCATCGCCTTTCGATTTGTTTTTACCTACGCCATCCTTTTTCTCGGGAGTTTCTCCGCGTTCTTTGTGCCCTTGTCGTTTCCTATCGCGGCTATCAGTCAAATGGTATGGGGCGCCTTGATACCGTGGATAGCAGATTACATTTTGCTCGTCCCGCCCCCGCCATTGGTCTCTGATGGTGATGGACTCGGGCAATGGATACAATTCGGGGGTTGTGTAACGCTTGCCGCGGTCGCCACATTGATCTGGAGTGTCGCTGACAGGCGGCGAAAGAACTACGCCACGCTCCACATGTGGCTCCGGGTTATGCTACGATATGCCCTGGGGATCGCGATGGTCACCTACGGCGTCTTCAAGATCTTTCATCTCCAGATGCTTCCCCCGCACTTTGCGAAGCTGGTGCAGCCCTTTGGCGATGCCTCACCGACGTCGTTGCTCTGGATCCTCATGGGCTCTTCCCACGCGTATTCGGCATTCACCGGGGTGATCGAGATGCTGGGGGGCGTGTTACTTTTCAACCGTCGTACCACCACGCTGGGTGCGCTCATTTCACTCGGCGCCCTTGCCCAGGTGGTCGCGCTGAACCTGAGCTACGACGTGTCCGTGAAGATCTGGTCGATGAATCTTCTGGCGATGTCGCTCGTCCTCATTGCCCCGGACCTTCGACGGCTGATCCACGTCCTCGTGCAAAATCGACCGAGTACACCAGTGACCTTCTCCCCGCTGTTTCGGCGCGCGAAGCACAACCGCATCGTCTTTGGCATCGGTGTAGCCTGTCTGGTGATCACTTTCGCATTCAGGGTTGTAGGTCTCGCCAATGGACGGGGACAGGCCTACAGTCGAACCCCTACGCCGATCTACGGCATGTATGACGTAGAGTCCTTCACATCCAATGGGGTCCTTTTACCGCCGTTACTCACGGATGCCCGGCGATGGCGCAGGGTTATCATCGAGCGATCCGGCCTGGCAAGCATCCACCTTATGAACGACGTGAGCCGAGATTATCTCACGAGCGTAGACCCCGAGAACGGCACCGTCATGTTAGTCGCCAATCCGGACACCACAGTGACCACCGCTGGGGCGACCAGGTTGGCGTATAATCCCCACCTCATCGAGGTTCGCTTTGAACAGGCTATCGAAGCCGACCCGGACGCGGGACTGGAGCTGATGTTCTCACGACCAGTCGACGACACGCTCATTCTCGGTGGCCAGTGGGAAAGCGATGTGATCCGTGTCCAACTGAAACGGATCGACGAGTCCCGGTTCCTCCTTCTGAACAGAGGTTTTCACTGGGTTCAATATGCCCCGTTCTTTCGGTGACAGCTGGCCTTTCCCAAATCTCACTGTCGATCTCCTGTCCGCAGGAACTACCGATTATCCTATTGACAGGGGCGAACGGTAGTTTTTTGACGAGGTTTCTTTCCATAAGTATATTACGAACTCGGATGGGTTCCGAAATCGAAGAGATCGGTGTGCCTTAATGACAGAGAAGATACAATAATGAAGACATCCAACCAGCAATCCAATATCCAGACTGTGACAAAGTTAAATGGCCTTATCGCATTTTGGAATTTCGATCACACCGGGGACGACACCTGGATTTCTCAATATGACGTTAAGGTCCAGGACCGGTCTTACCCGCTCCACCTAAAGCGTATTGGGGATACGAATGGATACGCGTTAGCCAGCTGGCCTTATACCGATGATCATTCCAAGCTCATGTTTGACCATGATGGTCCACTCGGCAGTGCGATACGCTTCAACCAAGGATACATCTATGGTGCCGTCGAGCGGCAGGATTTCGATGGCACCTTGCTGGATATTTGCGGCAAACGCCCCTTCACCATAATGGCCTGGGTTAAGTTCATCGACAAACGCCATATGGTCGCCGGTATCTGGGACGAAGGTGGGTGGGACAGGCATGAAGGACGCCGGCAGGTGGCGCTCTTCGCGGGACTGTTCAGGCAAAAAGGTGTCATCGCTCATATCTCATCTACGGGCTCCGCATGCTATCCACAGTCAACCATTGATGGGGCCCAATATGCGAGATGCCGCGCAATGGATGGCCAGCCTTTCGAAAATGGTCAATGGATTGCCATGGCCATGACTTTCGACCCCGACAAAGGAGAAGTTTCGGCTTATCTTAACGGGACGATGACCCCGCATTATGTGAACGATCCAGTAATTCAGGATATTTACCCATACCAAGATAAGCAGGCTGTTAACCCGTTCAATTTTCCCCTGCCGATTTACTCGCCTCGCGCCTTTGTGCTCAAATACAATGGCTACAATCTCAAGGAGGACGGAATCAGCGAACACCGTCTGCTTGTCGACCTGGATAACCTTAGCTTAACCTACGCGCAGGATAATTTAAGCCCAGAGCATCCAGATACTTTCCGGATCCTCTTTGATATTAGGCGGAACAGTGCCAGTATCCTGGACATGCCATTAGAGATGGATGGCATTCATGGTCGGAGCGCAACCCTATCAACCGACACGACCGTTATGGTGAATGATGAGATCCGGACAAGTCTTGAGACGAGAAGGGACGAGCAATGGGTACAGGTCGGTACGGTCGTCAAAAGAAAGATCCGAGAGGGTGCCCCATTCACTTTCGGCAGAGCACTGGGCCTGGGAACTGAAGCCATCGATGAGGGGTCACACTTATTCATAGATGGGGTGGCGGTCTTCAATCGTATCATGAAACAGGCAGAGCTCAATACGTTGAGCTTTACTAAAACCAGGGTTTGATTTAGCATAACCATTAATCATGTTCATCACATGGCAAACAAAGAGGAGACTTTCTAATGGCCGTTCCTGAACACACCGTCCACTATCTCGAAATCGTGACGCCGGATGTAGAGGCCATGCGCCGCCTGTATTGTGGTGCCTATGGCTGGGACTTTCAAGCCACCGGCCCCGAATTAGGAAACGCGTTCGTAGCCGAACTTCCTGACGGATCGCTTTGTGGTATTCGTGCCCCTATGCACGAAGAGGAGAAACCAATCGTACGCCCCTACCTGCGCGTGGCCGATCTCGAGTTGGCCATCGAGGAAGCATCGCAATTAGGTGCCCAAATCGCGCTCGATTCGATGGATATTACTGGTTATGGAAGGATTGCTATCTATATATTCGGTGGCATCGAGCAGGGGATCTGGGAGGTCGCATAATGCGTCGGTTTTTTGTTCTTTCATAGAGAGATCAGAAATACACGTGGTGTGCTAACCTCAGATGTACAAAAAACAACACCCGAATAACGAAGATTCGGTCATTAACCAACGGTCGATGAGGTGAAATACCATCCGCCTGATGGCCCTGATAGAAAGCAATTAACGATCACTTACTGAATAAAGTAAAAGCCAGGGAAACACGGGTCAATACAACATCAATTGTGAGACGTAAACGGGAGATATGCCATGATCCATCAGTACCACGATCCCTCTCAACCGAGGCGGATGTTCTGGTGGTAAAGCCGAATGAAGTACATATTTTTATCCGGCATTCAGACGACTATCATCATTTTGTCATCCAAACCCCATTTGTCCCCGGAGATAAGGACTTATCCAAGAGAAGTTAAATGAGGCCTTACTCCGAATCTGATCCCTGACAACCGGGATTATGTTCCAGGAATTCAAGCAATTTCTCAGCAGCAATTTTATTCCCAATACTACTGGTGTGGGTATTGTTAGGCATGTAAAGATCTATAGTGTTAATATGAACCGCTTCCTTAAAATATCTATCCAGTCTCAAAAGACCATAATGCCTGTTCAACTTGCTGAGAATACTCAGCCCTCCCCAACTTTGGTCCTCTAAAAATTCCTCATAGATACTGAGCTTGTCGGGAAAGACAAGCAGTGAAAAATGCGTCTTGCCATTGCTTGATACCGCATGGTGGATGTCATGGAGAATGACCGCTGCTTCTGTGATTTTGTCATCCGAAAATGCTTTCCGGGAAATGTCTTCTCTGGTAATCAGAAGGCCATGCTGATTCACGCTTGAAAATACACCTCGCGCCGTATCCTTCATATCCAATAATAAGGCCATGTCTGCATTTTCATCCTTCATTAAGGCTCTTTGAATATAGCTGACCGTGTCAGAGAACCCCCTTTCGATATCATCCCATGTCCGCTTTCTATTTACCATTTGCTTGACCGTTTTAATCGGCTGAAAGGATAAAGCTGGAGCAGGATTCTGAATATCATGATCATTAACCACTCTGCTTGCCACCCGTCCTTCTCGCAGCAAGTGTTCTACCAATGATCTTTCTACAGATTGATAAATGAGCATCCGGGGCGGTGTGGCCGTAAATTGGGGAGACGCAAGGAGGGTATGGATATCCGTATGATCAAAATGTATGGCAAGAACGGAATAGCCGGTTTTTTCGATAAAGTAATTAACCCACGCGATCTTTTCTGAGTAGAGAGTAAAGGAATCGCCTAAAACCACGACATCATAGTATTGGTCATATTCATCAATATGTTGGGCGACGTGAAATAAATCCTTCTCGAACTCTTCTCTGGGATTATTCCACCCAAATTCAGCCTCTCGATACCCACCAATTCTTGTTAAATCACCGTTGAGCGGCTCGTTGCGGTATAAAATGGTAAACACCACGATCCAGACCAGCAGCACGATAGAGAAAATAATCGTATTATATATTTTCGACATAGATGCCATGTCTCTTATTAAAATTGGAAATACAAAAATTCACTGACGTCTGTCATTTTTAAAATAATATATATAAACCCGATACTGATAATGAACGCGGAAATTTTGTTCGGTTGCCATTGTATATGGGGAAAGGTCCACGGGGTGATCTTACCCATCAACGTTTCATGGGCCGAGAGATATTTCCGCATGACCTGTTGGGTATTGGGGGCAAAGAAGGCGATGATAAATAAAATCAGCAGATCTCGCAAAGCATCTATCCCTCCGAAACGCGGCGTAAGTTTTAATGGGATACCTAGACCTACCAGCCCTGTACTCAAATCATATCCCATGACCTGATTGAAATAATACCCCATGATCCGTGGCAAAATGAAATCATTCATGCCCATCATCCCCTGAAGGACGTGAATAGCCCCATCGAGGCTCTCCGCTCGAAAAAATACCCAGGCCAGAACAACGGCCATAAAGGTAAGGATTCGCGATATCACACGTCCTGACCGGGTGGTCCGCTCCAAGTCATGGCCTGTCGAACGCCGTAGGGCATGCCACAGGTGATTAATACTCAGGTAGAAACCGTGCAGCGCCCCCCATAAGACAAAGGTCCATCCGGCGCCATGCCATAATCCACCGAGAACCATCGTGATCATAAGATTTAAATACCTTCGGAAAACACCTTTTCTACTACCGCCCAATGGAATGTACAAATAATCCCGAAGGAAACGAGACAGGGTCATATGCCATCGTCTCCAGAATTCGATCATATTAACGGCTTTATACGGAGAAGCGAAATTGAGTGGTAAATAGATCCCAAACATCATGGCGATA
>Ga0115002_10001622_pt1 | contig 30720 bp, 27 predicted proteins | sample ArcticOcean_MG_C_8_FD_89576 | JGI IMG/M metagenome (GOLD analysis project Ga0115002, IMG submission 89576) | Marine microbial communities from western Arctic Ocean - ArcticOcean_MG_CB11_86 | ecosystem: Environmental > Aquatic > Marine > Oceanic | place: Arctic Ocean: Canada Basin | collected... | reverse complement strand
TAGGTGCCACGATGCTGTGCGTCACCAGCGACATGGAGGCCGCGCATAGTCTTTATGACCACCTAGTTATGCTCAACGAGGGACGGGTCGTCTGGAGTGGACCTACTCGGGACATCAACAGCGACGATAATCCCTATCTGCAACAGATGATCCACGGTCGCGCGGATGGCCCGATCAAGATGCGCTTGCGATCTGAGGAATCCGTTAGCTAGGGCGGGTAGGATCATCGGCGCCCGCGCTCGCGGGCAGCCGTGAAACCCACTTTCAATTCGGCGCAAAAATCCCTATATATTAGGTGCCGGGCTTGCCCGGCTATGGTGATAAACGTTGCATGGAATAAGCGTTGCGGACCCGGGGGCAGTACCCGGCGCCTCCACCACAAGCGCACGCGCTTGAACGGTGTGCCAAACAAGGGTGCGCTTCTGATGGGGGCGAACTAGGATCGACGTGCGTAATAAAGGTGTAATTTTTGCCCGGTATGATTCCGCCGTGACGGATCGCACTTTATAATTGCCAATGATAATGACTTGGCTCTCGCTGCCTAATAGGTAAGCGCGGTTTGAGGGGCGCCGGGCAACAGAAGCCCCTCACTACTCCCCAGCTCATATTCGCCAGCATAACCCCAATATTTTTTTGGGAAGGCGCCCGTCCGCAACGTTAGGTTGACCTTGCGTTAGCTGGTGTTCCCCCACCTGCCCCTCTAGTATTCAACTGGTTGCCAATGCTCGGTGAGAGCCAATCGTGATCGCGGCATGGGACGATGAGTAAAGACCAAATGCATTACAAAGAATTGGTCGACGACGCACTACGCGGCGTCGTTCGCCAAGCTCTGACGCGTGTGGCCGAGTCTGGTCTTCCCGGCAACCATCACCTCTACGTCTCGTTTCGCTCTCACTATCCGGGCGTTCTCGCACCCGAACACCTGCGGCAAAAATATCCAGACGAGATCACGATCGTTGTTCAGCATCAGTTCTGGGGCCTTACGGTCGGCGAAGATAGTTTTGATATAACGTTGAGCTTCAACGGTGCCCACGAGCTATTGTCGGTTCCGTTTGGTGCCCTAACCGGATTCGTTGATCCGAGTGTTCGCTTCGGCCTCCAATTTCAGGTCGAAGGCAATGACGACGAAAGTTCCGAAAGCGAGACCGTCGGCGCCAACAGTGAGATCTTAAGCACGATGGATCTGGGCGCCGAACCGATTGATGTGCCGCAACCCGATAGCGATAGCGCCGACGGCGAGAACATCGTTACCCTCGATCAATTTCGAAAGAAATAAGCAGTGCGCTGATTGCGGACGGTGGGTTGCTTAAGATCTGCTTTCTGACATTTGATCGTTGATGCCTGTCGATCCGGCCGATCTCCTCGCTTTTGTCGCCGCGGCGTTCGTGGTCGTTATTTCGCCAGGACCCGATACGCTGTTGATTTTGCGCAATACGCTGACGTCGGGGCGCAGCGTCGGTCTGGCAACGGTAACCGGCGTTCAGCTCGGCCTCGTCGTTCATACGACGGCTGCCATTTTCGGCCTGTCGCTGATCATCGTCTCGCTGCCTGCTTTGTACGGTGCCATCGCAATTGCTGGCGCGATTTATCTCGCTTGGCTCGGGTATCAGAGCATCCATGCCGGCGTCGTGTTTCTCGACGGCGTTGAGGGCCCCGTTATCAGCCCGACAAAGGGTCTGCGTGACGCCGCCATCACCAACATTCTCAACCCCAAGGTGATCTTTCTGTTCCTCGCATTGATGCCGAATTTCATAAACCCAAACGCCGGCAGTGTCTCTCTACAGCTCGCAACGCTTGGAATTGCGTTGATTATCGTCAACACAATTTGGCAGGGGGCACTTGCGCTGGCTGCCGAAGGCGCGCGCAAGTGGCTCGCCGAGGCACGTATCCAGCGCTCGCTCTCGTGGATTACCGGCGTGGTTCTCGTCATCTTTGCGGTGGCGTTAATCGTCGAACACGCGATCTAGCGCATTTTCAGGCCCCAGCAGCTCTCGCATACGCTAGACTTGGGACGCCGACATCAGGCAGGCCAGCGAAGGGGGACGTCATGGTAAAAAGAGCGACAGCGACGAGGATCAAGACCCGAACTGAAACCGATACATTCGGTCCGATCGAGGTTCCTGCTGATCGGTATTGGGGCGCCCAAACCCAGCGTAGCCGACAGAACTTCAAGATCGGTTGGGAGCAGATGCCGGATCCGGTGATCCGCGCCTACGCCGTTCTGAAGCGCGCCTGCGCAGTCGTAAATATGGGGCAGGGCGATTTGCCCAAGAGCGTCGGCAAAGGCATCGTCCGCGCTGCCGATGACATTATCGCCGGCAAGCTCGATGGCAACTTCCCACTCGTCGTGTGGCAGACCGGCTCGGGCACTCAGACCAACATGAACGTCAACGAGGTGCTGTCCAATCGCGCGATCGAGATCCTCGGCGGCAAGAAAGGCTCGAAGAAGCCAGTCCACCCCAACGACCACTGCAACATGGCCCAGTCTTCGAACGACACTTTTCCAACAGCTATGCACGTCGCCGCCGGCGAAGAGCTCTCCCGACGCCTGCTACCGGCACTCAAGCACCTCGAGCGTGGCCTGGCGCGCAAAGCCAAGGCCTGGAACAGCATCATCAAGATTGGCCGCACCCACACTCAGGACGCCACCCCGCTGACGTTAGGCCAGGAGTTCTCCGGCTACGCACATCAGATCGCCAACGGTATCGCGCGCGTTAACGCGACGTTGCCTCGCATCTACGAACTGGCACAGGGTGGTACCGCGGTCGGCACCGGCCTCAATACGACCAAGGGCTTCGATCGCAGGATAGCGGCCGAGATCCGCAAGTTCACCAAACTGCCGTTTGTGACCGCGCCCAACAAATTTGAAGCGTTGGCGGCGCACGACGCCATCGTCGAAGCCCACGGCGCCCTCAATGTGATCGCCGTCAGCCTCATGAAGATCGCCAATGACGTTCGTTTCCTGGGCTCGGGTCCGCGCAGCGGTCTCGGTGAACTGATCCTGCCGGAAAACGAACCGGGGTCGTCGATCATGCCGGGCAAGGTCAACCCCACCCAATGCGAAGCATTGACCATGGTTTGCGCACAGGTGATGGGTAATCAGACCGCGGTCAGTATCGCCGGCTCAAACGGGCATTTCGAGCTCAACGTATTCAAGCCGGTGATGATCTACAACCTGTTGCAATCGATCCGATTGATCTCGGATGCCGCGGTTAGCTTCCAGGATAATTGCATCGCCAACACCCAACCGAATCGCCGACGGATCACCGATCTCATGGAACAGTCTTTGATGCTGGTCACCGCATTGGCGCCGCATGTGGGTTACGACAATGCCGCCAAGATCGCGAAAACAGCGCACAAGGACGGCAGCACTCTAATCCAAGCGGCGAAAAAGCTTGGCCTTGCCAATGAAGAGCAATTCGCCAAGTGGGTGCGGCCAGAAAAAATGGTCGGACCGAGCTAACCATCAACCCGCCAGATACCGGCCTTCGCAAACGATCCGTTGTCATTGGGGGTCATGCCACCAGCGTGACCCTCGAGGAGGTTTTCTGGCGTGGCCTTCAACGTATCGCTGCGGCTCGTAAAACGTCAGTTAACACGCTACTCACGGAGATAGATCGCCAACGCGATGGCAATCTCTCAAGTGCGATCCGCGTCTATGTATTTGAGAAGTTGACCGGGGAGCGCAGCCTGCGCTCTTAGGTGCGTAAGATCGTCAGCGTCGCCTAGACCGCCGGCATGTCGATTTTGAATACCCTAGCCGCGTTACGAACCGTGATGTTGTCGATGGTCTCCTCGTCGAGGTGGCCAAATATATCGTCGACGACCTTGTGCGATTTGAGGTGCGTATTGCGGACATGCGGGTAGTCCGATCCCCACATCAGACGGTTAGGATCCAATTCGGAGGTAACGGTGCGGATCAACGGATCATCGATCACGCCGACGTAGAGCTGATCGAGATATTCGCGAATCCGTTTTTTCGGCGGTACCACCCCAAGGTTCGGGCCAAAATCATAGGCGACTTGCTCACAGCGATAGAGCCAATGCGGTAGCCACGACGCTTCATACTCGACCAGGAAGAGTTTGAGCCCAGGAAACCGATCAAATATCCCGCCAAAGATGAATTCGTTGGCGACCACCTGGCCGGCCTCGGCCATCAAATCGAGATAGCCCCGCGGGGCGTAGCGCAGCTTCTCGCCGGTAAAGACGAACACGTCCTTTTTCATCCCCGTCGAAATATGGATGGCGAGCGGCACCTCCATCTCCTGCGCAGCAGCCCAGAAGCGATCATATTTTGGATCGGAATAATGGCCCCACTCGGGGCGAGTATCGCCGTTGATCATGCCGCAGCGAAATCCGCGTTTAGCGTTGCGCTCGAGTTCCTCGATCGCAAAATCCGCGTCCTCCATATGGATCAAAGCCGCGCCCAGCATTCGATCCGGCACCTGGCTGCAATATTCGTGCAGCCAGTCGTTGTAGACGGCAAAACAATCGCGCGCGAGATCGGTGTTCGGTAGCGGAAACACCATCATTCCCTTGGTCGGAAACAAAAGCTCCGCCCAAACCCGGTCCTCGTCCATGCAAGCCGCGCGATACACTGGATCGACATTGGTACGGCGCGCCCGCTGAACTATTTCATCGCCAAGGTCGAGATCTCCGGTCGGCAGATAATCCTCGCCGGTAAAATAAACCCGACCTCCGCTCTGAATACTGCCACCACCGGTTTGTTTTGGTTCAATGACGCGCGGAACAGCATCACCCCACTTGGCGCGAAGGGGTTTCTCCCACAAGTCGCCGGCTTCGTTGACGTGAGAGTCGGCAGAATTGATCCAAGTGCGAGCCAACGTTAATCGTCCTCAAATAGTCTCTGTTTTGGGCTTGCTCATACCCGGTGGTGGTGGCCGGTACCTCCGGGTGGCATCTCGTCCGGACTGGCAATGCCCGTGATCTCCGCCAAACTCTCAAGCCGCTGGTTGAGGTCTGGATCGTCGGGACGCTCGAACGGTGCGGGCTCGGGTTGACTGGGGTCGCGCGGTCGACCGATCAAACGTACTACGTCTTCCACACCCGCGGCCGGAACCGTGATGAAGAAAATTTTCATCGGCCCCTCGCCTTCGTTGACGAAGCCATGATTGCGATAGCGACCGACAAAGACCAGGGATCCCGGCTCAACCGGGTGCGCCACGCTGTCGATGAAAACCGTGCCGTGCCCCTCGAAAACGAATAGAAATTCATCCTGCTTGCGGTGGCCGTGATCTCGTAGAACGCCGCCTTCCTCGATAACCTGAACCGCCGCCATGTAGAGATTTTCCGGAAACGTTTCCGGTGTCATCTTCAAAGTCATATAGCCGCCCGAAGGCAGCGGCAGCCAATGAGACTCACCGTCCTCCGGGCCCCAAACGCCATAGGGACCGGGTTCGGGGAGATCGGCATGCTGCGTGCGTATGGCGGCAACCGCTTCGGCGGTATCGCTGGTCATGTTATTCCTCCGGCTTCCCAAGAGAATTGATTAGGCGGATCATAGTACACACCTATTTTGAAGATCCCCCAATACCACGGGCATCGCCGCAACAAGCTAACCCTTGACCTGCCTATCGATTCGTTCGCACCTTTGCGCGTTCTTCATTCGCTAGTAAATCGCGTGACACAGGGAGAGACGGCTTGCCGCCAAAACGACGCATCATCGTCGCGATAACCGGCGCTAGTGGCTCGGTCTACGGCGTTCGGCTGTTGCAAATGCTGGCCGAAATCGCCGACGTCGAGAGTCATCTAATACTCAGCCGCGCTGGTCGCCTAACGCTTGCCAAGGAATGCCAGCTCGCGCCCGCCGACATCGCCAAATTCGCCGACGTCGTCCATGCCCCAAGCAATATTGGTGCATCAATCTCGTCAGGCTCCTATCGCGTCCACGCAATGATCATCGCACCGTGCTCGATCCGCACCGCATCAAGTATTGCGTGCGGCATCACCGACGAACTCACCAGCCGCGCCGCCGACGTGATGCTCAAAGAGCGCCGACGCCTGGTCATCGCAATCCGCGAGACGCCGCTCCACCAGGGGCACCTTGAAACACTCGCCAAACTCGCCGGCCTCGGCGCCATCATTTTTCCACCGGTGCCGAGCTTCTATCACGAGCCAAAAACCATCGACGCGATTGTTGACCAGACCTGCATGCGAATCCTCGATCAATTGGATGTCGAGGTCGCGGCCGCGCCACGTTGGGGAGAAGCCGACGGTATTGCGGCGGTCGGCGACAGCGAGGTCTAGGAACGGCCGGGGGTTACCCTCTTGACGGCATACGATCATCGAACCCGAGCGGCATCGGAAGGCCGCGCTGCGCGGCAAATAGTTCGGACCAAGCCTGGCGTGCGATACGGTCCGCCTCATCGACAATGGCTGCTTCGTCCATACTCAGCACCTCGCCATCGCGCATCAACCAGTGGCCATCGACCATAACCGCGACGACATCGCTTGCCCGCCCTTGATGGACGAACGACGAGACCGGCCGCATCAACGGAACCAAATGTGCCTGCTGAAGATCAACCATGATTTAAGTCGGCGGGATTACCGATCGCGATGCTCCCGCCTGGCAGGCCGAGCGCCCGATAGCCATTCACGGTCGCCCACCTAAGTACATCTTCGGGGCGGGGAATACGGCAGTCGGCCGTTGTGCCACTGCGAATAGCCTCAAGCGCGCCGAGGCAGCACATTACCCGCCGTTGGTCGGCTGACAATACCGGCAACGGCAGTTCCGCCATACCGCCCGAAAACGGGGGCGTATGCGGCGGCAAAAGGTCCTCATAGATCCCTCGTGCCAGAGTCAGCTCGAAATGGGTATGAAGATTGGCAAGTCCTGGCAGAACCGCTTTCTTACTGCCATTGATACGCTCGGCATCACTGTGGCGGGCGAGGACAGTCCGCCGAAGGTCCGACATCGACGATTCTCGTACCCTTTAACCGCAACCGCAGCGTCAAACAGTAACTTATCGTTGGGGTCGACGGTGATGACCGTCGTACTGTGGATTACGCGCATCCGCGCTTGCGATCACTCGCGGCCGAGAAACAAACGCGCCGCGTTGTCGAAAGCAATCGCCTTGGCAACCGCTGGTGGCAGTTGATCCAGCCAACGGCGATGTTCTTCGATCAAATCACCGTAGCTATCCCAACGACCGGTCACATGGGTGTCACTGCCGACGACAAAGCGATCGGGATAGTTCACGAACAACGATCGCCAGGCCGGTCTGACCCAACTTTCGCCTGCGATATCGGCGGCCCTGAACGACAACTCGACCCATAATTTGTCGTCCTCGCCGAGGAGTGGACCGATCACTTCGGGCGATTCGATCATGCCTCCATGGGGCCAAAGAAGTTTGAGTTCGGGAAACTGCCAGCGCAGGGATTGGATTACCGCTTTTCCCGAATGAACGAATAACGGAATGTCGTGCGCTATGGCCAATTCGGCAGCGCGACGTGCAACCGGTTTCGTCGTCTCTGCCGCCGATTAAAAATGCACTTCGCCAATTCCTTCGTAGCGTCCGCTTGCCAGCCGCTCGTCCAAGTAACGCTCGCCGGTGGGATCAACAGCCCAGTTGGTCGATGTGACGCCTTCACGGTAGGGGCGCAAAACTGCCACGAACCGCGTGCGATTGAGGCTGACGAGCCGACGGGTACCGTCGTCGGGAGAGCTCGATATTGCGGCACCAGCGATCCCGGCGTCACGCAATAGCCCGCAAATCTTGAGCGGTGGGTAGGATTTCCACGACGGCTCGCTGTAGTGGATATGGGCATCAAAGATCGCCAATCGCGACGCCGGTGCCCGGGTCACAGCGATCACTGCCGCCGCAATCGCGATAAGCGCCAGCATCGCAGATAGCGTTATGAGGCGCACGGCTATGTCGCCCTCACCAACGACCAACGCATCCGAGGGTGCGCACTACGATTAGTTCTTCTTTAGGAGCGTCCCGAGGCCCTTGAGCAACTGCTGCGCCGGACTTGCGGCCGGTTGTTGCTGCGTCTGCCCCGTCGGCGGCGGCGGTGGGATTTGCCCCGACGTTGAAGGTTGTTGTGTGCCGCTGGATATCCCAGACGTACTTGACCCGCCAAGAATGTTTGAGAGCGGATTTTTCTTGCCCAGTGCCTTTCGGAGGATCGATGCGCCGGCGCGCTGGGTGAGATAGCTTTCTAGTTCGCGCGTGCGAACGTCACGGACCGGGGCGTCGATGGGTCCGCGGAGATCCAGCCCGACGTTCGGCGCATTTGCGTGCTCGGTTAGCCGAAATCTGCTCGTCAGATCGAGCACCCATCGCGGCAGATCAATCTTCGCTTGCGCGGAGCCTTCCGCGGCATCTAGCTGCGCACGGATATCGCTTGCGGTGACGACGCCACGATTGATGGTGAACGGGCCGCTGACCGATTGAAATTGGGTAACCCCGCCGCCCATCGTCGACTGGATAAGAAAAAGATAGTCAGTAATCTCGTTCAGCCGCTTGAGACGGTCGCTCAAGCCGCGCAGATTAATGCCGATCACCGATCCATCGCGTGCGGTCGCCAACCCTTCGCCCGCCAGAGTCGATATCATTTCGAACTGGTTTCGACCGAGCGCGGTGAACTGTCCTTGAACATCAAAAAGTCCGGTTAGCGTATCAATTCCCGCGGCTTGTTGAAGCGCGGCGCCAAGATCGGCGCCTTTCAGGTTGAGCGACAAACCAAGACGAGGTGTATCGGTGGTGCTAACGCGCGCCGCGATTTGAACCTCGCCAGCAAACAGCTTGCCCAACAACGGATTAACATCGATCACCCCGTCCTCGACCACCAGTTTTAGCTGCGGCTCGGCAAAATTGTAGGCACCCCAGGTGATGCCGCGCGACGCTATTTGAATTATCCCATCAAAGGTCTGCGCGAAGCTAAGATCGATAGGGTCGCGCGACCACCGCTCCTGTGCCGCCGCGCTGCGTGAAGATGACCCCGATTTCTGCGTTCCGGTTTGCGCGGTTGCGTCTGCGCGCGGCAAGAACAGATCGAGCAAGATTTCGCTGGTCCGTATGTTGGCGTCGAGGCGAGGCCGCTTAATACCAAATCCCAATGCTACGTCGCCCGAGAAACGGGCCGGACCGACTTTGCCGTCCATCCCACTCAGGGTTACCTGCAGAGGATTCCCCTGCACCGCGGTCTTGATCGAGATACCGCCGAGATTGGTCGCCGCGGGCCGATAGTCGACGCCGACGTCGGCAAGAAACTTCACAAGGTCGGGATGGGACAGCGCAAGTTGGAGGCTGTACTCGGGCCCGGCTAGCGGCTTGATCGCACCCGCTGCACTCATCTGCGCACCGGCGGCATTAAGCGCCAGGTCAACATCCAGCGCTTCAAGCCCGCCTTTGACTTTGCCGATTGCGCCCACCGCACCTTTGACATCGAGATTGATGGTCGGATCAAGGCGTCGAACGAACGCCGCTAGATTCGGGCTCGAAAGATTGAGCGAAAGATCGAAAACAGGCGTTTCGTCCGGCCCTCCCAGCCCAATCCTTCCGATCGTTCCCGAGGCAACCGCGCTAAGCCCCTTGACGGCGAGCGTCGTGTTGACCGACAGCGACTTGGCCGAACCGGAAATAGAACCCTTGGCCGATACCTCTCCGAGTCGCGCGATCATTGGCTCGCTGATCGCCAACGCCCGTGCGGCCCGTGAAGGCTTGGCGATCGTGATGTTGAAGTCGGTGGAGATGGTGGGATCTTCGGAGAAGTTTCGGCCGCGGGCCGATAGCGCCACCGCAACCCCCACCGCGCTGGTCGTACTCAATTCCCGAACCGTGAGTTCACCGGCCAGCAGCGATAAGTCGATCTTCAATCCCTGTACGGCAATCCCGTTGGCGGTCAGCGATCCCGCACTGAGTTTCAAATTAGTATCAAAAGAATCCAGAACCGCGAGCGGCGTAGCCGTTGCCGTTTGCTCTGACTTCGCAGGTTCGTCTGCCGCCTTACCACCGCCAGCCTGGGCTTGCCCGCTGGCGAGGCCAGGCAAATAGTCATCTAGATTCAATCGATCAAGCGTAGCGGCTATACTAAAGGATGGCCGGGTGCGAAACGCATAAGCGGTGCCCCCCGTGATCTTGGTCGAATCGAGGATCAGATCAATGTCGTAGACCTGGGCAACATCCGCTGTGACCCGCACCCGACTCGACAGTACAAACTTGCGCAACCGATCGACGGCGATGCTCGTGGTGTCGACCGACAGCCAGTCAAGGACGGCACGGATATTGTCGGATTTCACGCTAACGCTGCCCTCGAACTGAGGTGCGCGATCTTGCGTTGTTAGCAACCCCTCAATCGTGAGATCCGACCCGCCGGGAAGCTGCGCCGCCAAACGCTGAAGTTTCACGACCCCGTTTTCGATCGCTGCGTCGATCGCCGCCCGACGCACAACGTGCTTACGATAGGTCAGCGCCTCCACCTCCAGGATCACGCTGCCATTGAGGTTTTCCGGGAGGGTGAAGGTAATCGGCTCGATAATCGTGGATTCTTTGGGTTTTGGAGCTGTGGGCGCTGCTTCCTTGGCCGACTGACCAGTCGCTATTTCTGCCAACAAACCATCCGCATCCAGTCGATTGACCGACAGCGCGACATCGACGCGAATTTGGTCACCGAGCGCCGCATTGATCGCGCCCCGGGCGCTGCTGTCCCCGAGTTCGAAGGTAAAATCGTTGAGCGCAACAGCGCGGCTTGTTGCATCAATTCCGGCCGTAAGTGAGTAGGACTTAGAAATCCTAGGGAAATCCCCGGCCGCCGCCCCAGCTAGTTGCGTAACGACATCCATCAATCTTCCGAGGTCGCCACCGCCGAGCGTCAGCTTGCCTTCGATGTGGGCAGCGGGAGTCGGCTCGCTGGCTCTCCCTCTGAATGTGAGTTTGGCTTCCGCGTCGCCGACACCGACTTCGGCCGATAGTGCGATCGGCCCCTTCGCCGCGAGTGAACCGGCGCTAAAAGTGAAATTGATCGGCACCTGACGCAGAATAAGTTCGCCGACACCCGCAAATGGGCCTTGTAGCGTTTCCGCGGATAGCGTGGCGTCAATCGCCTCAATTTGAATAACGTCGTCGGATTTGGCATCGCGATAGGAAATCGAGCCCTGCTCGATGACGACGCGGTCGATCCGGATCGCGGGGCTGGCACTGTCGGGCGTCGCGGTCGCGGCGGTGTTTGCGTCCGTGCCGCCATCACCCGACCCAATATCCAAACTGCTTCGGCCATCCGCGAGGACCTCGATCGCGATCACCGGTTTTACAAGCGTGATACTGCGAATCTGAATTTCACCACTAAGCAAAGGTCCGAGCGCGAGATCTACCTCGACCGAGTCGAGCGTTGCCATATTGGCGTTTGACGCCCCATCGATATTGGCGAATCGGATACCGCGCACCGTAGCCCCCGGGCTTGGCAACACCCGTGCGTCGATATCGCCGGTGATGACAAGCTTGCGACCGGTCGCCGCTTCAACCTCTCGAGCAATGTCAGGTTTGAAGTCGTTGAGGTCGATAAACACCGGTGCCAGCAGTGCAACGGCCAACACAATGAAAACAACGGCACCGATGCCGATCGCGACTTTCTTCAAAATGGTTCCCTCTCTACCTGGCGTTTGGCGCGGTTTTTGTTGTGACCGGCGGTTGAATGCCTTCGCAAATAGGGTAATCTAGGCTAAAGCTCGCGCCACTTCGAGCGTGATGCTTGTTCATCTAGGTTTGTGCTTACACCGCCATTTACGAGGCCCTCTCGCGGTAAATCGCTGCATAACAAATATGTATGAAGTGGACTATCATGCGGGAACCGAGTGCGGGAGGCATGTTGCTCAACTACTGGCAGCTCTAGCAGCCACATACTCTGAAGGGGGACTTCAATGAAAGCGTCTGATCTGTTCGTCAAGTGTCTGGAAGCCGAAGGTGTTGAGCGAATCTACGGTGTACCCGGCGAAGAAAACGCCGACATCATGCTGTCACTAATGGACAGCTCTATTGAATTCATCCTGTGCCGCCACGAGCAAGCTGCGGCATTCGCCGCCGACGTCTACGGCCGCCTGACTGGCAAACCCGGGATCTGCCTCGGCACGCTCGGGCCGGGCGCGACCAATCTTGTGACCGGCGTCGCGGATGCCAACATGGACCGGGCACCGCTTGTATGTTTGTTGGGTCAAGCATCGACGACCCGGCTCCACAAAGAGAGCCATCAAAACATGGACTCGATCGCGATGTTCGAACCCATTAGCAAATGGGCATCGTCGATCACCCATGAACGCAATATCCCCGAGACCATCCGCAAGGCCTTCAAGATCGCCCAGCAGGAGAAGCCGGGTGCAACTATTATCGAGTTGCCGGAAGACTTGGCAAAGCGTGACGTCAAGGGCCTGAAACCCCTTACAGTCAACAAGACACGGCGCGCCGCAGCGGACTGGAAAGTCATCGACCAGGCGCTCAAAATGATCGTCAAAGCAAAAAATCCGATTATCCTGGCCGGCAATGGCGCGGTTCGCAAACGCGCTTCAGACCAACTCCACCGCCTGGTTCGCAAGACCGGCATCGCCGTGGTCAACACCTTTATGGGTAAGGGCGCGATACCGCGTGACGATCCGCACTGCCTGTTCACGTTGGGCCTGCAAGGCCGCGATCACGTCAACGCGGCGATTGATGCCGCCGACGTCATCGTCTCAGTCGGTTACGACTTGGTCGAGTTCAGCCCCGAGGCTTGGAACAAGCACAGTGGCAAGAAGATCATCCATATCGACTTCTGGCCGGCCGAAATCGACGATGCTTACACCGTCGACGTTGAGATCGTCGCCGACGTTGCCGATGCTTTGTGGCAGCTCAACGAGGAGATCAACAAACGCTACGAACACAAGATGCCGATCTTCGACATCTCCAAGCGGGCGAAGCTGCGTAAGCGCATCCAAGACGACTTCGCGATGGAGAAGAACAGCAAGGCGTTTCCGATGAAGCCACAGAAGATTCTGTGGGACGTCCGAGAGTTTCTTGGCCCTGAGGACATTCTTTTGTCAGACGTCGGCGCCCACAAGATGTGGATCTCGCGCTACTACCAATGCGACGAACCCAACACCTGCGTAATCTCGAACGGATTTTGCACGATGGGCTTCGCGTTCCCCGGCTCCATTGGCGCCAAGCACGCGTTTCCGGATCGCAAAATCATGTCCATCAATGGCGATGCCGGTTTTATGATGAACTTTCAGGACATTGAAACAGCGGTTCGCTACAAACTAAACATCGTTGCCATGGTTTGGCTCGACGGCGAGTACGGCCTGATTAAGTGGAAGCAGCAAAACCACTTCAATGGCCGCCATAGCGAACTCGCGTTCAACAACCCCGACTTCGAGATGTTGGCCAAGTCATTTGGAGCTTGGGGGAAAGTGATCAAGAAACCTACCGAACTCAAACCCGCGCTCGCTGAGGCGTTCAAACAGAAGGGCCCAGCGATTATTGCCGTGCCCGTCGATTACGGCGAGAATCGCAAGATGACCAAGCGGCTGGGCGACTTGGAGTTCACTATCTAACTGAGGTGGAAATCTCAAGAAAGGCCCGCCTACTTCTTCTCGCGGGCTTTTTTTGCGCCGGTGGCCGCCGCATTCTTGCTGGCGGCAATCTACCCGGTGTCTCATGTAGATTAGGCAATTACTGATTTGGTGGCCGATATCACTTGCTCGATAAGGGCATCTCCGGTCTCCTGTTCTCGGTGGACGACATAAACACCTCGAGTGACCACACCAAGTGACGACGGTCCGTCACGTTCGATCAGCTGGCGGGTGGGCGAACGCGCTTGATTGTGGATGCCGACAAGGAACTGCGGCGCAAATACCGCACACATTCCGCGACGACATAGTTCAAACGCCGACTCCAATGATGTAAGCCGATATTTGACCATTCGCGGGATGCGTTCGTAGGGCCAGCAATCAATTCCCAATACGTCGCTCAGTGTCTCCTCGATCTTCGCCGTTGGAATGGCAAATGGTAGCTCCGGAAAGGGTGTGTCCGTAAAGCAACCGCGTCTGACGTAGATACGAAAATTGATGTCCCCGATCAGCACAAACGTGAGGCCGCGGCGGGGGACCGGCACGTAGGTAATCCCGACATCTGCTTGGCGATCCTCTATGGCTCGCTCGAGGGCACCGACGCCTAGCTCGAGAACCTGACAAGGTCGATTGGACAAGTCAGTTTCAAGAAGTGCCCCAAGGCAGTGGGTCGCGAACACTTCGTAGGTCGCAAGCCGCAACGCTCGCAACGGGCCGCTCTGTGATCCGTCGAGTTCGCGTAGGACACGCGCATGCTGTTCAACGAGCGCACCGCTCGAATGGTAAAGGCGTTGCCCGTACTCGGTTAAGCGGAGTGCCCGCCCCTCACGATTGAACAGACGCTGGCCAACTTCCTGCTCAAGCTGCCGCATCGATTTGGAAAGGGCGCCTGGCGTGACGTTCATAAGACCGGCAGCTTTAGTGAGCCCGCCAGCCTCTACGATGGTCCGAAAACTTTTTATCCGCCGGATTTCCATCGTCGACAAGCGCTCCGCCTATCTGCCTTAGATGAGAATTAGTTTCTTTATTGGAAACGTATCGTATCATTGTTTTCCATTTAGCATATCAACGGTTTCCAACATGATCTTCCGTGATAGCCATAATCAGGAGCGTCAAGAATGACGGTAGTTCAGGTGTTATTCAGCGATCAGTGGGGCGATATCCTCGACCGGCCTGACGACAATTGTGTCGAGATACGATAGTTCGACACGACCGCGGGTATGTCGGGTGACAACTTCAATGGGTTCTTAGAAACCTTTGCGGGCTGCGTCGAAGCGGCCGAGCGCACCACATGCCTCGTGGAGGCTAACCAATTCAAGATGGATTTCGAGAAAATGAGCACGGGCTGGCGGGATGCGAACATTATTCCGCGTTACAACGCCGCCGGGGTGAAAAAGTTTGCCTTCGTCGTGCCGGCGGGGGCGCCACCAACGCTCAATCCACTGGCGCCCGAAGGACCAGCCAAATTTCCTACAGGATATTTTTCCGACCGTGTCGACACGCTGGGTTGGCTAAATAGTTAGAGCAACGGAGGAGGATCGCTCCGTCGATCAGACGTTTAGGCCCTGCGTGGTCGTAAAGGCGTCGATCAAACCGGTGCGTCTTGATCGACGGTCGCTAAGTCGATCAGCCGTCGAAATATGTGCGCTTGCGGCACCGCCGGCACATTCGATTGTGCCAGCCTTCGCTCTCAAACGGCTCGCCGCAAGCCATGCAATTCCGAGTCTTCGCGGTGTCCCCGTCTGCTCGCATAATACGCGCGCCTTCGAGCTCGTCTTCCGACGTTCGACTTAGGTCGGTGGTCTCTTCACTCATCTGCGTCCATCCCTGCACTTGGGTACTTTATTTTTTGCCGCAACTTTCAAGTCGAGTTGCTCACCTGCTAGAACGGCCAAAAAAGCCTGACGCTATCGCGTAGGATTGGTTGTTGCGTACGTGTCACAAAGCGCGCGCGACGCAATACTAGCACAGATCGAAAATGAGTCCCTTCCTGACTTCGCAATAAACGAACTATTTTCGCTTCGCAGACGCCTGTTTCCCGATCCGCGTTCCTTAGCCGAAAATTCGGGCGCTTGGTACGCGGATTACCTAAGCTAATGCTGGCCGAGCCCTTCCTCGGCCACCAGAAGCCCGGTTGATCGAACGATACTCAATGCCGTGTTACGTCAATACTGCTAACGAAGTCACAACTTGGCGATGTCTGCCATCACCTGTCCCACCTTTAGTTCATCCGCACGATTTTACCCGGATTCATGATGTTGTCCGGGTCGATCGCCCGTTTGACCGCGCGCATCACCGACAGCGCATCGCCGTGCTCGACGGTAAGAAAATCGATCTTCCCGTAACCGACGCCATGCTCGCCGGTACAGGTTCCGTCCATCACTAGGGCGCGCATTACCAGCCGTTCATTGAGGCGCTCCATCTCCGCCACCTCTGCCGCATCGTCGGGATCGAGCAGGAACGCGACGTGGAAATTACCATCGCCAACGTGGCCCAGCATCGGTGCGATGAGGAACGAGGCATCGGTATCGCGTTTGGTCTCGGCGATGCATTCGGCAAGGCGCGAGATCGGTACGCAGACATCGCTCGAACACAACTTGGCACCCGGTTTAAGCGCCATCACCGCATAGGCAGCATCGTGGCGTGCCTGCCATAGTTTATTGCGATCTTCAGTGTGCTCAGCCCAGGTAAGGTCGCCGCCGCCGAATTCCTGCACGATACCGCGCAATTGCTCGACCTGCTCGGCTACCCCGGCCTTGGTCCCGTGGAACTCAAGAAACAGCGTGGTTTGTTCCGGCAGATCGAGATTTGAAAAGGCGTTAACAGCCCGCACGGAGGCATCGTCAAGAAATTCGATCCGAGCAATCGGGATACCCGACTGGATGGTCAGGATGACCGCGTCGACCGCGCCTTCGACGCTATCAAACGGACACACCGCCGCCATCATCGCTTCCGGCATGCCGTAGAGTTTTAGCGTGACTTCGGTAACGACGCCGAGCGTCCCCTCCGAGCCTACGAACAGCCGCGTCAAATCATAGCCCGCAGCGGATTTACGCGCGCGCCGCGCGGTCTCGATGATACGTCCGTCGGGCAACACCACTTTGAGCCCGAGGACGTTCTCGCGCATCGTGCCGTAACGCACGGCATTGGTGCCGGATGCCCGGGTCGCCGTCATCCCGCCGATCGATGCATCAGCGCCCGGATCGATCGGGAAAAAAAGACCAGTATCGCGAATGTAGGTATTAAGTTCCTTGCGGGTAACACCGGCTTCAACAGTTACATCCATATCGGCGACGCTAACCCGTTTCACTTCTTTCATGCCCGTCATGTCGATCGTGACGCCACCGTTCAACGCCGCGACATGACCCTCTAGCGAAGTACCGGTGCCATAAGGAATGACCGGCACGTGGTGTGTGGCACAAATGCGGACGATCTCCGCTACCTCCTCAGTGGTATTTGGGAACGCCACGGCGTCAGGATCATGCGATTTATGGTAGGATTCGTCATGACCATGGTGCGCGCGCACCGCTGCAGCGGTCGACAACCGATCGCCGAGCAAAGCACGTAATTCTCCCGTCACCGAATCGAGTTTTTGCGCCTCTACAGCCATAACGTCATCACTCCCAGCACTTGAATAAGACCGGTTGTACGAATCTGAGCACGCTAAAGAGTAGGAGGACTCGCTCGCCCTTACAACGGAGGCATCGGGCTCGTCCAATCGCAGCGGGTATACACACGGCAATACCCTCCAGTATCATGCGGCAATGTCCACCGGGCCACAGATACAAACACCGTTCGCATGTCTCGGTCCCAGCGTCCCCGAAGATTGGATCGACTACAATGGTCATATGAATGTCGGCTATTACCTCATCGCCTTCGACCGGGGCACCGACAAATTTTTTAACTTCATTGGCGTTGGCTTCGACTACAAAGAGCAAACCAACCATTCGACCTTTACGCTTGAATCCCACCTCAATTTCGTACGCGAGCTGAGCTTGAATGACCCAATGAAGTTCACGTTCCAGTTGGTCGATCATGATCGCAAACGATTCCACGGATTTGGTCGCATGTACCATGCCGAGGACGGATATCTGGCCGCAACCATCGAGTGGATCACACTGCATGTCGACCTCGGCATACGCCGCGCGGCCGAAATGGGTGATGATCTCTACAGCCGCTTCGCCGCGATCACCGCAGCCCATAGCGCGTTGGGCATCCCGCCGGAACTTGGTCGTGTGATCGGTCTCAATCAAAAGAAAGCAACATGAAAAACGCCTTTCTAGCGGCTGTTGCCGGTATCGGCTTCGCGCTTGTTACCCTCTCCAGCAACGATGCTGCCGCGGGCTGCGCCGATCCGGCTGGGCCTGAGGTTAACTGGGTTCGTTGTTACCACGATGAGCGCGACTTGAGCGGCGTCGATCTGAGCCGTGCGCGATTACGCGACGCACGCTTCACCCGAGCCGATTTGTCCTCCGCCGACCTCAGCGGGGCGGACGGTTTTCGGACTAAATTCGTAAGCGCGCGCCTGGTTAACACTAAGTTCGACGGAGCGCGGCTAATCGACAGCGATTTCACCAAAGCCGATCTCACCGGCGCCTCCCTTGTGAAGGCCGATCTGCGTCGCGCCAAATTGTTCCGGGCCATCCTACGCGATGCCAATCTCACCGGCGCTCGCCTCAACGGTGCCGACCTGGTCAATGCGGACTTATCCGGAGCACTGTGGACCGATGGCAAAACCCGTTGCGCCAAGGGATCGATCGGGCAATGCCACACGACACCGCGTCAGGGCAATGACGGAAGCTCATAGGCCCCGTATTCGCGCAAAAAGGTAAAGAGGCCAGCATGACCGAAAACGCGGCTAAGGCGAGTCCTGCTTTGAGCATCGCGATTTACGCCAATGGCGAGGACCGCTTCTTAGGTAGGTGAACCGATCGGTATGTGCCGGCACCCGCTATGAGTTCTCCGACGCACGGGCTCCATCGCCTGCGTGGGATCGGACTTCGGTTCGCGCGCAATGAACAACTCGTCTTGTCGATATTGGCTGCGGCAATTGGTGTGGTCGTCGCCTATGGCGCGATTGGCTTCCTCGCCCTTATTACCCTGCTCCAAGAACTTACCTTCACGACCGACCTAACCTTCACCTCGATTCTCGAGCGGATATACACTTTTCTGTAGATCTTCCGTGGTGGCATGTGATGCTCGTGCCTACTGCAGGCGGCTTCCTTATCGGGCTGTCCTTGAAGTTCGTGAGCCAGGCGGTCAGGCGCAAGGCGTCGCACAAGTTATCGAAGCCGGTGCGCTGCGCGGCGGTCACATCGGATTGGACCGCGGTCTCGGCGCCGCGGCCGTTAGCGCCGCGTCGCTTGGTTTTAGCGCTTCGGCAGGCCGCGAAGGACCCATGATTCATCTTGGCGGCGCGATCGCGTCGTTCATCGCCAGGCACCTGCACCTTAATCCTCAACAATCACAAACTCTGCTCGGTTGCGGCGTCGCAGCTGGGATCGCGGCGTCATTCAACGCGCCCATTGCCGGCGTCATTTTTACCCTCGAGGTGATGCTACGACACTACGCATTAAGCGCGTTCTCGCCGGTCGTCATCGCCGCTGTTGCGGGTACGGTCATCTCGCGTATCCATCTCGGTGATTTCCAGCCTTCATTATGCCGCCATTCACGGTCGGGTCTTTCCGGGAGTTTCCGGCCGACGTCCTGCTCGGCTTCCTCGCCGCCCGCGTCGCCATGCTGTTCATGGCCACCTCGGTGCTGGCCCAGGACACAGCCAAGCGCCTCCCAGTTCCGGCCTGGCTCCATCCAACCTTCGGCGGTCTCGTCGTCGGCACGATCGCAGTGTTCTATCCTCAGGTACTCGGGGTCGGCTACGAAACGACGGATTCGCTGCTTCAGGGTAATCTAACAATGGTTCCGATGATCACGCTGTTCGTTGCCAAGTTGATTGCGACCGCCGTGACCCTAGGCTCAGGATTCGGCGGCGGCGTGTTCAGCCCTTCACTTTTTCTCGGTGCCGCCGTCGGCGCAACCTTTGGAACGATCGCCGCCATACCATTCCCCGAATTGGCATCGGGACCGACGCTCTACGCCATTATCGGCATGGCTGCCGTAGCTGCGCCGGTGCTCGGTGCGCCAATGTCCACGATTCTTATTCTTTTTGAGCTCACAGGCGACTTTACGGTCACAGCGGCGGCTATGATTGCGGTCGTAGTTGCCTCGATCACAACTCGCCAGTTCATCGGTAAATAATTTTTTTGAGTGGCAACTCGAGCGCACCGGTATCTCTCTCTCGGGCGGCCCGGCACGTGCACAGTTAAGACGGCAACGGGTTCGCGACGTCGCGCGGCACGAGTTTCACACGGTGAGCGGGTCCACCTCGATCGATGCCATACGTGGACTCATGAAGCTGGAGCCCGGTCGGACATTTTTCGTGACTGAGGAAGGCTCGCTGATCGGGGTGATCGCATTCTCCGACCTGGTCCAAGCGGCACTCGATCCCGCCAGCGCCGCGGACCTCACGGCACGTGATATCGCAAGTCCGAACCCGCTCTTTCTCGTTATGAACGAGAATCTGGAGAATGCCCTCAAGGTGCTCGAGCGGGTCCCAGAGGATGACGTGCCTGTTGTTCGCGACCCTCAAACGCTTGAAGTCGTTTGCTTGGTGCGCCACCACGATGTGCTCACAGTTTTTAATCAAGCTTTGCTCGACGTTCAGACCGAAGAGCATAACGAGCGATGAGAGGATGCCCGGTGCATCCGGTTCGCGTGATTCATGAGGGAAATGTTTAATATCTAGGGCGAACCCGTTAAGAAGAAGCGCCGCCAATGTCCGACCCCTTCGATCTCGCCAACCTTGAACCGCCCGCGGCTGATGCTGTGGCGCCGGCGGCTCAGCAACCGCTCTACCTGGACGGGCTTAACGACAGTCAGCAAGAGGCTGTTCTAACGATCGATGGCCCAGTTCTTGTTCTGGCGGGGGCAGGAACCGGCAAGACACGGGTCCTGATCACGCGGTTGGCTCATATTCTGGCAACCCGGCGCGCATTTCCCGGCCAAATTCTCGCTGTCACGTTCACCAACAAGGCTGCACGCGAAATGACCGATCGCGTGCGTCAGCTTATCGGCGATGCTGTGGAGGGTTTGTGGATCGGGACGTTCCACTCGATCGGCGCACGTATCCTTCGCCGCCACGCTGAGCTCGTTGGGCTTAAGCCCAATTTCACCATTCTCGACACCGACGATCAGCTCCGCTTGATCAAGCAAATCCTGGTGGCCGCGAATATCGATGAGAAGCGGTGGCCATCGCGCGCGCTTGCCGCCATCATCAGTCGCTGGAAAGACCGCGGACTCGCTCCGGACAAGGTTGCGACCGAGGACGTTGGTGATTTCGCAGGCGGTCGCGCGGCCGATCTCTACCGCCTCTATCAGCTCCGGTTAGCCGCACTCAACGCGGTCGATTTCGGCGACCTCCTGCTCCATTGTCTAACATTGTTCAGCACCCAACCTGATGTGCTCGCCGACTACCACCGGCGCTTTCACTATCTCCTGGTCGACGAGTACCAGGATTCCAACGTCGCCCAATACCTTTGGCTGCGATTGTTGGCGCAAGGCAGCAACAACATCTGTTGCGTCGGCGACGACGACCAATCGATCTATGGATGGCGTGGCGCCGAAGTCGGCAACATCTTGCGGTTTGAAAAGGATTACGAAGGCGCGCGAATGGTGCGCCTTGAGCGAAACTACCGTTCGACGCCCCACATTCTCGCCTGCGCCGCAGCGCTGATTGCACAAAACGAAGGTCGGCTAGGCAAGACATTATGGACCGAGGTAACCGAGGGCGAAAAAGTCGCCGTGCACGGTGTGTGGGACGAAGACGCCGAGGCGCGTCTGGTTGCCGACGAAATCGAAACCCTGCAGCGTAAAGGCAACAGCCTCGACGAGATGGCGATCCTCGTGCGCGCGTCGTTTCAGACCCGCGCCTTCGAAGAACGTTTTCTCACACTGGGCATCCCCTATCGCGTCATCGGTGGACCCAAGTTCTACGAACGGCGCGAAGTCCGCGATGCGCTCGCTTATTTGCGTGTGATGATGGTGCCTGAAGACGACCTCGCCTTCGAGCGTATTATCAATGTCCCGAAACGGGGAATCGGCGAGGCAACCATGCAGATACTGCATCGCCTCGCCCGTAGCGGCTACATGCCGCTTACCCAAGCCGCGCGCAGCATCGTCGAGACCGATGAACTCCGACCGCAAGCCCGACGCAGTCTACGGACCCTTGTCGAATCGTTCGAACGCTGGCGGTCATTGGTGTCGTCGATGTCGCACACAGAACTCGCAGAAACCATTCTCGACGATTCAGGTTACACCGCGATGTGGCAGAACGATCGCTCGCCCGATGCCCCGGGCCGGCTTGAGAACCTGAAAGAATTGACCCGCGCAATCGGCGAGTTCGAAAACATGACCGGATTTCTCGAACACGTGTCGCTGGTCATGGACAATGATGATTCCAGCGAGGGTGCAAAAGCTAATCTGATGACCCTCCACGGTGCGAAAGGTCTCGAGTTCGACAGCGTGTTTCTCCCGGGCTGGGAAGAAGGTCTATTTCCGCACCGTTTGTCGCTGGACGAAAACGGCACCCGCGGCCTGGAGGAAGAACGGCGGCTAGCCCACGTCGGTCTCACCCGCGCACGCTTCAGAATTACCATTTCCTATGCCGCCGCCCGGCGCGTTTTCGGCGAAATGACGCATGGCAATCTGCCGTCGCGATTTATTGATGAGTTGCCGGACGAACACGTCGAGCGCGAAGCGGACGCCGGCATCTATACCGGAGGTGCAGACTGGAGTCGCGGCTGGGGTAGCGATTGGCTCGAAGGCGGCGTCGAGGAAGGAAACGAACCTGCCAAAGAGGGTAGCCACGCCCGTTATAAGCGGGGCCGACCCGACTATGGCGCGCGGCGTAGCCGATATCGCGATTCGGGGGGGTCGTCGGGCCCGATAATCGACGCAACCGCCGAATCCGTGGGCGATGTCCGTGGCTCCGGCTCTCTAGCGCCCGGCCAGCGCGTGTTTCATCAGAAATTTGGCTATGGCCGGGTTATCATGGTCGACGGCGATCGCCTCGAAGTCGATTTCGAGAAAACAGCGACCAAAAAGATCATCGCGTCGTTTATCGAACCCGCCTAGTCGGCAGACCATCCAGCACAGAGATTTCAAGATGTGGCGCACATCGATTGTAGTTCCTCAAGCGCTTGTTTCGACCTACCTGGCGGCGTTCGACGAAACGGCGGAGACGGTGTCTGCTTTTGCACTTACCGCGCCGTCGTCGAATGACGCGTCGGCGAGATGGCAGGTCGAGTGGCTTAGTAGTGTGGCGCCAAACGATACCGAGATTAGATCGCGCATTGGCGTGATCGCCGCCGGACTGTCTATCGAGCCACCCCAGGCGATCACCGCGGAACTACTGGAGCGCGATTGGGTCGCCGAAAGTGAGTCGCGGCTCGGTCCAGTAAGCGTCGGCCGCTTTTTCGTTCGTGGCAGCCACGTTCCGCCAAGCCACGGTCCGGCTGTATTTGACATCGTCGTCGAAGCCGGTCGCGCGTTTGGATCGGGCCATCACGAAACCACATCGGGGTGCCTGCGGGCGATTGAACATGTCGCCCGTCGCCGCCGCATAATCCGCGCCTTGGATTTGGGCACCGGCTCCGGCGTGCTGGCCATTGCGCTTGCCAAACGTAATCACCTACCGGTCGTCGCCGTTGATATCGATCCGCTGGCAATTGGCGTTGCCACCGAAAACGTTCGACTTAACGGATGCGCCAAGTGGATACGCACGGTTGTAAGTAACGGTCATCGCAATATGGCCGAACTCGGCCGCTTCGATCTTATTATTGCCAACATTTTAGCTGGGCCGCTGATTGGCCTCACGTCAGCGATCGATCGCCTGGCTCGGCCATCTGCGACGATTATCCTTTCGGGAATCGTCACACGCCAGGAGACGGCAATATTGGCCGCCTACCGACGTGCTGGATTTGCCTTGGTTTCGCGAATAGTCGCCGGCGATTGGCCGACGCTCATTCTCGCCCGTGGTGATTTAGCCCGGCACTGAGCCCTTTCTAGGGCGCGGCCCGGAGACTAACCTAGGCGACGTCTTGCGAGCTATTTGGCAGTTCGTTGGAGTTCGCCGGAAGACGATTGGCATACACGGCGCCATGAATATCACCTCGGGTGAGGCCAATATCCTGCAGCATATGATCATCAAGGCTTCGCAGTTCGGCATACACCGCGTCCCGGCGGAGCGCCGCACGCAATGACCCAAACATCGTACGAACGTGTTGCCCAATCACGCGCACACCATGTGCCAACGCTTGACCGCGCATCTGATCGGCTCGCTTTTGGACGTCGAGCGGATAACGAAAGGAATACCCTTCCGATCCCCCAAGTCCATAATAGTTCCTACTCAACATAGCTAAGTTCCCTTCTTTTCTTGTTGTTATCGATGTGGCTCTTCTTACCGGAGTTTCAATGGTTTAAGGCGCGCGATTTCAACATCTCAGAGTTGCGAAATTCGCATGACACGCGGCCGCCCAACACGCCAAACCACCTAGACCCAACGAGTCGTGGTCGATGGTCTGCGCACGATCCCGCCTGCACCGGTGTTAGCCACATCGGCTGTGCAGTTCGCCTCAGGACGCTCAGGCTTCGCCGTGATTGGTTAGGCGACGCCTTTGGTCTCGATTGTGTGTAGACCTTGCGGTTCGTTATTGCTCGCCGGTTCCGAGCATCCGTGATCCTCGGCATAGGCAGCAACAAACATCTCTCCGCGGTTGGTGCCGATATCGGCGAGCATGTGATTGTCCAATCGGCTGAACGCGTCATAGGCTCTTCGCGCCCGCCAACGCTCGCGCAAGCGAGCTGCACTGCACTGCACTGCACTGCACTGCACGTGATCACACGCCCCGTGTGGTTTAGGAAGTCATCTCAAATGCCTCTTCTTAGATCCCTCTGATTAGTAAATGATATGAGGTAGTTGATATGCCGAATCAACCTATGCTGGGCATGAATGTGAAAATATCATGGCGTGTCGATTGCCATCGAATCCCTTATCCCGCCTGTGTTTGAACACACCATTTACTCGCGGGATTCTCTCGGCCTAATGTGCGCGACAGGAATTTCGTAGGACGGCTCATGTCGAACGACACGACCATTGATCAAGTATTAGAGTCAGAGGGCTCGGCCCTCGACCCGACGGTGCTCAAAACGCTCGCCCAGAGCGTTGCCGCTGCGCCCGCGACCGATCTTCCCGGCCACGGCAGCGGCAAGTGGCAGTCTTTGCTCGGGCATGCGCCGAGCACCCACCTTGCTCAAGCACTCGACGATCTCGTGGCCGAGGCCGCTGGCCGCTACGCCGATGTGCTCGACGCACCTGACCCAGAACAACGTCTGATAGCCTTGCGCGCTGAACTGAGTGGCCGCGACCTACAGGGCTTTATCGTTCCGTTGAGCGATGAGAACTACACCGAATTCGTACCTTTGCGCGCGCATCGCCTAGCCTGGTTGACAGGGTTTACGGGGTCGGCAGGTACCGCAATTGTGCTCGACGAACGCGCCGCGTTGTTTGTGGATGGCCGCTACACCCTCCAGGTTCGCGACCAGATTCCTGCCACGCTGTTCTCCTTCCACCACGTCACCGAAGAGCCGCCGCGCGCATGGCTTGCGGAAAATTTGCGAGCGGGTGCGCGATTTGGCTACGACCCCTGGCTCCACACCGAAGACGAGGTGACGAGGCTCGCGGCAGCGTGCAAGAAAGCGGACGCAGAACTGATTGCGGTCGATAGTAATCCGATCGACGCCGTGTGGCAGGACCAACCGCCCACGCCGGTATCGCCGACCGTGCCCCACGATCTCGCTTTCGCTGGCGAAACCAGTGTTGATAAGCGCCGCCGCCTCGCTGAAAAGCTATCCGCCGACCAACTCGACGCTGCTGTATTGACGGCGCCCGATTCGATCGCCTGGTTGCTCAACATCCGCGGCGCCGATGTCTCTTGCACCCCGTTACCGCTAGCATTCGCAGTGTTGCATGCGGATGCCAGCGTCGACCTGCTGATCGATCAGCGCAAACTGGCCGAGGGACTTGGTCAGCATCTCGGACCTGAGGTCCGTATCAGCGAGCGCTCGTCCTTTGGATATGTACTCGACGAACTCGCCAGCGGGGCAAAGCGCGTTGGCATTGACCCCTCGTCGACCGCCGCCTGGATTTCCCAGCGCCTCCGTCAGGGCGGGATCGAGCCTCAATCCGCCGACGATCCCTGTACCCTTCCCAAGGCACTTAAGAACGACGTCGAGTTGAACGGTACGCGCGCCGCCCACTTGCGCGATGGCGCCGCGCTCACTTGTTTCCTCGCATGGCTCGAAAAGGAGGCGCTGTCCGGCGACCTTGATGAGCTAATAGCGGCGGCAACGCTTGCGGAATTTCGTGCCGGCAACGAACGGATTCAGAGTCTCAGTTTCAATACGATATCGGGGGTGGGGCCCAACGGCGCGATCGTCCACTACCGCGCGACCCCGGCAACCAACCGGCGCCTTGAACAGGGCCAACTCTTCTTGCTTGATTCCGGCGCGCAGTATCTCGACGGGACCACCGATGTCACCCGCACCGTGGCGATCGGCGAACCCAGCGAGGAGATGCGCGATCGCTTCACCCGTGTGCTTCGTGGCCACATCGCTGTCGCAACCTGCAAGTTCCCCAAGGGCACCACCGGGTCGCAGATCGACACCCTGGCGCGCCACTTCTTATGGCAGGCCGGCCTCGACTACGACCACGGCACCGGTCATGGCGTCGGCAGTTATCTCGGCGTCCATGAGGGACCACAGCGGATCTCCAAGCTGCCTAACAAGGTAGCGCTGCAACCGGGGATGATCGTTTCGAACGAGCCTGGATATTACAAAACAGGTGCGTTCGGTATCCGCATCGAGAATCTTGTTGCGGTCGTCCGCAGCCCGGTCGGTGAAGCCGACCGTGAGTTCTACGCATTCGAAACTTTGACCCACGCACCGATCGACCGAACCCTTATTGCGGCTGATTTGTTGACGGCGGAAGAGATCGAGTGGGTCGATCGCTATCACGCTCAGGTACGCGATGCCCTGGCGGACAGGGTCGATCAAGTGACCCGCGGCTGGCTCGAAGACGTCACCCGACCATTGGCCGCCGGTTGACAACACGGCTGCTGGGCGGCGTCCGTCGGAATGAACGAACTCGCGCCGATCGTCAGCTATCTGCTGGTCATGTCCATCACGCCAGGACCGAATAACTTGATGCTAACCGCCTCGGGCGTGAACTTCGGCTTCGGCCGAACGCTGCCGCATATGCTGGGGATCGTGGTCGGGCTCGCGATCCAGACCTACCTCACGGCGCTGGGATTGGGCGTTTTATTCACCGAAGTTCCAATCGTTCGCGAGGGCCTTAAAGTCGTTGGCGTTGCCTATCTGCTGTGGATGTCGTGGAAAATCGTCGGTGTGCAGGTCGCCAATGCAACCGAGCGCGCGCGACCGCTGCGCGCCTACGAAGCGACCGCGTTCCAGTTCGTTAATCCCAAGGCCTGGATCATGACGACGACGTTGACGACGCTGTTCTTGCCGGCCAGCACCCAACCCCAATGGGCCGGGTTATACCTCGCGGCAATCCTGGCTCTCGTGCATTTCCCGTGCATTTCTGTCTGGGCCTTGTTCGGGAGCGGCCTCAAACGCGTCTTGGTTGAGGCGAAGGTGCGCCGGATTTTCAATCTGGTGATGTGCGTTCTGCTGCTCGGAACGGCAGTTGCGATTGTCTTGCAGTAGCGGCTAAACTGGTAGAAACCAAAGATGGCAACCTTCGAGATTGGCCGATCTGTCACGCGGACCGAAGATGATCGATTGCTGCGCGGTCGAGGTCGTTTCATCGACGATATCAATCTCGACGACCAAGCCATCGGTTACATCCTGCGGTCACCCCATGCTCACGCCGACATCCTGAGTATCGATTGCACGCAAGCAATGCAGAGTGCCGGTGTTTTCGGCATCGTCACCGCCGCCGATATCGATGCTGACGGTTTGGGCGATCTACCATGCCTGCTACCGGTGGAGAGTCGAGCCGGTCACCAGACCCGGATTCCACCAACACGAGCGCTCGCCGGCGATCGCGTTCGCTACGTCGGCGAACCCGTTGCCCTCATCGTCGCGACGTCGGAGTTCCAGGCCCGCCATGCTGCCGAACGGATCGTCGTCGATTATCGACCGCGTCCTCCTTTTGTCGAAACCACGCATGCCGTGGCGGCAGATTCGCCTCTCGTATGGGACGACATCGCCGAGAACAGCTGCTTTGTTTGGGAAGATGGCGATGCCGGCGCTACCGAGCGTGCGTTCACCAGCGCCGCCCACCAGGTGAGCATCGAGTTACGGAACAATCGTCTCGTCGTGCATCCGATGGAGCCACGCGGCGCCATCGGCGCCTACGATCCCGACAGCGAACGCTACACGCTGATCGCGACGACTCAGGGAACCCAATTCATCCAATCAATGCTGGCCAAAAGCGTATTTGGGATCCCTGACGATAGTATCCGCGTTATCACGCCGGATGTCGGCGGTGCGTTCGGGACCAGCTTGCCGCTCTATCCCGAGCAAGTCCTTGTGCTGTGGGCCGCGCGCCAGTTCGGCCGGCCGATCAAGTGGATCAACGACCGCTCTCAATCGTTCTTGAGCGACACCCAGGGCCGCGATCACGCCACCCGAGCTGAACTCGCACTTGATCGCGAGGGCCACTTCCTAGCCCTCCGCGCAACGACCACCGCCAATCTCGGCGCGAGCCCCTCGACGGCCGGTCCAGCGGTTCCCACGCTCGCCTGCAAGGGCATGCAATCTGGGGTCTATCGGCTTGGGGCGGTCCACGTCAGCGTGCGCGGCGTGCTTACTAACACCGTCCCGATTGACGCCTACCGTGGCGCCGGCAATCCGGAAACGCACTACATGCTGGAGCGCCTGATCGACACAGCCGCGGCACAAACCGGGATCGACCGGCTCGACCTGCGTCGCCGCAACATGATTACCGCCAGCGACATTCCCTTTGCAACGGTTCTTGGCCACACCTACGACAGCGGTGATTTCCCCAACAATATGACCCGCGCCGTGGCTGCCATCGACTTGAATGGCCTGACAGCCCGACGAGCGGCAGCAAGGCAGCGCGGTCGCTGCGTGGGGATTGGCTTCGCCAACCACATCAAACCGGCGTCTGGCGCCCCCTTTGGGCCGGAAGGCGCAATTCTGAGAGTCGGGCGCGACGGGGCGATAACCCTGCTGAGCGGATCTCAGTCGACCGGACAAGGTCATGAAACCGCATTTGCCCAGATGGTCGCGCAGGGGTTGGGTGTGCCGCTTGCGTGCATAAAGGTGAAACAGGGTGATACCCAGGGCGGAGCCGAGGGACACGGCACCAGTGCCTCGCGCTCTATGGTTGTCGGCGGTACCGCCGTCCATCGCGCCGTCAAATCATTGATCGAGTGCGCAAGCCAGGCCGCCGCCGAGCATCTTGAAGTTGCTGCCCAGGACCTGGAGTTCGACGAGGGTCAGTTTCGTATCGTTGGCACCGACCGCGCCGTCAGTCTGTTCACCTTGGCGGCGGAACTTGGAGAAACCACCGGCTTGAGCGGAACCGGAACCCATCGGCCGGCCGGCCCGACCTATCCCAACGGCTGTCACGCTTGCGAGGTCGAGGTGGATCCCGAAACCGGCGCGGTCCGCATCATCGCGTTTGCCGCGGTCGACGATTATGGAACCGTAATAAACCCGCTGCTGCTGGCCGGTCAGGTCCACGGCGGTGTGGTTCAGGGCATCGGCCAGGCGTTGCTCGAGCATGCACGCTTCGACGCCGAAACCGGGCAACCGCTAACGGGGTCGCTGATGGATTACGCGCTTCCCCGCGCCGACGACGTCCCCTATGTCAAAACCGAGTGGAATGGCACGCCCTGCCCCTCCAACCCACTGGGCGTGAAGGGTGGTGGCGAATCCGGCTGCGTCGGCGCATCGCCGGCTGTCGTTAACGCTATTATCGATGCGCTGTCGGGGTTTGGCGTGCGCCACATCGATATGCCGGCAACGCCCGAGCAGGTTTGGCGGGCGATCACAGCCGTCAGTTAACCGCTCGCTACAACCTTTCTACGACCCGGGAATTTCTACCCTGTGTTGCACCACTCCTTTAGAGGTACGCCTTATGCACCAATGCGGGACAGCCACAGATCGCTTATATTACAATTGAAAAGACGCCTGTTCGTGCGAGCGGTTAGAGACGCCGGAACGTCCGGGCTCTGGGACTAGAAGTGGAGTTGTAATAAAGTCGCTTATTGCTGTGCTCATGATCCGCGCGCGACGGCTAGCATTCATCGCGATTGGCTGCGCGGTTGTGCCGGCTTCTATCGCGCACGCTGTCACAATCAATATCAAAGCTGGCGCCACACTAGCGGCCAATGTGCAGGCGCTGGCAGCGTTCGAACGCGCCGGCGACGCTTGGGAGAGCCACTTCTCCGATCCGGTCACGGTCAATATCGATGCGTTAGGTACGGGTATCTTAGGTTCAGCCTTATCGGTCCAGCTACAAAACGGCTACGCCACTGTGCGCAATCTCCTCGCCGATGATGCCGCCGATGAAGCGAGCAACGGTATCGTCAGTGCGTTACCTGCGACCTCGCCCGAGTTTTTTGCGCTTTTGCCGCCCGGGATCACTTTGCAAGGTGCGCTTGCGGGCACCAAGGCCAATTTCAAAGCGCTTGGGGTCTCCGGCCTTGACCAACTGTTCGGTGCAACAGATGCCACCATCACATTCAGCACCAATTTCCTTTTCGACTTTGACAATAGCAACGGCGTTGACTCGAACAAGATCGATTTCGAAACCGTGGCAATGCATGAAATTGGCCACGCACTGGGATTTGTTTCGGTGGTCGATCAAATCGACTTTCTAGTAACCAACAACCTGAAAGGCGCAATCGCACCAAGGTTGCTCGATCTATTCAGATTTGATGCGAACGGTCAAAATCCAGCAACGCTACCGAATTTGAGACGTTTGCAAGATCGCTCGTTCCTGGCGCAAACGCGGTGTTCAACGACACTGATGACTCTTACCGATTTTCCACCGG
>Ga0115002_10001621_pt1 | contig 30724 bp, 29 predicted proteins | sample ArcticOcean_MG_C_8_FD_89576 | JGI IMG/M metagenome (GOLD analysis project Ga0115002, IMG submission 89576) | Marine microbial communities from western Arctic Ocean - ArcticOcean_MG_CB11_86 | ecosystem: Environmental > Aquatic > Marine > Oceanic | place: Arctic Ocean: Canada Basin | collected... | reverse complement strand
TTGCCACGAGTTCTCGATGAATCCGCGGACAACCGAACCGAGGCCGTTTCAGGGACAGACGACGCATCTCACGCAGCAATCGCTGTTCGTCAACTGGGCGTCGGGATCGATAACGCTGGGTGCAAGGTCATGTTAACGAGGCCATGTCGCGGATCACCGGTTACACCCGTGACGAGCTGCTCTCGAAAATCCCTTCACGGCCTGTGACGACCCAGTTGAAATCGATGTGCAGTACGAATCGGTGTCGATCGGCGACAAGCCTGCGATGCGCATTACGATTCAGGACAACGGTCCCGGTTTGACGTCTTGAGCCAGGCTACGGGAAGAGATTGCCTTTACGTGAATGCAGCAGCTTACGGTGTCGACCTTCAGGGCGTACAATGCGATTTGGATTTCGCAATGGTTTGAGAACCAGCCGACACTCGTGACAAGTCATCCATCAACTGCATTCAATACGCCGAACGCGCTGGCTGCAACGAGCGATTTCACTTTGATAACGAAATCGAGAACTGCCCGCGTTGTGGCGCGGATGTAGGTTCGGACTCGCACTTTCAGCTCTCCGAAACGCTCGTCAGCCGACCGGATGCCGGCGACGGCGGAAACCGTGTGTCGGGCGTGACCGACGACGAAGAAGACACGTTGCTCGGTCGAGAGTTACAGGTCTATCGCTGTCAGTCGCTGCTCGGAGCGGGCGGCATGGGGCGCGTGTATCTGGCCTTGCATACAGGGCTGCATCGCCAGTGTGCTCTAAAGATTCTTTCCCCGCGTCTGATTGCCGACGATGAAGACTACGTGCGCCACTTTCAGCAGGAAGGGCGAGCGACGGCGGCGATTGTTCATCCCAATATCGTCACCGTACATGCCATCGGTGAGTCGGACGGATTGCATTTTATTGAGATGGAATTCGTCACCGGCCGATCGTTGCAACAGGCGATCGACGACCAGGGAAGACTGTCTCCGTTGCGCGCGACGACGATGGCGGCTCATATTACCGAAGGACTTTCCGTTGCCCATCGAACGGACATTGTGCATCGCCACTTGAAACCCGACAATATTCTGCTGACACAGCATCGCATTCCAAAAATCGCCGACTTCGGTTTGGCAAAACGGATTGCAACGAGCCGTGACCACCGAACCGCCGCCGAACGTGCGTGACCTGGTGGAAAATGTTCCGCTGGAAATGGCTGAGTGTCTGAGCCTGTTGATGGCCAAGAGTGCGAGCAATCGTCCTCGCGACGGCATCGAAGCGGCCCAATTGCTGCAAGCGGTCGCAGGGCAGATTCGCGATATCGAGTCGTTGTTGACGGAGGCATTTCCAAACCGGAGTGATGTGGTCTGGCGACGCGAGGGGAAGCGTTATCGACTTGATCTTTCGCTTCCCGATGGTCGACGTCAGATGCTCTTCGTCGAAACGAGTGACCATTCGACCGCCGAGCGGTTGTTGCTGATTTACAGTGTCTGCTGTGAAACGCAAGCGGAATACTACGAAGAGGCGTTACGGTGAATGCCGAGATGTCGCACGGCGGGCTGTCCATCCGCGATATCGATGGTCGTCAGTGTTTCGTGATGGTCGACACGTACCCGCGAGGCACCGTCGATGTGGAAGAGATCCGCCGTAGTGTCCTCGAAGTAGCCTACCGTGCTGATGCCGTCGAGAAGTTACTGACGGGGTTCGATCGGCATTAGGCAGGATCCCTTGCTCGCGCTGCGGACTGGTTCGCGAGGTTCGGTCGAATTGGCTTTGCGGATTATGGCGGTCTTGTTGTATAAGGCTCCCCGCGTGACCGCGATATTTCTCGAACCCCATCTTCTTTTACGGACATAACTTGCGCCTCGTTCTGTATTTTCTTTCGAATTCCCTGTGACGCGCACCCCCTGATCGGCAACTCATCATTCGGAAGCAAAACAATGCCCGAGTGAACGAGGCAGCGATGTGTGGTCAACACGGTGGAACCAATCGAACCAACCGACGAGCAACTGGCAGCCGAAGCGGCGCGGGAACGCTCGGATGGTCCCGCGTTCCGAACGTTGCTGGAACGGCATCGCGAACACGTTTGGCGAATCTGCTTTTGTTTACTGGGGAACGAACACGATGCGGCCGACGCCGCGCAGGAAGTGTTTGTCAGTCTGTTCCTGCAACGCGCCGAGTTTGCCGGGCGTTCGAAGTATTCGACGTGGGTGCATGGGATCGCGGTGCGAACCTGTTTGTCGCAACGTCGCAGCCGAGGTCGGCGGAGATTGCGAGAGACAGTTGCGACCGAGGAAACGCTCGAACAATCGTCGAATGCTACCAACGCAACGGACATCAGCTTGTCTCTCGACCTGACTCGCATGTTGGAAACGCTCGACGAGGAAGACCGGGCGTTGGTCATTATGAAATACGCGGAAGGTTACGAGTACGAGGAATTGAGCGAGGTGTTTGGGCTCTCGGTCAGCGCCTGCAAGATGCGGGTCAGCCGGGCGAGAGAGCGGATGCGAACACGATTTTCCGATCGGACTTCGACGAATTCCTGACCCAAACAAGCGGAACACCATGGACGACATCCTGCTGCAATTGGCCGAGAAAGACGTGCCGCCGGTTCCCGAGGAATTCGACGTCCGCGTTCACGAGCGGCTCAACTCGACACTGTTACTGATTCAGATTTTGGAATTGACCTGGAGTATGTTGCCCCGGGCCATGTTTGCCATGTTGCGGAGCGTGATGCATTTAATGCTTTTCACGATCTTCGGGCAGCATGTCGCAGATGAAGACGGTCACCCACCGACCCGATGACAACGATTTGGCATTCCCGAGGGGGGCAGTAGGGGAATGCGAAAATCCTGATGAAAGGAAGTGAGTTATGTTTGGTTTCACAATGCAGAGTTCGATTTTTGCCGCGGACGCGGGGGCCGCAACGGAAGCGACGAGGCAGGCCATCACCGACAACTTTAGTCGTGTTCAAGAAGCGTTTGAGCCTGTCATTCAGATGGTGCCGTCATTCGTTGCCATGTTCGCGGTGCTGGTTGTTGGGTTTGTGATTGCTCGCCTGGCAGCCCGCGCGATTCAAGCGTTGAGTGAACGATTGGGTCTTGAGACGGCTGCCGAGCGGAGTGGTTTGAACGCTTCGATGAAGCAGGTTGGTATCAAACGGACGGTGCCGGCCATCGTGGGACAGATCGTTTTCTGGCTGATGATGTGCGTCTGTCTGATGGCCGCGTTCAATATTCTGAATCTGCCTTCCCTTTCCAACGCGATGCAGAGTCTGGTGGCCTACATTCCGAAGCTGCTGGCAGCCACAGTTGTGGTTGTGATCGGGTTGTTGATCGCCAGCTTCCTGCGTGGCGTGATTGCCACGGGAGCCGATCGCGTGGGCATCTCCTACGCCGACAAGTTGTCGACCGGCTGCTACTACGTGCTGGGGCTGATGACTTTCATTGCAGCGTTCGAGCAGTTGGAAATCAAGTTTGCTTTGCTGGAACAATTGATTCTGGTTGCGTTCGCTGCCGTGGCTGTTGGTGTGGGGCTGGCAGTTGGTCTCGGTGGTCGTGATGTGGCCGGCGGAATCCTGGCTGGCTACTACGTCCGCCAGCGGATGCACTCAGGCGACGTGGTCAGCGTGGCCGGTATCGAAGGGACCGTCCGGGAAGTTGGCCCTGTGGCGACCATCATTGAAACCGAAGACGCCGGTTTGATGGAACGTCATACCGTGCCGAACACACGGATGCTCAACGAAGCCGTTCGTTAAGACGCATTGATATGATGACGCTGTGAAACGAAAGAGACCCTAAGGTCATATACGACCTTGGGGTCTCTTCTTATTTCTCACAGACTGGGATGTCTGTGCTACTCAAGCTTGTTGGGCCAAGCGTTCGGCGTAGAGCCGTTCGATGTCGGCGACGGTGACGGTGATTTCGCGGGTGAAACCGGTGTGCGATCGTTCGTATTCGATCTTGGTGGCATGTTCGGGAGTTGCATGTACGGCGCGCGACAGCCAGGCACGATCTTCGTCCGACAGGTCGCCGATTTCGGGATCCCAGTATGTTTTCTCTTCCATCACGAGCGAATCTATTCGTGCGTCGTACTTGTTGTAGCCAGCCATTGTGCCACCTGCTCTCCTAAATCGATCCGTGATTGAACCTGTTGATTGCAACTAATATATCTAAGGCGTGGATGAATGGTAGTCTTCGCAGGCCGTCGGCGGTGTGGAATCCGTCATTCCGTGATGATGTCGCGGGCGGTTTGTCCGCTGGGAATCATGGGAAGCACGTGTTCCTGGAACGGGCAGATGACGTCGAGCAGGTAGGGGCCGTCGTGGGCGAGCATTTCGGCCAGCGCTGCGGGGTAGTCTTCTTTTTTGCGCACAAGACTGGCAGCCACTCCGTAGCCATTTGCGATTTTTACGAAGTCGGGGTAGGTCTGCTCATAGAATTCTCCGCTGCCGTCGCCCAGCCATTCGGGATGGTCGACATGCCCCAGGTAGGTGTGTGCCCGCTTGCCTTCCATGAAGCGATCTTCCCATTGCATGACCATTCCCAAGTGCTGATTGTTCAGCAGCAGAATCTTCACGGGGAGGTTTTCGCAATGCAGCGTGGCCAATTCCTGGATGTTCATCTGGATCGAACCATCGCCATCGATGTCGATGACCAGCTGGTCGGGGTGGGCGGTTTGCGCGCCCATCGCGGCGGGTAGCCCGAAGCCCATCGTGCCTAACCCAGAGCTGCAGAGCCAATGTCGCGGCTTGGAAAATTTGTAGAACTGGGCCGCCCACATTTGATGCTGGCCGACGCCGACGGCCACATACGGATTGCGTTCTTTCGTTTGTCGCCACAATTCTTCGATTGCGTATTGCTGTAAAATTTCGGTATCGCTATCGCGGTACGACAGCGGGAACTGATCTTTCCATGTGGCAATCTGGTTGTGCCATTCGGTGAGGTCGGGGATGTCGTCGTCGGAAAGAGTGGCGTTGATCTGTCGCAAGACGTCGAGAACGTTTGCGATGATCGGAATGTGGGCTTCTTTGTTTTTGTGCAATTCCGAAGGGTCGATGTCGACATGCACGATCTTGCCGTGCTTGGCGAACTCTTCGAGCTTGCCGGTCACTCGGTCGTCGAATCGCACCCCGAAGGCGAGCAACAAGTCGGACTCGTCGACGGCGAAGTTCGCGTAGACCGTTCCGTGCATGCCCAGCATGTCGAGTGCGAGCGGATCGTCTCCGGGATACACGCCCAACCCCATGAGCGTGGTGGTGACGGGAATGCCCGTCTTCCGCGCGAAGGCGACCAATTCTTCAGAGGCCTCTGCGTTGATGCACCCACCACCGATATAAAGCACCGGTTTCTTCGATCGGCGAATCGCGGCCACAATTTGGCTGACTTGCTCGCTGGCTGCGGTGCGAACTTCCGGGTGGTAACCCGGCAGGTGCATGGGCGGATGGAAATCGGGCGGCTCGTCGATGGCTGTCAGTTGAATGTTCTTAGGGAAGTCGATGAGCACCGGACCTGGTCGACCGGTGACCGCAACGTGGAATGCTTCCTTGACGATGCGTGGCACGTCGGCGAGATCGGTGATGAGATAGTGGTGCTTCGTGATGGCCCGACAGACCTCGACGATGGGCGTTTCCTGAAACGCATCGCTGCCGATGACCGAGGTGGGGACTTGGCCTGTGATGACCACCAGCGGAATGCTGTCGAGCTTCGCGTCGGCGATGGCTGTCACCAGGTTTGTGGCTCCGGGGCCACTGGTTGCCATACAGACGCCGACTCGGCCGGTGCTTCGCGCAAAACCCTGTGCCGCGAATCCGCCGCCCTGTTCGTGTCGCGGGAGAATGGTGCGAATCTCTTCGCGATACTTCCGCAACGCCTGATGCAACGGCATGCTGGCTCCGCCCGGATAGGCGAATATGTGGTCGACTTTCTGCTCGATCAGCGCAGCCACCAACAACTCGGCACCGTTTGTAGGTCCGGTTTGCGTTTTTGATTTTGTCTCTTTCGCCGTAGCCACCGTCTCATCGCTCCTGAAAAGTTCGCGAGAAATCATCCCTATCCATTCGAGTGTAGCTTCCCGCGAGTAGCAATTCGAGACCGATGGCCCGTGTTGGAAGCGGCAAATCCCGAAAGCAACGGGCGACGATGCCACTTGAATGGGTTAGCGGGGATGATTTCTGCCTGAACGGTCCACTCTCCCCTCCAGAGTCGCTGGCGCGGAACAAGTTCAGGTTGTCTGCACGACTACGTGAGAATGTCCTTCACGACCTTCCCGTGCACATCGGTGAGACGGAAGTGGCGGCCTTGGTATTTGTAGGTCAAACGTTCGTGGTCGATGCCCATCTGGTGCATGATCGTGGCGTGCAGGTCGTGCACGTGGACACGATTCTCGACCGCGTTGACACTGTAGTCATCGGTTGATCCGTAGCTGAGACCTCCGCGAATTCCGCCGCCGGCCATGAAGATGCTCATGCAGTTGGGGTGGTGGTCGCGTCCGTAGTTGGTTTCGTCAAACCGCCCTGGGAGTAAACCGTGCGTCCGAATTCACCGCTCCAGATAATGAGGGTGTCGTCCAGCATCCCCCCGTTGCTTGAGATCCTGAATGAGGGCAGCGGTCGGTTGGTCGGTGTCACCACATTGTGCGCGGATTTGTTGGGGCAGGCCGCCGTGCTGGTCCCAGCCCATATGGAACAGTTGGATGAACCGCACACCCCGTTCGGCCAACCGGCGTGCGAGCAGGCAGTTGTAGGCGTACCGGCCGGGGTTCTGGGCGTCTTTGCCGTACATCTTCAAGATGTGTTTCGGTTCGCTGGCGAGATCGGTCAGCTCGGGAACGGACGACTGCATGCGATAGGCGAGTTCGTACTGCGTGATGCGTGTCTGGATGGCCGGGTCACCAAATTCTTTGTGTTTGATCCGGTTCAGTTTGGAGAGCGATTCCAGCATGGCGCGGCGTGTGCCGTCATCAACGCCCGGTGGGTTGTAGACGTCGAGGACCGGGTTGCCCTGGTTGCGAAACTTCACGCCCTGATACCGAGCCGGCAAGAACCTGCTGCCCCATAGGCGATCGTAAAGCGGTTGCCCGTTCTTGGCCGAGCCGCGCGATGTCATGGCGACGAAGCCGGGCAGGTTGGCGATCTCGGCCCCGAGGCCGTAAGTCATCCAGGAACCGATGCTGGGCCGACCGGGAATCGTTGAACCCGTTTGGTAAAAGGTGATAGTCGGATCGTGATTAATGGCGTCGGTGTGCATCGACTTGATGACACACAAGTCGTCAGCCACGCCCGCCAAGTTGGGGAGCAATTCGCTAAAGTAGGTGCCACCTTGTCCGTGTTGTGTGAATCGAAACAGGCTGGAAGCGGTCTTGAACGACTTCTGTCCGACCGTCATTGTCGTCTTGCGGTCGTCGGGGTAAACCGACTTGGGAACTTCCTTCCCAAATTGCTTTTGAAGTTCTGGCTTGTAATCGAACAGATCCAGTTGCGACGGGCCACCCGATTGAAACAGGTAGATCACGCGTTTCGCCTTGGGCGCGAAATGCGGCAGCCCGGGCATACCGCCGATCCCGTTTCGATGCGGAGCGGCGGACGCGGGGCGGCTGTCGTTCAGAAGTGATGCCAGCGCAAGCGAACCAATTCCCGCGCTGGAACGGCCGAAGAAGTGTCGGCGGTTAATGAGCAGTTGATGCTCGGCTCGGGGATCCATCATCTATTCCTTGGTGATCGTTTCATCGAGGTTCAGGATCGTGGAAGCCAGCATCGTCATGGCGGCTAACTCGGCTGCGTTCAAGCTGGAGTCACGGGGGAACTCGCCCACCCCGAGCAGCGCGTTGGCGGCAGTGGCGTCGTTTCGATAGCGCTGGGAAAATCGCCGATGGACGTCGCGCAGGATTTGCGACTCGTCACTGGTCGGGAAACGGCTTGTCGACAGGCGGAAACCGAACGCGATTTTATCTTCGGGCGACTTGCCCCCTTCGCGTAGCATCCGTTCGGCCATCAGCCGGGACGTTTCGATGAACGTGATGTTGTTCATCATCGTCAACGCTTGCAAAGGCGAATTGGTTTGTTCTTTTTGCACTATGCAAACTTCACGCTCGACCGCGTTGAAGGCCATCATCGTGGGGGGCGGAACGGTGCGACGCCAATAGGTGTAGAGGCTGCGGCGATACAGTTTGTCGCCGTGGTCCTGCACGTACTTGGCGTTGGAGATCGATCGCCATAGCCCCGGCGGCATGTAAGGCTTGACCGATGGTCCACCCTGATGTTCAGCCAGCAAGCCACTCATGGCCAACACTTGGTCGCGAATGACTGATCCTGAAAGCCGCCGGCGTGACCCGCGCGCGAGCAGACGGTTTTCCGGATCGCGTGCGAGTAGGCTTGGCGACACGGCTGACGATTGGCGATACGTGGCGCTGGTGACGATCAGACGATGCATCGCCTTCACGTTCCACTTGGTGCGAACGAGTTCGGTGGCCAGCCAGTCGAGCAGTTGGGGATGGCTGGGGTGCTCGCCCTGCACGCCGAAGTTTTCGCTCGTCTTGACCAGCCCGATTCCGAAGAACTGTTGCCAGTACCGATTGACGATGACTCGCGAAGTGAGCGGGTTTGACGGATCGACAAGCCAACGCGCCAAACCAAGTCGCGTGTTCGGCTCACCGGCAGGGATCGCTTCTAAACTTTTCGGTACAGCCGGTTGCAGGCGAGCCGATTTGTCGGGCTGATCATACTGACCGCGTTTCAGCAGGTAGGTTGGTCGGGATTTCTTCGATTAGTGCATGATCATCACCGTTCCCGCCCCGCCCGGCTTGGGGCGCACGACGGACGTTTGTGTGGTGACGAGTTCGTAAGGTTTCGGCGTGATGGCGCGGTCTTCTGCGGTCGACAGATTCGGCCAACTTTTCGGCAGGTCCACGAACGGCGGACTGTTGTCGTTGTTCGGGCCCAAGCCCCATTCCGGCACATTATTGAAGTAGGCGAACAAACGGTAGAAGTCCTGCTGGGAAACCGGATCGTATTTGTGCTCGTGACAGCGGGCACAGCCGATCGTGAGTCCCAACCAAATCGTACCCATTGTCTCGACGCGATCGGCCACGTACTCGACGGCCCATTCGTCCGGGATCGAACCACCTTCGGAATTAATGCGATGGCTGCGACCGAAGCCGGTCGCCAGTTGTTGATTGAACGTGGCGTCCGGCAGCATGTCGCCGGCGATTTGTTCGACGGTGAACTGATCAAACGGCATGCCTGAATTCAACGCGCGAATGACCCAGTCACGCCAAGGCCACATGTAGCGGATGCGGTAGTTCTGGTAGCCATCGGTGTCGGCGTACCGGGCCGCGTCCGACCAGGGCAACGCCATATGCTCGCCATACCGGGGCGACGTCAGCAACCGATCGACCACCCGCTCGTAAGCGTCCGGAGAACGATCAGCCAGGAACGCATCGATTTCAGCAGGGGTCGGAGGCAAACCAATGAGGTCCAACGTGACGCGCCGAATGAGTGTCTCTCGTCGTGCGGCTGGGGAGGGTTGCAGCTTCTCTCGGTCCAATCGCGAAAGGACAAAACCGTCGATCGAATTCCGCAGCCAGGCGGTGTTGTCAACTGACGGAGTGACGGGACGACGTGGCTTTTCAAAAGCCCAGTGACGATTCCACTGCGCCCCTTCGTTGACCCAACGTTGCAAGACGTCGATGTCCGCCTTCGAGAATTGGCGAGTTTGCGACTTCGGCGGCATGCGCTCGTCGGTATCGGTCGAGGTGATCCGTTGGAACAACGAACTCTGTTAAGGCTTTCCCGGCACAACAACGCGTGAGCCGTCGCGGTCGGCGAAAACGTGTTCGCGCACATCCAACCGCAAGTCGGCCTCACGATGACTTTCGTCTGGCCCATGACAATGAAAACATTTGTCGGAGAGAATCGGCAGCACGTCGCGACCAAAATCAACGGGCCGGGCTGCGGAGCATGTGGCTGGAACTGAAAAGACTCCGGCCACAGCGAGTGCGATTAGTGCGTAACGAATCATCCCGTGTGCAGTCCTTTTGACGCAATGTCGTTAGGAGTAACGCATAGTCCAATGTCAACACATCCATCCTAGATCGCGTTGCAACATGCCACAATCGGAAGCCGATGGCTGACCAACCCAAGCCAACGCTTCAGCGTCGCGTCCACCGGGTGACATTGTCGAAGTCGTGGATTGCGTGGCTGTTAGCAGATGAGCAATGCGCGCACAGAGACGTGGCGGCTGGGCGGGAGCCGTCGCCCTCCCGGAAAGAAATCCGGACGGCGTTCGCAGATGCTGGATGTTCTCACGGCATCGAAACAAGTTTTGGCGATGTTCGTCAGTGTCAGAAAAAAAGCGATACGGGGCGCCACTCGGTCGATATCGACCGACGCGCGAAAGGGGTCAAATTCCACCCCGTTGGTCCGTCTGCAGCCGGGCGAACGGGGCTTCCGGGAATCGACAGCCTTCTATTCCTTGCAGGGATGGTTGCGCGACGCTGGAAAGAAAATAAAATGAGGCCACATCACTCGGACCGCGGGCATCTTGCCCGAAATGAAATCGCTCAGTAGGCTGTGATTGACGAAGGAAACCCAGCACACCCTTGGCTTGGCAACCCGTTTGACGAGGAATTGACAATGTGTGCGACGTGGGAATAGCCACGCACAATTGCTGGGTTTCCCGTTGGTCTACCCAGCCTACTGAACTGTAAAGAAAAGTGTGATTGGGGCCACGTTTTGTGGACCGCACAGTTCCATTATCAGTTCGCCACAGTCGCTATCCTTGGTCGGCCATGAATAGAATGGCCGGGTCCACACACTGCTGGTTTTTCTTCGTCAACTCAGTCGACGTCACTGCATCGCAGCCAAAGCAAGGAACATCTGATGAGCACGAGCGATGATGCAGCCGGAATCTTTGAACAAGAAGTGCGAGAGTTCTTCGATGAGTGTTTGAATTGATCCCCCAAAGAGAAGACGTTGCAGCAATGGCTAGGGACGGTGACGGCTAGGCACTTTTCGACCTACCGTGTTCTCGCTGAGTTCGACATTCCGTGGCGAGACATTTCTTTCGACAATCCTTCGCCGTCCAATTGACTCGCGGTCTTCGATTTCGCCATCGCAAAGGACGAGTGTGAGGGACTACGGAATTTCTGGACACAAGAGGGATTCGGACGACGACACTTCTGCGACAACGATAAGTGAGTTGAACCAAATCAATGTCATCGCCGAAATGAAGGCGGTCTCGACGTCTTCGACACGAGGTGCCCTCAAGGACGACATTCTGAAGCTCGGTGGTATGATGGACTTTCTCAAGCGTAGTGGGGCAACTGAGTTTCCTACCTGCTTTTTCGTTCTCTTCGATCCGGAACACCAGTTGCCACTGTTTGGATCGTGGTCGGACGCACGAGGCCGATGGCCTGACGGTGTTCCTAAACTTCGTGTGCTGATCGGCCCTCCCTTCAAGAAGATTGAACTTCCCGGAGCCCCAAAATGCTGACTACCGAAGGCCGGTAACGCCGGGTGGCCCAGCCGTTTCGGCTGGGTGCCGTAGGCACAGGATGCTGCGCCTTCCGCGTGGAATGTTATGTTCGTGTCGCCACACGGCACTGGTTGCTGCTCGGTTGTTTCGGAAAACGCCGCTAGGGTCTGAATCATAACCCGACGCGTCAGCGAGGGACGCAGGACAATCGGGCCTACTCCCGGCGTCCCTCGCTGACGCGTCGGGTTACCTTGAGCTTTCCGACAAATCCCGGATCGCGGGCATCTTGCCCGCATGGAGGCAGGCGAGGACGCCTGCGGTCCGTGGGGTATGAAACGGGCCAGAGGAGTTCACATCCTGTTCTCTTGAGAGGCGGCGGTGTAGAATAAACCGGCTTTTAATTCGGCAGGCGGTCTGGTTCATCACGAGGGATGCAGCATGCGTAATTTTGTGTGGTCGTGCCTGGCGGCTGTGTTGCTGGCGTTTCCCGCTGCGGTTTCGGCGAATCCGCCGAATGTTGTGATGATTATTTCCGACGATCAACGCTGGACCGATTTCGGGTTCATGGGGCATGGGACAATTCGCACGCCGCATTTGGATCGACTGGCGAAGCAGAGTGCGTTGTTCCCGCGTGGTTACGTACCCAGCAGTCTCTGTCGGCCGAGCTTGGCGACGTTGATTTCCGGATTGTATCCACATCAGCACAAGATCACGGGCAACGACCCTCCGAAGGGAACCAACCGGGCTGAGATGCTGCGACACATTCGGCGGATTCCGAAGCTGCCGACGCTGCTGGCGACCAAAGGGTACGTGAGTCATCAATCGGGGAAATGGTGGGAAGGCAATCACAGCCTGGGCGGTTTCACCGCCGGCATGACGCACGGTGACCCGAAACGACGCGGGCGGCATGGCGATGAAGGGTTGAAAATCGGGCGCACCGGTTTGAAACCGATCTATGATTTTATTGAGTCAGCCAACGAGAAGCCGTTCTTCATCTGGTACGCACCCTTCCTGCCACACACCCCCCATAACCCGCCGCAACGATTGCTCGATAAATACATGGCCCCCGGCAAGTCGATTCACGTGGCCCGTTATCAGGCGATGTGTGAATGGTTCGACGAAACGTGCGGCGAGCTACTCGGGTTTCTCGACAAGAAGAAATTGGCAGATGACACACTGGTCGTGTTCGTCACCGACAACGGTTGGATTCAGCAGGCGAATCGAGGTGGATACGCACCCAAGTCGAAGCGGTCGCCGTATGACGGAGGCGTGCGAACGCCCATCATGCTCCGCTGGCCGGGGAAGGTTAAACCTGGAAACTACGATACTCTGGTGAACAGCATCGACCTGGTTCCCACGATTCTCGCCGCTGCTGGAGTGAAGCCGACAGATGAGATGCAGGGAATCGACTTGCGGAAGGTGATCGCAGCTAACGGCAAAACCGAACGGCAGCGGATCTTTGGTGAGGTGTTCGCGCATGATGTCGTTGACATCTCCGATCCTGGACGAAGCTTGCAGTATCGTTGGGCCATTGAAGGCAAATGGAAAGTCATTCTTCCCGCGAATTCGACTGCCCAGAGCGAACTGTACGATCTCGAAGCCGACCCGCATGAAACGAAGAACTTGGCGGGTTCTCAGGCAGACATGCTGAAGCGTCTGACGCAGGCGACCAATACTTGGTGGCCGGGGAAGACGCTTCCCAGGAAGTAGCCGGGCGTATCGAGCGTGAACAATGAAGGGCAGGGTAAGCATGCAAAACGATTTGAATCCTCATCGTCTTGGGCGACTCGTTGTGGGGCTGGTTGTGGCTGCCGCTTTGTGGCACACGACGGGACTGGCCGCGAACGCTCAGAAGGTCATCAGCGCTGACTGGTTGCTGGTCGGCGGGACGATCTACGACGGCAGCGGTCGTCCGCCGGTGACGGGGGATGTGGCGATCGAAGGGGACCGCATTGTCGCGGTCGGCAAGTTCGTGACGGGGAAGGTCGGCAAGACAGTTGATTGCACGGGGCTTGTCATCGCGCCGGGGTTCATCGATCTGCACAACCACAGCGACGGCCCTATCCTGGCTGAGAAAACGCGTGCGAACGTGAACTTCGTCATGCAAGGCTGTACGACGATTGTCACCGGCAACTGCGGATTTGGTTCAGCCGACGTGGGCAAGTTCTATCAGCAAATTGATAAACAAGGGGCCGGAACGAACGTGGCGCATTTACTGCCACAGGGTGCGTTGCGGAATGCGATTCTCGGCACCGCGAACCGTCGCCCGAGCGGTGCTGAGTTGGCCGCCATGCGTCAGTTGGCCGAGAAAGCGATGCGCGAAGGTGCCTGGGGTATGTCGACCGGTTTGATTTACGTTCCCAGTTCTTACGCGAATGTCGATGAATTATCGGAGATTACGAAAGTGGTCGGGCGGTACGAGGGCGTGTATGTCAGCCACATTCGCAACGAGAACACGCAATTGCTCGCTGCCGTGCAGGAAGCGTTGGAGATCGGTCGTCGTGGCGGAACGCCGGTGCACATTTCGCATTTCAAATCGACCGGTCGCGATTCCTGGGGCGTGGTGCGACAAGCGGCCAAGATGATTGAAAAGGCTCGCAAGGCGGGCCGGCGAGTTACGGCGGATCAATACCCTTACATTGCTTCCAGTACGTCGTTGGATGCAATTCTCATCGAGCCGTGGGCCAGAGCCGGCGGGAGAGAGGCGCTCATCAAGCGGTTCGACGATAAAACAATAATGGCGCGTTTGCGTTACGACATGGAAGTGAACCTGAAGAAACGCAACGGGCCGGCGGCGATCAAGTTCGTGAATTACACGAAACGCCCCGAGTGGATCGGCAAGAGTTTGGCCGAGGTCGCGAAATCTGAGAAACGCGACCCCATTGACGTGGCGATCGAAATCACCCGCAACGGCGGCGCGTCGATTGTGAGCTTCAGTATGAGCGAAGACGACGTGCGCCACGTCATGCAAATTCCGTGGGTAGCGACCGCCTCCGACGGGAAGGCCTACCTGCCTGGAACGGACAAGCCGCATCCGAGAAACTACGGCACGTTTCCTCGCAAGATCGGCTACTATTCTATCCGCGAAAAGGTACTCCCGCTTTCAAAAGCCATTCGCAGTGCGACCGGGTTGCCCGCCGATATTCTCGGTATTCCACAGCGGGGATACGCAAAGGCGGGCTTCTTCGCCGACGTTGTGGTTTTCGATGCGAAGAAGTTCATCGATCCCGCCACATTCGACGACCCGCATCAATACGCGCAGGGAGTGAAATATGTGTTCGTTAACGGCACGCCGGTCGTCGACGATTTTAAACCGACACGCAAGTTGTCCGGACGAGCGTTGAAGCATGTGGCGACGGATGAAAAGCCCAGCAGGAAGTGACATGAAGGGCAAACTGTTCGTTCCGAAATTACTCGTCAGTGTTCGGTCGGTCGCAGAAGCGGTTGCCGCAATGGCCGGTGGCGCGAACGTCATCGACATCAAGGATCCGTCACAGGGTTCTCTGGGTATGGCCGATGTGGGAACGATTGTCGACATTGCCGAGTGCGTGCGGAGTACTTCAGGTAACCAGAGCATCGTGCCAGTCACAGCCGCACTTGGTGAGACGACGGACTGGCTCGATGGTGCGATCGTTCCTTCACTCTGTGCCGAACTCGACTACGTCAAGCTCGGCTCATCCGGTCTGGCATCGGTGGGGAATTGGTCGAGTGCGTGGCTGAATGTGCGTCAGCAATTCGAGGCCGCAGCGAATCATAAACTGCGTTGGATTGCGGTTTCCTATGTCGATTGGCGCACATGCAACGGGCCTTCACCGGCGGAGATTATCGAGGCTGCCGCATTGGCGGGATCCGCAGGCGTGCTGTTTGATACCTTCGACAAACAATCGGGACGGCTATTCGATCACATCACACAGTCCGAACTACACGCCCTATGTCGAACATGCCGCGAACGAAATCTGCTGACAGCCGTGGCTGGGCGATTGACGACGGAGGCACTCCCGCTGCTTGCCGATTCCACTGCCGATATCGTGGCGGTGCGGTCTGCGGTGTGTGACGCATCCGATCGTCGCAGCACCGTTCGCGAAGATGCAGTGAGCCGATTTCAGACGGCACTCGGAAATGCATTCGGCCAGAAGCCGTTCGTCGATGCCGTCAACGCTTCGAGATGATGACACGGCTTTGCGGCGTGTCGTTCATTTGCGACGTTACCGCCGGGAGGGGGCTTCCGATCGTTCTTCGAGATCGGTTCTGTCTCCGAGAACGACTTCCATCGTCACGCGTTTGCCGGAGCGGAAGATACTCATCTTCACGCGTTTGTCGACGGGCGTCAGACTGACGAGGTTGATCAGGTGGTTCTCGTCGATGACATCCACGCCGCCGAAACTCAGAATGACATCGTCGAACTTCAGATTTGCGCGGGAGGCAGGTGTGTTCGGGTAGACTTCGACAATGCGTGCGCCGCGAACTCGTTCGAGCTTCAATCGCTTCGCAGTATCGGCATCGAAATCGTCATCCAGTCGCACCCCGAGAAATGCTCGTTGGACTTTGCCGTTGACGAGTAATTCATCGATGACGCGGCGGACGAGATTGCTGGGGATGCTGAACCCGATGCCGTCGTTTCCACCGCTGTTGGATGCAATGGCCGTGTTGACCCCGATGATGCGTCCGTGCAAATCGATCAGCGGACCACCGCTATTGCCGGGGTTGATGGCCGCGTCGGTTTGCAGGAAGTTCTGGTTGATGACTTCCGCCTTGTTGCCGAGTTTGAGGGAACGTCTTCCTTTGGCACTGATGATGCCCATCGTGACTGATTGGCTGAGACCGAACGGACTTCCCATTGCGAGTACCATGTGGCCGATCTCGACTTTGTCGCTGTCTCCCCAGCGGGCCGGTTGCAGATCTTTGGCGGACACTTTGAGCACGGCGACGTCAGTGGCCTTGTCGGAGACGATGCGTTCCGGATGAATCACACGTCCATCTTGAAGATGGATTTCGATTTGGTTCGGTTCTGAACCGAAAATCACATGGCGGTTTGTGGCGATGTAGGTGCCTTTCACCTTGTCGCTGGTGATGATGGCCCCAGAGCCTGTTTCCTGCACGATGCCGCCGCTGAGCGTTCTTCGTTCGCTTTGAATGTGGACGACGCTGGGAGTTGTAAGCGCTGCGATCTTGGCCAGTTGCCGACTTCCCTCGAACAGAGAACTCGTGTCACCACCAAGTTCCTTGTAGAGACGATTGGCCTCTTTTGCGTTAATCGCGTTGGCGGCGACCGACTGCGGCAACTGCCACGAGTCGAGCGTGGCACCGATGGCGATCCCTGCGAGTAGAACGGATCCGCAGAGGATGGCGGTGTGAGGGCGGGTCATGGAGTAACTCCTTTTTCCGACTCGGCCGATCCGGGTCGGAGTCGGGTCGGTGTGCGGCACGTTGCGGCTGTGTGTCTGTCAGCGATCGACGTCGATATCGCGAAGCGTGAGATTGCTGTCGTTCATCCGGCCTTCCATTTCAAACGCAGATTCCCAGTCGGCGTCGAAGTCGGCTCTCCCCTCGCCGGTCTCTTCCTGCTTTCGCTGGCAGTCGATGCAAGACGCGGAGAATGGCAACGCCTGCAGCCTGGCAATTGGGATGGAGTGATCGCAAACCTCGCAGCGGCCGTAGCGTCCATTGCGGATTGCTTCGATCGCATGGTCGATCGCAGTGAGTTCACGACTTTCCAACGCGGCCAGTTGGGAATCGAGTTCGTTCTGCTCACCGTCGATCGCTGCATCGACAACGTCACCAGTACCCGAACGGCCTGTTGGGGAGAGATTCAATTCGTCGATCAGTTTTTTACGCAGCGACTCTCGCTTGGCGAGCAATCGCTGGTGCAGTCTCAGAAGGGCATCTTTGCGAGCCATGATGTGGCTTATCCTCGAATTGATCGATGTCGGATCGTTTTGTTACACCGGCAATTTTGCAGAGCAGGGGAATTATCGGTTCTGCCAGCGGTCAGCCAACTATAGCTCCAGATTCCTACGGTGCGTCGAGATGCGCTCAGCCACCAGTTAACCGTTAACCGTTAAGTAGTTTATCGGATGTGTGTCTTTCCACTTGAGATGCATGTCGTTGCGTAACACGTGATATGCGAATTGGTTGCGGCGTTCGTTGGAGTTTGGGAGTCGGCTGTGATGACTTGATGATATGAGGTTGTCGAGGCGGAAATGCCGCCACAAGTCTGCCGTTTTTTAATGTGAAAGGGTGTAAGGCCTGTTTTAGTCGTGTGTTACGGATTGCGCAGCGCCGACCGGCGGGTACTTTTCATACTCCCTGCTGGGTTTGATCGTCGCGTATTTGGCAGAAGACGAGCGGATTCCCAGTCAGTGAAGCCCAGGGGGCGATCCGACACTTGGGATCTCCCGACGATTCCCATTGTTCGGGACGCCGGAGAAAAGGGGATTGCTACGGCCCTGCGTCTGGTAACGAATCTTCCGGAACACGATAGGCCAGGTTTTGTGCCTTTGACTGCCGGCGGTTCCGGTGTTTGTTTTGGCGGCCGCTTATCCCATCCGTTCGACAATTGGTTCCTCCGGATGAAATCCTCATATCTCACTTGGACCAACGGGATGTGGCTTGTTACTATGCTCTTTCACGCATAACGCATTGTTGATCTATTGATTCTAAATCAGGAAGGCGAGTTGACCATGTTTCGACGTCCATTCACGGCGGTCGCGTTGTTTGGTATTTCGCTGGTGATGTGTGGCATCGCCGGAGCAGAAGAGTGGTCGAACTGGCGTGGGCCGCGCGGTGACGGCAGTAGTCTTGAAAAGGGCGTTCCGCTGAAGTGGAGCGCGACGGAGAATGTGGCCTGGAAACTGGCTTTGCCGTTTCGTGGTCATTCGTCGCCGATCGTGATCGGCGATCGCATGTATCTGGTGGGAGTCGACGACCCCGATGCCAATCCGAAACGGCCCGTTGCGGGGAACCGTAAGCGGGTTCTCGTTGCGATCGATCGTAAATCAGGCAAGATCGAATGGCAGAAGACGGTACTCGATTATCCCCTGGAGAAAATGCACAAGCTTAATAGCCGAGCTTCGAGCACACCGGCGGCTGACGAGAAGCGGGTTTACGCGAGCTTCCTCGAAGGCAAGCAGATGCTGATTGTCGCTTACGACCATGCCGGGAAGGAACTGTGGCGTTCCAATCCGGGCGTTTTCACCAGCGTTCACGGCTACTCCAGTTCGCCAGTCTTGTACAAGAATATGGTGATCGTGAATGGAGATCACGACGGAAACGCGTACCTTGTTGCCTTGAACCGCGAGACCGGAAAGACGGTCTGGAAGACAACGCGCGAGAACAAGACACGCAGTTATTGCACCCCCATTATTCGTGAGATTGGTGGGCGACAGCAGATGATGCTCTCGGGCAGCAAGAGCGTTGCGAGTTACGACCCCAATGACGGTTCGCGTCACTGGATTATCGATGGCCCGACTCAGCAGTTCGTGGCCTCTCTGGTCTACAACAAGGGACTCTTGTTCGTGACCGGCGGCTTCCCCGACAAGCACATTCTGGCGATCGACCCGCGCGGCAAAGGGAATGTCACCGAATCGCACATCAAGTGGCGACATCAACGTAACGGTGTTTCCTACGTGCCGTCCCCGGTGGCCTCGGGTGACTACTTCTTCCTCGTTTCCGATAACGGCATCGGCACCTGCTACGACTCGTTGACCGGAAAAGTGCAATGGCAGCAACGCATGGGACGCCACTACAGCGGCTCACTCGCTGCGACCGGCGAGCACGTCTACTACCAGGATGACGACGGGAAGACGAAGGTCATCAAGGTCGGCCCGAAATTCGAGGTGGTGGCGGAGAACTCGATCGATGAACCGGTGTATTCCTCGATGGCGATCAGCAACGGGCAGATTTTCATCCGCGGTGAAAAACACCTGTTCTGCATCGGCAAACCTAGCAACAGCGTCAGCAGCCGCTGATTCTGTTGTCGCTGGTCGCTGACCGTTTTCGAGTGAATATCGGGAGGGAGTCCGATGTTGCTGCGCCGCCGCGTTTGGAGAAGGCCGCCCGCCGCGACACTGAAACGCGCCGGGTTGCGGACGTTTGGTCGTCGATTTTGGGACGACGAAACCGCCACCGCTCAGGCTCACACTCTCGCGACGGTCTTGGCCGTTGCGGCAGTGATGATGATCGCTAGTTGCTTCTAGAGCAGATCTGCAGGCTGAGTGGGTTGTGTGTCTGAGGGGGCATGATCTCACGCATAATGTGTCGCATTATGCGCCAGTGCTGTATTGCTTTAGTACAGCAGAATGGCGCACCGTAGCACTTCCGATCGGTTCTCTGACTCTGTTGGAGGAGCTATCGTTCTCTTGAAATGCTCTGAATAATATGGATTTTGAGTTCGTAACATTCAGTATTTACGACGGTTACGTTACATTGCGATCCTGTTGCGGGCATGGATTGCGGTTGGGATTACCCGGCCCCAGTCAGGAAAGTTTGTCAAAATTAGTTCGCATGCGAACTTTTTCGCAAACCAAGCGTCTTAAGAATACGTATTCAATAGCGAAGGGCAATGACAGCAGACGTTACTCGAGAGACATCCGGCCAATAGGCCATTTCACATAACACGTTGCTTCATCTTCTGTTCGGGCGAAATTCCCGAGAGATACTTTGCCGTGCCGCCAAGCGAACAGCGGCCATTGGCAGGGGAATGTGGTGTCGTTCGCAGAGTCCACAGGCGAGGCGAAAGTGCTTTTAGTTGGCAAAGTGGAACGGGACTTGCTTTGCGTTTTGTCAACAAGGCAACTTTGTCTGGGGCTGTGAAGGAGGTACTCCTATGACGTCTCACTACGACAACCCGGCCATGAAGGAACTGACCGAGCAGCAGGTGCGATTTGCGCCGCGCGATGCGCGTCTGGCGCAGATTGACCGAGCCGAACAACTGCTCGCGAAGATCGATCCACGGAACGACTATCGTTATCAGGATATCTGCGAATCGATCACGTCGTACCGTCCCGAGCGGTACCCGGATCTCACGTTGACCGGCTCGGAGACCTCTCACGACTTGCGGAAGTTCGTGGAAGATCTTTCCGACAGTGCCGACATTCCTGTCGAGAGCGTCGCTGAGCCGGTGCTCACGGTTCAGGATGTGAGTCGGCATTACAACGTTTCGACCAAGACCGTCGATCGCTGGCGCAGCCGTGGGCTGGTCAGCCGTCGCTTCCGTTTCGGCAACCGCAAACGCATTGGTTTCCTGAAGTCGTCTGTCGAGCGATTCGTGGCTCGGCATTCCGGTGAAGTCGAACGCGGTCGGCGGTTCACGCAGTTGACCGAACCTCAGAAGCAGGAGATCGTGCGGCGAGCACGTCGCTTGGCACGTTACGGAGGTTGCCCGGCCGATATCAGTCGACGACTGGCGCGAAAGATGGGGCGTTCTCCCGAAACGATTCGCTACACGCTAAAGAACTTCGACCTGGACCACCCGGAACTGGCCGTTTTTCCGCGTGCGTCACAACCGCTTTCGGATGAACAGAAGAAGGAAATCTTCAATCGTCATCGTCGCGGCGTGCCGGCGGAACGGCTGGCGAAGCGGCACTGCCGCACGAAGACCAGCATCTACCGTATCGTGGCGGAAGAGCGGGCGCGGCGGTTGTTCGAGCAGCCGATCGCCTTTATGGACAGTGAGGAGTTTCATCGTCGGGGTGCTGAGAAACTTATTCTTGGTCCGCCTCCGGAACGGAAAGACGCTCGCAAATCGCCTGTTAAGGCACCACCGGAGTTGCCTCCGTACTTGGCGAGTTTGTATTCGATTCCCTTGCTGAACCGCGAGGAAGAGGGTTACCACTTCCGTAAGATGAATTACCTGAAATTCAGGGCGGCTCAGTTGCGCGAGAAGATGGACCCGGCCCGTCCGCGGGCCAAGGCGATGGAACAAGTCGAGGCGTTCGTCGATGCGAGTTTGGAAGTGAAGAACTTCCTGATTCGTAGCAACCTGCGTCTGGTTGTCTCGATTGCGAAGCGGCACATCAAGCCGAACAGTAATTTCTTCGAGATGGTCAGCGACGGCAACATGTCGTTGCTGCGGGCCATCGAGAAGTTTGACTATAGCCGGGGGAACAAGTTCTCCACGTATGCCTCTTGGGCCATCATGAAGAACTTCGCCCGATCGATTCCGGCCGAGCATAAGCAGCTTGACCGGTTCCGAACGGGCACCGATGAGTTGTTTGTCGGATCGACCGATCGACGGACGGATCAGTTTCAGGAGGAAATCGTCAATCGTGGACAACATCGCGCGTTGATGACGATTCTCGATCAGCTCGACAGCCGGGAGCGGGACATCATCAAGTTCCGTTACGGGCTGGAACAAGGAACCGAACCGCAGACGCTGGAAAAAGTGGGCAACCGCTTTGGCGTCACCAAGGAACGGATTCGTCAACTCGAATCGCGAGCCCTGAAGAAGCTTCGCAGGATCGCCCAAGACGAGAAACTCGATATTCCTGGCATCTGATGTGGTGCTGCGGAAGCAGCCAACTTGAAAACGGCGACGTCGCGATTTCGATCGTGGCGTCGCCGTTTCGTATTCGACCTTACTGGTTGGTCTGACTACTCGACTTTCTCTTTCGGATCGATCAGCTCGTGTTCCCAGATCCAACCGCCGTTTTCACCGCGGACCAGCAGACGTGCGCCGCTGCCGGGCAGGGGAGTGGCATCGTTCTTGGGGAGCCAGCGGGCATGCTCGCGAATAATGTCGGCGTAGCGGTCTTGGCTGGCGAGATTCGTCCATTCGTTGGGGTCTTTTTGCATGTCGTACAGTTCCTGCGAGCCGTCGGCGTAGCGGATGTAGCGATAGCGTTCGCTGCGGACGCCGTGGTTACCGGGGTTGTGCGTGGTGATGGCCGGCCAAGGACGCTTTGTGCTTGCCTGCTTCAGTTGCGGCGCGAGACTGTGTCCTTCGAGGCCGGTTCGTTTCGGCAAGCCGCATAAGTCGATGAGCGTGGGGTAGATGTCGAGTAGCTCGGCGGGTTGATTGCATTTGGCTGCACGAGCCGTCCCCGGTCCTGCGAACATCAACGGCACGCGGGCCGAGCGTTCCCAGAGGGTGTTCTTGCCCGAGATGCCTTTCTCACCCAGATGCCAGCCGTGGTCCGACCAGAGCACGATCACGGTGTTGTCTGCTTTGCCGCTTTCTTCGAGCGCGTCGAGTACCCGGCCGACCTGGCTGTCAACGAAACTCACGGTGGCCAGGTACGAACGAACCAGCGGACGCCATTGACGTTCGCGTTGCAACCAGGAAAGACGCGGCTCCGGGAGTTTCCAGTGCAGATACCAGGCGAACTCGGGGACATCGGCACGGTCGTTGGGTTTGACCGGTGGCATGATGAGCTTGTCGTCGGGGTACATGTCGAACCACTTCTGCGTGGCGTAACAAGGAACATGCGGCAGGAAGAAACCGACTTGCATGAAGAACGGTTCTTTCGGCGGATTCTGCAACTTGGCGACGGCCCAGTCGGCGACTTTCCAGTCTCCCTTGTCTTCATCACGATGCGGAAACGTACCCCAATCCATGAGCGGATGATTCCCGCCGGGTGTGGGTTTCGTTATTAACTTCTGCTTTGGTCGCACACCGACACCGGCGCGCGGCCCCCACTCATCGGCTTCGGCTGCGCGTTCCGGTTTCGGAGGATACCCGCCATGCCAAATCTTCCCGGTTGTCAGGGTGCGATATCCATGCTGCTTGAAGTACTGGGACAGCGTGACATGCTTGGCCAACTTCTTGGACGTGCGAAACCAGGGCGAGAGAGAGTAGACGCCCGTGGTTGAAGGGCGTAATCCAGTGAGCAGGCTGGTCCGCGAGGAATTGCACAACGGTGCCTGACAATGCGCATTCGTAAAGAGCGTTCCCCGCTTCGCCAGACGATCCATGTGCGGCGTCTTCACCTGCGGATGACTGTTCAGACAGCCGATCCAGTCGTTGAAGTCGTCGATCGCAATGAACAACACATTTGGTTTCGAGGTGCCAGCCGCTTGAACCGAGCCAAGGAATCCCAGAGTGACGATCATCGCTGTCAGGACAATGCCGGCACACCGACAAGAGAAAAATCGGCGCGGGGAATACCGACGGTTCAGGGTGTTCGTCATGTTTTGAATCTCTGGGGGATGTTGTGGCATTCGAGCGCTTGGCCGGGGTCACGTTCTCATGTTTGCAACTGCTCCAAAATCTCTTCGTCGGTTGGGAAGCGGTCGGTTTCATGCTTAGAGTAGATGTTACGGCCGTCGACTTCGACGTCGAAAATGCCACCCTTGCCCTTGATGAGTTCGGCTTCGATGCCGGTTGCCTTCTTGATCGCGTCCGCCAGACCGGCGGCTTGGGGAGTGTAATCTCATTGCACACAGTACGTTATGGAAACGTGCATCGGTTCTCCTTCATAAGCGAACGCAGAAAACGTGCGGGCGTTGAACAAGAGACGCCACGCTGCTCGCATCATGATAGAAGATTCGGCGCGGAAGGCTATACCGAGAAGTGTGGCTACTTCTTCGGCTTGGCCGCTGCCTTGCGTCGTTTTGCGAGCGAGCGGGTATAGGCTTCATAGGCTTCACGATATTCGGGCGGAACCGGAAGACGTTTCGCGCCGAAATTACCGGCGGGGTCACCTGAGCGACGGACGCCTTTGCCGGTGCGTTTACTGCCGACCGATTTCAAGTCGAGGCTCTTGAGGGTTTCCTCGAATTGACGGTGACGAGCTTGGTCTTGCGGGGTGGCATCGGGAGATGCCGGTTCCAAGCGGTTACGGAGCCGTTCGGCGAACCGGCGGGCGTCTTCCTGCGTCCAACCCAATTCCTTGAGCAGTTTTTCGTCGACCTCGCCCCGTTTCAAGTCTTTCTCGAGTCGGCGGAGCACGAGGTCGGCGGCTTCCTTACCGTAGTCGAGGTTGGCCTTTTCGGCTGCTTGTGTGGCCGCGCCGTTTCCGCCACTGCCGTTGTTTCCGGCACTGGATGTTCCTCCGCCACCGTCCCCGCTTTTCGCACCGGGTTTCTTCTTGGATGGTGTCCCGCCGCCTTTTGGTCGGACTTGCTCGGACTTCGGTCCTTTCTTTCCGCCGGCGTTGCCTTTGCCCGGTTTGCCGCCGGGCTTCTTTTTCCCGGTTCCAGGTTTCGAGCCGGTTGAACCGTCGCCGGGTTGCTTGGAATTCGCATCCCCCGGTTTGCCGGAGCCGGGCTTTGTCTTTTTGCCTTTGGCACCGTTCGGATCGCCAGGTTTCGGTTTGCTACCGGCATCGCTGGGGGATTTCTTCGCCGGCTTGCCTTTGGGGTCATCGGGTTGGCGATCACGTGGTGGCTTTTTCGGATCGTCTTTGGGGTCGGCACCGTCGGGGATGTCTTTCTTGCGTGTTCCCGCTTTTTTCGTGCGCGTGGGGTCTTTGGGGTCGGGCTTACCTTTGACCTTCCGAGTGTCGCTTGGTGTCTTGTCGTCGGTTTTACGCGGCGAGGTGCGAGGATCAGACTTCTCGCCTGGATTGCGATCCAACTTGTTCTTGGCGCGGGTGGGGTCGTCGGTGGGGTCTTTGCTTAGCGTGGCGGAACCGGTTTCGTCACCGTTGGCCTTCTTCTTGATGCCCTTCTTTGAGGGATCGTCGGGTTGTTCTTTGCCGTTGGGCGGGTCTTTCGGATCCTTGGATTCCGGCCCTGGTTTGGTCCCGGGCTTGGTGGCTTCGCCCGTGTCACCCGGTTGCGGTTTTTCGCCCGGCTTCTTCTTGTCGGTCGGCTTGCCGCCTGTGGGTGGTTTTTTGGATTTGCCACCTTGTCCCTCATCCGGCTTCGTCGCACCCTCGTCGGATTCCGGTTTGCTTTTGGTGTCGCCGTCGGGTTTGCCCGTTCCATCGGACTTGGGTTTTGTCTTCTTTTCGCCCGGCTTGGGAGTGTCGGATTTCGTGCCGTCTTTGGGTTGACCGTTGTCACCGGGTTTCTGTTTTGACTTCGCTTGGCCTTCGTCGTCTTGTGGTTTGTTCGGGTCTTTCTTTTGCTTCTGCTGATCCCGCTTGAATTTCTCAAAGGCTTTTTTTAATGCCCGGTCGTCGTCGCTGCCGTCGTTTTTGAGGCCGTCCGGTTTTGGTTTCTTGCCCGCTCCACCATCGTCGGATGGCTGGTTCTCGGAACCGTTTTGTGGTTTGTCGCCCTTCTCGCCGGGTTGCGGCTTCGATTTGGACGGTTCGTCGCCTTCGCCCGGCTTGCGCTGCGGTTGTTTCTTGCCCTCTTGAGAAGGATCGTCGTTCGGTTCGTCACCGGGCTTCTGTTCTTGTTCGGGGTCGGATTCGTTGTTGTTCTCCTGCTGCTCGCGTTCCAGTTCGTCTTCGTTGCGCTGTTTGTCGCGATCGAGTTGCTTGCGGACTTCTTCGGGGGGAGCCGGTTCGGCGATGCGAATTTTCAAGCCGGGCTGGTTGTGGCCGAGGCGACCGCGCGGATTGTTATCGCGAGCTTCGATCCAGTAGGTGATGACGTCGTCGGGTTGGAGTTTTAGCGGGGCGAGGTCGAACTCGAACGTTCCCTGATAGCTTTGTTGTTCGCCATCGAAGAGGACGTTGTCCGGCAGGTCGAGCGGTTGTCCGTCTTTCTCGGCTCGCAAATGCACGAACCGCAGCAGGAAGTCAGGGTCGCGTGCTCGAACCAGCAACGGCACCACGGCGTTGGCCGGGCGGACCAAGTCGGTGCGCGGGCTGACAAGTTCGACAACCGGCGGCAAATCGGGCCGAATTTTGAATCCGTAGACTGTCGGCTCGGGATCGGTCTCGCCCTTCTTGTTGCGGACGTTGATGCGATAGAACTTCGCGGCGGTACCATCGGTACGGAATTGCAATGTCGACTGGGCCGTCCAGACGAGGTCATCGACTTTCCGCAGGGAGAGTTCTTCGGCCTTCGTCGCGAAGGACTCGTCGTCGGAGAACTGAATGACGGCAGAAGCGATCGGCAGATTCGTGGCGGCCGTCCAGGTGACTTTGGCACCTTCCCACGCATCGACATGCCCAACCGGCTGTGTTCGCGGGGGCAGTTGCATGTATTTGGGGAATTCGTAACCGATCTGGGTTACGGTTGCTCGTGGCGGTTGCAAGACGCCGACCGAGAACTCGCCGCGATACTGAGATTTGTCGGGCTGATCGAGGGTGAGTTCGCCATCGACTTTGTCATCTTCCCGGCTGTATTCGCGTCCGCCTGTCAGATAAAAGAATGTTTCATCTTCGCGACGCCAAGTGCGAAACGCACGACTGTCGCCATCACCGGCGACGACGTAGTAATAGAAATCTTGCAAAATTCCTCGGCCGTTCTCACCGAGAATCACACCGCGAAACTGTTTCGTACCGGCTTCCACTTTCCGCATGGCGACGGGTTCATCGACGTAACTGCTATCGGCCGTTGTGTAGTAGAGGGTGACCGATTCGGGCAGTTCGCCTTCCAACTCGGCGACGACTTCCAGCTGCGAACCGGCGACCACCTCGGTGGTGCCGGGGGTGACATCGACAATTCGTGTGCGGGTCGACACGGTGACGTCGGCCATCGGAAAGACGGCCCGCCAGAGGGAACTGGAGACCTGCTTCGGAGTGAGCACCCAATACAGGCAGCCGGCCACCACAACGGCCAGCAAGGCGTATGAGAGGCGTGTGAGGAATCGGCGATCGACCGCCTGCTCGACGTTGATGCCCGATAACGTGACGGCCGCACGTCGTTCCATCGTGTTGCGGATCGGCTCGGCGGCGGAGTGGCCCGATCGTTCGAGGTCGATGAGGTTCAGCAGCGTACTCTTCAGTCCCGGCTCGGACCGTTCGATGGCCCGCGCTGCGAACAGGCGGTTGACCTGCTTCATCTGGGGGATCGCCACTTTCCAGATCAACCAGCCGGTAGCAATTACGGCCACCACGCTCCACATGCTGACGCGGGTGGCATACCCGAACCCGCCCGGCACGACCCATTGATCGAAGATGACGAACGCCAACAGATAGCCAAGTGTGAGCGTGCCGACACCGACGATCGCCGTAAGGATGTCGGTCGTGCGAATGTGGGCGCGTGTTTTATCGAGCTGGAAATCGACGTAATCGTCGTAATCCAGATATTGCTCGGAATCGCTCGATTCGATCGTTGTCGACATGCCGGAACCGTCTCCTGGCCGGATGATCTGGAATACAGACCGCTGACGAGAGGCCTACAGGCACGAATGGCCGCAGACTTCGCCCGCTGTCGCCATTATAACGCTATCGGCGCGGTTGGGACCATGAATGTTCCCGAACTCTGGTGAATTCGTGGTGGTCTGGATTCCTCGACTGGCTGGCAGGGCGGTGACGGAACCGTGGGCCAGATATTGAAACGTCATGGGTTTTAGCCTCATTTGGAGCCGAGCCGACGTTGTGGTTTCTTGCCATTGGTGGCAATTCTCCGGAATCCTGCCGTCTGTCGGCCGAGAGTGTTGTGAACGATTCCGACCGTGATTACACTGGACGATTCGCTTGGCTTCCGCAATTTCGTAAATTCGGAGCCGATGTTTTCACGGGACGTTCGATGCGACATGTGCTTTCTGCTCTGGTGACGAACCAGCCCGGTGTGCTCGCGCACATTTCCGGCATGCTGGCCTCGCGCGCTTACAATATTGACAGTTTGGCAGTCGGCGAGACGGAGAATCCCGAGTTTTCGCGGATTACCTTCGTTGTACGCGGCGATGCACGTGTGCTGGATCAAGTTCGTAAGCAGCTCGAAAAAGTCGTCACCGTTGTGAAGGTGCTCGATTTTTCAAATCAGGATTTCGTCGAACGCGACCTAATGCTGATCAAAGTGGCCACGCCGGACGGTCGCACGCGGAGCGAAATCAAGGAGCTTGTCGACATCTTTCGCGCGAAGATTGTCGACGTCAGTTCCCAACATTTTATGATTGAAATCTCCGGACAGGAGAACAAGGTTGTGGCGTTTATCGAAGCCATGCGGTCATTCGGAATTCTGGAAATGGTCCGTACGGGACGAATCGCCATGTTGCGGTCTGGTTCCATCAGTGTCGAGCCGGATCAGGATCAAGATGATTCGGATCAAGATTAAGTACAACATTCGGGCGAATGATGCCGCAGTGTCGGCCGCATTCCATTTATCAAATTAGACGTCAACGGATAACGAACGAGAACGAGCATGCCAGCCAAGATTTACTACGAAGATGACGCCGACCTTTCACTTCTGGACGGCAAGACGATTGCCATCCTCGGTTACGGAAGCCAAGGCCACGCTCAGGCACAGAACCTGCGCGACAGCGGCTGCACGGTGATTGTTGGACAGCGGAAAGGGAGTGCGAACTACGATTTGGCCGTCAGTCACGGCTTCGAGCCGATGCCCATCGATGAGGCCACCAAAGCGGGTGACCTCGTCAACTTGCTCCTTCCCGACGAAGTGCAAGGCGATTTGTATCGCGATCAAATTCGTGGTGCGCTGGAGCCGGGCAACCTGTTGATGTGCTCGCACGGTTTCAACGTGCATTTCGGGCAAGTCATTCCGCCGTCGGGTGTCGATAGTGCGCTCGTTGCCCCGAAAGGCCCAGGGCATCTGGTTCGTAGCGAATACGTAGCGGGTGGTGGTGTGCCCTCGCTGATTGCCCTATCGGACAACGCTGCGGAAGCTTCGCGTCAACTGGCGTTGGCGTATTCCAAAGGGATCGGCGGGACACGCGGCGGCGTGATCGAAACCAGCTTCGCTGAAGAAACCGAGACCGACTTGTTCGGTGAGCAGGTCGTGCTTTGCGGCGGTGTGAGCGCGTTGGTGAAGACGGCCTTTGAGGTTCTGGTCGAAGCCGGTTATCAGCCGGAAATGGCGTACTTCGAGTGCATGCACGAACTGAAGTTGATTGTCGACCTGTTCTACCAGGGTGGCCTGAACTACATGCGGTACAGCGTCTCGAATACGGCTGAATTCGGCGATTACACACGCGGCCCGCGGATTGTGACCGACGAGACCAAGCTGGAGCTGAAGAAGATTCTCGCGGAGTTTCAGGACGGCGAATTCGGCAAAGAATGGATTCTCGAAAACCGTGCGAATACCCCGACCTTCCAGGCCATGCGACGTCGCGATCACAATCACCCGCTCGAAACGGTGGGCCTCGAACTGCGACGCATGATGACCTGGATCGACTCCAAGGAAGTCTGAACCGCACTGGTTGCGATCCATGTCTGACGTTGGCGATGGGAAACGCGTATTGGTCACCGGTGGCACAAGTGGCATCGGTGCGGCCATTGCGCGGGAGTTCGCGTTGGCCGGGGCGAGCATGACGGTCACCGGTTTGACGCAAAGCGAAGTCGATGCGTTCATCGGCGCTGACGAGCACTCGATTGCCGGGTGTGTGCTTGACGTTTCCGACGAGGTGAGCGTGGCCGAGTTGGTTGGCTCGTTCGATCGGCTGGATGTTCTCGTGAACTGCGCAGGCACGATTCTGCGGGACGGGCAAGAATTCGATCCGGAACTGTTTGCGCGGGTGTTGGACGTCAATCTCACCGGCACGATGCGATTGTGCGTGGCCTGTCGCCCGTTGTTGGCCGAGTCGCGAGGTTGCATCGTGAACACGGCATCCATGCTGACATTCTTCGGCAGCGGATTCGTCCCTGCTTATAGCGCGAGCAAAGGGGGCGTGGCCCAGTTGACGAAGTCGCTGGCGATTGCGTGGGCCGCAGAAGGGATTCGCGTGAACGCCGTCGCACCGGGCTGGATTGCAACGGCTTTCACACAACCGCTGCTGGATGACGACGAACGCAGCCAAACGGTTCTATCGCGTACGCCACTTGGTCGTTGGGGGCGTCCCGAAGACGTAGCGGGTGCGGTCTGCTTTCTTTGTTCAAAGACCGCAGCGTTTATTACAGGCGTCGTACTGCCAATTGATGGCGGGTATTCGATCGCTTGAGTGCTCTGCCGAGCTTTGTTTGTCGTGAGATGAGTTGACCAGTTCACCTCGGTTGCGTCAGGATGAGTCGCTGAAATCTGAACCCAAAGGAAACCGTCATGTCGGATGTGACTTCCGCTCTCGATGTTCCCCCCTATGCCGTCGGCGATATCGTCACCAAAGCGATTACGGATGATGAGCGGTTGTGGGTGCCTCAAACAGAGAACGTCTGGTTTCGACCGTTGTTGCTAAACACGGTCAACGGAGAGTGGGTCAACCTGTTGCGTGTGCGGAAGTCGGGCGTGCTGAGCCGACATCGTCACCCGGCTCCCGTGCATGGTTACGTCATCAAAGGTTCCTGGCGTTACCTGGAGCACGATTGGGTGGCCGAAGAGGGCATGTATGTCT
>Ga0115002_10001619_pt1 | contig 30745 bp, 23 predicted proteins | sample ArcticOcean_MG_C_8_FD_89576 | JGI IMG/M metagenome (GOLD analysis project Ga0115002, IMG submission 89576) | Marine microbial communities from western Arctic Ocean - ArcticOcean_MG_CB11_86 | ecosystem: Environmental > Aquatic > Marine > Oceanic | place: Arctic Ocean: Canada Basin | collected... | reverse complement strand
TACCACTACACCATTATGTATCACAGTTATATACGCAGCCTGGACCAGGTGGTCATTTTTCCATGATGGGGCTTCGAAGATGATATCATAGGTCTGCCACTCGCCGGGTTTTCGGCATGCATTTACCAGGGGGGGATATTCGCCGTAAATGGCGGCTGTTAAGCCATCTGCATAGGTGCGATTGTCATAACCATCCAAGACTTGAATCTCATATAAACCCATAAGAAATACACCGCTGTTCCCTCTGCCTTGACTGTTTCCGATTACTTCAGCAGGGGCCGCCCATTCCAGATGAACCTGGCAGTCACCAAAGTGATTGTAGGTCTCGATATCACCTGTTGTGGTTGCTTCCATATACCCATTTTCAACTTTCCATTTTGCCTCACCCTCTCGACCGCTCCATTTGGAAAGGTCCGTCCCATTAAACTGAATGATAGCATCCGAAGGGGGAGCGGCATCAGTGGTCGCAGGGGTTACAATACGAGGTTGTGGACGGGTCCCGTCGTGAACACGCCATTTAGAATCTGGAAGAAAAGGGGTGTCGTCGTATCCTACGGCTTCAGCCATGAAAGACTCCTTGTAAAGTTGATAAGTAGTGGATTGGATATAAAATATTCATACGTTCAAATGGAGTTTGTCTCGCCCCCCTTCGAAGCGCTGTGTTTACTTGCATCTTTGAAATAGATTTTTTCTCAAGGCAAGTCGCCATTCAGCTGCTTTAGGAAAATCTTCAAAGCTCTGAAGGTCTTGCATGCTAGGATCATTTCTGTCTATACCCAGGGTTTGTAAAAGGGCATAGTCCTGCATAGCTTCACCGTATACTTCCCACCGGATTGAGTCTATAGGTCCATCCGGACCGGGATAGACAACAAAAGGATCACCATAGGCCCAACCACGGAACCACGCCAGGCCATCCTGATCTGTATATGGATCGATCAAGTTCCGTTTACCAGATTCATACCAATAATTGTAACCCCAATGGAGGAAACCACGAAAAGGCCAACGATAAAATAGCAAACCATGCATAGCTATTTTGGCCAGGGGGGTGTCCAATAATCTGTTTAAATATGCACCCCGAGGTCCGCAACAGTAATAGCACCAGCTTGCAAGATCAGCTTTATTAAAATCCAAGGCGGTGGTAATACTCGGGATGGGCATGTCGGTCAACTGCTGTTCTGCAAATTCAATTTCAGTCAGGGCGTCCATCACCTTCATCCAAGGCGCTAATTCTTGCAGCAATCCACGAGCCGCTCGGTAGTTTGCAAGGTGTTCTTCACCATGGGGTTCATCGGATACATGGAAAAAAGAATGATCGAGCAAGTCATGCGTCGTAAGAAATTGATGTAATTCGGGTAAAAATTGAGAAAGAAAATTTCGATAAATTTCGGAAGTCGCCCCTGTTTCTGGTGGCCAGAGTAAAACCTCATCGCGGCCCTGTCCCTCGTAAATACGCAAAGCATTTTTCACGCCCCATTGAGTAAATAGATGGGTCCATTCGAAGTAGGAGATGCCATGCGTTCTGGCCACGCTGATATACTGCTCAACATCCGACCAGTCGAAGCGATAAGTATTTGCGTCCTCGCGATAGATTTTTAAAAGCTGGCTCGGTCTTTTTATTCCATCTAACGGAGGAGTAAAAACCGGGACATAGAGCGTGTCCTGCCCGTGTCCCACCATATTCTCAATATATTTTGAAACCAGGTCCCAAAACCGAAGATCAAAATGATTCGTTTTGTACCAGTCCATTATGGCATCTATGTAAAACCAATGGGTAATGGTAAAATCTTTTCTTTTCTGGAGCGTAATATTATAGACGCGTACATTTACCGTGTGCGTTTGGGGCTTTTCATCTTCAGGTGTGATGATTACCTTTAACTCATGCAAGCCTGGTGACATCGGCTTGGTGGGCTTTACAGATATCCAGTAGGCATGAGTTTCCCCCGTTGGTAATAGCGCTTCATGTTCATCAAAGAGCGGATCAGGCACATAGCCCGGAAGAGTACCTGCCCCTTCAATATCGGACGTAGATTCCATGATGGGCGTGTTTAAATGCCGGAGAGGGACGTAACCAATCCGACGCACGCGGATCGGCCACCCCTCAGGTCCATCAACCTCAACCCGTACCCGTGTTCGTTCTTCCCCTTCCAATCTCATCGCCACCTGGAAACTGAACCGCTCGTTACAGGCGACCTCTAACTCCACGTTTGATGGGTGTTTGGCTTTGGTCTGTGGATAATGTCGCTCAAAGGGTTCCGTACACCATGTTAACAGCATGCTCATTTACCTTTTTATTTATCCAAGTGTCATATTATATTCGATCACGCCCCTCCCCTCATCCCCTCTTTATCATCTTTTCTCTTCCCAGTCTTTTTTATTTACCAGCATTTCCTCATTTGGTGTGATGGTTCGTGAAGTGATCTGGTTGGTGGCATCATAGCGCCAATTACCCTGATTATCCCGGAGTACTGGTTTCCGTTGCTCTACCGGGGGTACGGCAATGGCAGCACGGGGTTGATCCGCATACCAATAGGCCACACTACTCATTTCATTACACAAATGATTGCCATGACCATGTTCTATGGTGACCTTAATCTCCCGCTCAAAGCGCACTGGATTTTCTATATGATGAACATAACTGGTTTGATATCCATTGGTGTGATGTTCGTAGATCGAAGAACCATTTCTTTGAAACGCGTTGGGCTGCATCCCCCAGGCCTGATTGAGATAATCTTCGCTACCGGTCCCATGTAAATCCGGGGGCCACTTATACCCATCTACCCAAATCATGTCATCCCCTTCGCCCCACCACGGCCCCTGAAAATTGGTCACGCTGATGTTGCAACCGATGTAATGCCCCCTGCCCTTGCTTTCAAGGATGACATAGTTATTATCCCATGCCAGGCGTTCTGTATTGACAATATTAGCTTCGGGATGATTAACCAGAATTTCATGGCCCCAACCGCCAAAGGGATTTTCTCGACGGAACTCTGCATGGAAAAATCCTGTGTCCTCTTCAGGGGGCTGGTTATATGATTCATAATCGAAATAAAAATATTGTCGATGATCTTCGGTGCTTTCATTGACCAGTTCTACGACGGCCCTTTCGTTAAATGGCATAAACGCATATGAATTCAATGCGCAACCCTCATTAAAGGTGTTGTTTTTATTGGTTGAGGCCGTGAATAAAAGAGATTCATATGAATTGACGATGTTGTGACCTAACCCGAAAAAATCACCGAGCGGACAAAGCACGCTCGGTTTATCGCCATTATCCCACGTAATTTTCAGTAGGCATTCTCGATAATTCCTGTGTTGTGTCATCCAGATATGCGTAATACATCCCGGTCCTTTAATGTCAGCAAGAACTTTTGTTTCACCAGCCGGGATGATCCATGCGTCTGAGTTTCGACCTGATACGTCCCAAGATGAGGCGCGGCCTGTAGTTGCAGATTTGATTTTCGTAAGATCTTTTAACATGTTTCATCTCCTGATCAGAGGAAAGTCGATTGGTTTTATTCAACTAAAGACAAACTTCGTGAATCATCTTTGTGTATATATCCACGGCTTCGTATAACTGGGGTATTTCCACGTATTCTCCGACGGTATGAGCTTGGGCGATACTACCGGGTCCCAGGACGACTATATCTACTTTTTCTTTCAAATGAATGGCATCTGTACCATAAGGTACTGTTTCAGGGGTTTTACCACCGGTTAACTTAGACGCAAGTTGAATAACGGGGTTTTGTGGGTCTAAATAATAAGGATAACTTATATTTGATGATACTTCAAAACCATAATCTTCAGCCTTTTGGACTAATTCTTTTACGAGCGTTTCACTTTGGTCATTCGGCATGGTCCGAAAACAGATATGGCATGTGGACCGCGCTGCAGAGACATTCTGTTTGGTATCATAATCTGTGATAACCATATTGAAACCATTCGATGGGGGCTGATATTCATGGTTCAAAAACCGGTCATCGTGTTTGATTTCCTGGGCCAGGATGGCCATTTCAGCTAAAAAAGGTGCAATTAAAAAATTCGCTGATTGACCTAACCCCGTACTTGTATGGGCCGCCTCACCGTGGGCTGTCACAACAATATGTGCGGCACCCTTATGAGAGTAAACCGGTATGAGTGACGTGGGTTCGGCAACGACACCAACTTCCGGCCGAATACTTTCGAGGATTTGAGACTCCTTTGTAACCTGATACGCCCCGCCACCGCCTACCTCTTCATCGGCGGTCGCAACGACGACAATAGGTTTTTTTAACTGGGTTGCGTCAACAGATGCGGCCGCGATCAGGGTACAGGCGAGTGGTCCTTTCATATCACAACTACCCCGACCATATAATTTATCGTCCTCGACGACACCATGGTACGCGTCCCAATCCTGTTCTTGACCAGGTACGGTATCGGTATGTGAGAAAAAACCCACACCGCCCTTGCCCTCTCCTTTTTTACCAACCAGACTGATTTTCAATTCGCCGCTTTCATCGGTATACGACAGTCGCTCCACCACCAATCCGCACGCCTTCATCCGGTCTTCTACCAGATCTGAAATTTTTGAATTACTCCAACGACTGACGGATTTTATATCCACAAATTCCCTGGTTAACTCAACGGGGTCCAGGTCCATTTTTTACTCCTGTTTTCAGTAATCAGTTATTCATGAATTGGATATCACGACGTATTTTCTTTCTCTGAATCAATCAGAGAGCCAACCAGTCATTTCTTCTCTCAATTCAGCATCCATATACATACCACAAGCTTGAAGGGCGTTATCAATGTGACTATTTTTACGCGCACCAACAATAGTAGATGTGATGGCACGATGGCTCATAGCCCAGGCCATAGCTAGTTGAACCATAGGTATATTTAATGTTTGGGCTTTGGTACGTAAGCGCTCTACGTTACGGAAGTTTCGATCATTGAAATAAATATCCGCATGGGCTGGAATCACATCAAACCGTGATCCCTTTGGAAAGCTATCACGGTCACGGGTATATTTGCCAGCAAGGAACCCGGCTGCGAGTGGGCTATAGGTCGTTATGCCTATTTCCTCTTCAATGCATAGGGGAAAAAGGTCATCCTGAGCTTCAGGGGCTGCCAGGCTGTACGGTGGTTGAATAACCTCAAATCGTGGCAAATCATGCTTTTTACTTACCTGTAATGCCTCTCTTAACTGTGCTGTGGAAAAATTACTACAACCAAGGGTTCGGATTCGTCCTGCTGAGACCTGTTCAGATAATGCTGCCACACTTTCATGTATCGGGGTTTTGCTATCCGGTGAATGCAATTCATATATATCTATGCAGTCTATCTGCAACCTGTCCAAACTGGTGGTGAGTACTTTTTCAATATTTTCAGCCCTATTGCCACTACTGACCTTCGAACAGATGGCAATTTCATCACGATATCCCCGAGATTTCAGCCATCGGCCCATGATAATTTCTGATGAGCCAAGGATATTTGTGGATTCGCGTATATCATCAACTTTAAGTGCTGTACGACGGTATGCCTGTGCGTTACCTCCCCCGTACCCTTCTGCCGTATCGAACCAGGTGATGCCCTTTTCTATGGCATAGTCCATGATCCGATATGAGGTCTCTTCGTCTATTTCTCGACCAAACGTCACACATCCCAATCCAATAAAACTAATCGACTGTCCAGATCTACCCACTGGCCGTTGTTCCATAATCTTACTCCTTACCTATTTTCCCTTTAAAAATATCTCAATGGTTTTTTCATTCGCAGACTATTCTTCATTTTCCTTTCCCAAGCCCACTACATATCCTTGACCCCATTGTTCTTTCCTTTTTTCTCTGAAGTCACCGGTGAGGGGCATAATCGCCGTCTGACCTCCGTCTGCAATAATGGTTTGGCCAATGATGTAACGTGCTTGATCGGAAGCGAGAAAAACAGCAAGTGCACCTATATCCTCTGGGGCGCCAATCATACCGGCGGGGATATTCTGGCCTGCCGTATTATGGTCGAAATCACCTAATACTTTAAGATGATTCTCTACTAAAATCCAGCCGGGAGCAATTGCATTCACTCTTACCCCTTTAGGGGCCAGTTCAAGGGCTAAAACTCTCGTAAATGCAACAATAGCCGCTTTGGTGCTCGCATAAACGGTGTGCTCAGTCATGCCCGATGAGGCATGTACAGAGGAAAGATTTACGATTGCCCCTTGCCCTTGATCGACCATGAGCCGTCCGATGGCCTGGGTTAAAAAAAACATGCCACGTATATTGACGTCGTAGAGTGTGTCAAATTGTTCTGGGGTGACCTCGAAAAATGGTCTATTCATCGTAATACCTGCATTATTTATTAATATATCGACGCCACCCAAGAACGATGTGACATCCGATGCGAGGCCTTGAATTTGATTCAAGTCTCTTAAATCTGCCTTGAAAAAACCAGCATGGCCCCCTGAATTTTTTATTTCTTTTACGGCCGATTCGGCCCCTTCCGCACTGTGGGCATAATGAATCGCGATGGATGCGCCTTCACGCGCAAAGGCAAGGGCGACCCCTCTGCCGATGCCTGTTCCACCACCAGTAACAAGGACACGCTTTTCTGTCATATCACTCATGTTTGCCATGGTTATAACTCCAATAAAATATTGGCTTGATTGCGTATAGATCAGTCAGGAGAGAGGGCGAGAGGATTACGCTGATTTTCCAACCGACTATGATGAGAGAAAATATAGGTTGGCCATGGCAGGATCAAGAGACATTTAAATAAAAAACCCGCTTTTGAGACCGCGGGTCGAGTGATCGAATTAAATATAGGTTTGTATGGAAATTCTTTTGCAAGTCCGACAACAGATGGTGATTTTTAGTTGCCTTTCAGTTTATCAATAATTTCCTGGGCTTCACCTTGTGAAATTTTAGCCAACCCTTTGCCGTATCGTGATCGTGCTCGCTGGTCTACTTGACTCTGTGTGAAATTTCTTTGACGGGATAGGTCGATGATTTCTGCTATTTGCAGATCGGTTACTTGATTAGAATCAGATTCTGAATCTCCGAGCAGGAGATCTATATTGTGATCTGTGGACTCCGTCTGATCAGCAATTTCGGCTTGAGGTGTTTCCTCAGCTTCTTCAGGGGAATAATCAGAGGCGAGGACCTCTGCTACCACGTCATTTGATTCAGTTTCCGCGAAAGCTTCTTTTGATTCAGTCGTGATCTCCTCATCAGGTGTAAATCCATATAATTGAAGACCAATGCCAAACAAGGTTGCGGATTTTTTTAAAGCATCGGATGCGGCTGCCTTGAGAGCATCCCCCATGGATAGAACGATGCCGTCTTCTGAATCCTGATGTAATTCACAGGTACCGAATTGCTGTTTGGTTATTCCTTCGGCTGTTAATTCGCCAATCACGACCACATCATCATCCAGAAATTTGTGTTCTATAATCTTGAAGCTCCACTCCCCATTGAACACGTCATTCAACCGGTTAATAACAGTCGGGGTTTCTAAATAAGCCACTGTCATCCCGATACTCGTCTGTCGATTTTTTATCTGATTCGTTGGAAACGGTTGCTTAAGGAGTTCCAGGTTCATCACATATCCCCTTAAGGTTGGCTGGTCGACCCGACCTGGCGCGCACGTTCTTGCCATAATTGCTTCAGTTGTTCGAGTTCGAGTTTATGTTGTTCCATTTCTACCTCATGTTCTATAATCATCTGTTGAAGCATATCAAGATTCCTGATTGCATCCGGTACGGCATCATCTTCATCTACTGCCATAGCTTCAGCGGGCGTTTCTGGAATTGAGGGTTGTGGTGCAAGGACAGTATGCGTGATGTGTTCAAGATTGTCACGTAAATATTTAATCTCAATCCTGGATCCAATTGGGAGTGTGGTTACAAACTCGGCTAACATGATAGGATGATTCATGGGGATAGTGTTGACTTCCAACAGCCGGTCCCCTCTGCGTAAACCAGCCAGATCAGCAGGGCTCTCAGGATAGATATCTGTGACTTCCATTCCCGTGCTTTTACCTACAACTACATTCAAATCCGCATTAATATTAATGCTGTCCCAGATTTTCTCTACATATACACCCAACCAGCTTCGACGAATTTCACCATATTCGATAAGGTGACGGGAAAATGTTTTAATTCTATTGATTGGAAGGACGGAAACGATCCCAGGCTCCACTCCAGATCCTATATCTCCATTTTGTGTTGTTTTATTGTCGTAATCTCCGGTTATTAAGCCAATCAGGCGACCTTCTGTTGAAAAAACAGCACCACCCGTATATCCTCTTGAAAGAACCGCAGAAACCTGAAGAAGTAAATCTTCTTTTCGAATGCCATTAACGATACCAATTGAGATAGAGGAGGGCGTTCCGTAGGCGTTACTCAGAAACAAAACCCAGGATCCTGGTCGCGTGCTATCCGAATCGCCAAGCACCACCGGGGTAACGGAGACACTGTCGACACGGATGATGGCAATATCTGTGAGAAGATCTACCCCGACCAGTTGCCCAGGCCGATATTGACCATCAGGAAAACTGACGAGGATTTCAAACGCATGATTGACCACACTCGCGGTGGTAAGAATATATCCATCTTTGTGTAAAACGACTCCGGATCCAACGTTTCTTTCCCAATCTGTTATGGTCTGTCCATTGACGGTTGCCACATATTTTCGTTGGACGATAACACTTGCAATAGATTGGTCAACCCTTTGGACGAGCCCAATCATTTCCTTTTCCATCGAATTCAGTATGGAATTTGACTGGGCAAACGCAATATTGGGGAACCCAAGAGAAAGCCAAGCCCATAATGTAATACTGATTATGAACGAGATATAGGTTTGGATTGATCTATGGGCTGTACGATAGGGGATGCTCATGGTTAGAAAGAAATCCGGATGCGTTTTATCTGAGACGCAGGTCTGGTCAACCGCTTCATTACTTGAATACGCGAACTATTTAGCGGCATTCCACCGGGTAAATAACCATTAACAACAGGCAGGGGGGACATGTTTAGATTGAAGTGCTGGTTCGCCGATGTCCCCGCTTCCAACCTTTGCTGTGGTGTGGTAGAAGCTAATGGTGATTCCAAGGACGTTTGGGCGTCTGGCGCTACAGCATCCATAGTTGTGATAGTCAAAACAGCATTATTGTTTAAAGGACGAGGATATTTCACGATAACATTATCTAAAATGGCCACAGGTGTATTTTGGGGCACAATATGGGAAACCAAAGAAATCGCCATCTCAGGGGCAAGTTCAGATTCGTATGGAATCGGCGAGATGATATCCCAGGCAGCCAGTTCCTGATCTATAAAGGCTGGGATTGCCAAATTTGCCGACCTCGGTTCTTCACGATATGAGGAGAGCCCGCTAATCACAAATATCGTCAAGAGTAAACTGGTGGTAAAAACCATTTGCACTGTCCGATGTCGTGTAAACAGGGCCACTTCACTTAAGAATTCTTTTATCGAAACCCAAAACGGCACAGCATATAACGCTTGCGTTCTCGCTGTGTGCAGGCGGCTTTTGAGGACTTGGTCAAATTCTGGACGTGTAGCGACGGTAGGTAAACCCCGCAAAGCGGATATAGATCGCTCCATATCCCCTACTTTGGTCTGGCACCGCGCACAACCATTGAGGTGAAACCGGATTTCATCTCCAGATTCTTGATCTAAAAGCCCATCAAGATAATCCGAATATTGTTTTTCATAATGATTACAAGTCACTGAAATATCCTTGTGAACTAAGCTTCAATTTGCCATTGTCTCAACATCTCTTGAAGCCTTATCCGGGCACGATTAACTCTGGACTTCACTGTACCAGTCGGGCAGGCTAAAATCTCACTGATTTGTTCATAGGATAATTCCTGAACATCTCGAAGTATGATAACCGTCCGATATTTAATTGGTAGTTGGTCTATCGCTTTCTGAATGGCTCTCCCCAACTCACTGTGTTCCAAATGTTCTGATGGTCCTGCGGATGTATCAGGCAGATCAAAACCTTCGGTATTACTGTCTTCGTATGTCGATGAATTGAGTGAAAAGAACTGGCGTCTTTTTCGTTTCCGTAATTCACTGCGTGCCAAATTCAAGGCGATGGTATAAATCCACGTTGAAAAATGTGATGTGGCCTGATAATTATGGCGATTTTTATAAACGCGTAAAAATGTTTCCTGGACCAGATCTTCCGCATTCTCAGCATTATTCACCATCCGATATACACAATTGTACAACCTTGTCTTGTACCGGCTGACAATCATATCGAACGCGTGCATATCCTCGCGTTGCACTTGGCTGAATAATAATTCATCTGTGGCGGTCAATTGATCATAAACGTCCGGCTGTACTTTTTCAGCCGTTGCTGTAGCTACGTAGTTTGTCATAATAAAGCCTCCCACCCAAATTACACGTACCCCTTTGGGAATGGTTCCAAAAAATATGAACAATACAGAACCAAGGCTTTAAAATTTGGTATGATAAGACGCTCCAACAAGCTATTTTGGCTCGTTGTCGCAACGTAAAAATGTGTGGATAGTATTTAAGCTCGTCGGGATTAAAATCAATTGATATGATTTCTTGACAAGATAGATCATCCAGGAATCTATGTCAATCACCTAAACGTCCTGACTGGATGTCACTTAATGATCCAAACCGACCCAGTTCGGCATACTACGCTTCTTCTACAGGTATGAATTCGCTGATATCGTGGATGGTATATTGATAACCCTGCTCGGTTAAGAAAAGCTGCCGGTTAACCGCATAATCCTGGTCCAGCGTGTTCCTGGTTATAATAGAATAGAACACAGCAGATGATCCATCCGTCTTCGGTCTTAAAATACGTCCGAGCCGCTGGGCTTCTTCCTGGCGTGATCCAAAGGTCCCGGATATTTGGATCGCCACGTTGGCATCCGGGAGATCGATTGCAAAATTTGCCACCTTTGAAACCACCAATCGTTTAACTTCGCCGGTTCTAAATTGGCCATATAATTCAATTCGATTTTGTAGTGGAGTAGCTCCTGTGATCAAAGGAATATCAAACAAGGCGGCGACTTGGTTGAGTTGTTTCAAATACTGGCCTATAATCAGAATTTGATCCGTCGGGTGGAGTTCGAGTAACGCACGGATCATAAGTGATTTCTGATCATTTTCGGACGCGATCCGAAACTTTTCTCGACGATTTGCTACTGCATAGGACATGCGTCGTTCTTCTGGTAAATCAACCCTGATCTCCCGGCAAAAGGCTTCTGCAATCCATCCTTGCCTCTCCAACAACTTCCAGGGCATATCGTATCGTTTGGGCCCGATAAGACTAAAGACATCCCCTTCCCGACCATCTTCGCGTACCAGCGTGGCCGTTAACCCGAGTCGACGACGGGCCTGGATCTCAGATGTGAAACGGAAAACCGGCGCAGGAAGTAAATGAACTTCATCGTATATGATGAGTCCCCATCCTTTCTGGTCAAAGAGATCAAAATGTTTAAATTCATCGTTCTTGCTTTTTCGATAGGTTAAAATCTGGTAGGTTGCCAGTGTCACCGGTTTGATTTTTTTGGTTTCTCCTGAATACTCTCCGATTTCTTCGGATGTAAGGGACGTTTTATCAAGTAATTCATCACGCCACTGGCGAAGGGCAACCGTATTCGCCGTGAGGATGAGGGTCTGACATTGCAAAGCCACCATGGCTCCAACCGCCACTATTGTTTTACCGGCACCACAGGGCAAAACGATCACACCATTTCCACCACGTAATTCTCCATTCATATGAAATGCACGGACGGAATCGGTTTGATAATCTCGCAATCCAAATGGAAGCCCCTTTTGTGACAACCCACGTAATTCGATTGATAATGGCGTCCCCGTGACATATCCAGCGAGATCTTCTACTGGAAACCCAACTTTAATGAGCGCTTGCTTAATATGGCCTCGAAAGCGGTCGCCGACAACCACACTTCGCTCATCGATTTTATCTTGTAAGAATTTCTTGACGGAAGGTAATCCTACCACTTCCGCAATCAATGCTGGTTCATCCGATTCAAGAATGAGTTTATTGTCTCTTTTTACCAGTCTAATTTGGCCATACCGATTAATAAATTCTATGATTTCCCGGCTGATATTCTGAGGAATTTCGTATTTGCTTAACTTATCCAGTGACGCCAGAATAGTTTCTCCATTTAATCCGGCCGCGGCAGCATTCCACAGCGAAAGTGGAGATATCCTATAGGTATGTATATGTTCCGGTGATTTCTCCAGTTCTGCAAATCGAGCTAAGGCATCACGGGCATCTTCATATTTCGGATGTTCTACTTCGAGAAGAACCGTGCGATCACTTTGTACTATTAATGGATTTTGCACTTGAGGCACATTAAACTCCAGAGTTGATGCTTTTAAAACATGGCAATATCCAATCCGAATCAGCATCCCAATATACTTCAATCACGCCATATCCTCAAGTAAAACCTCCTTATGATCCATATCCTATGGTCAAATCTACTTCCCGAATCGTCCGCTATCGCCTCGTAATAGTCTCCATAATTTCTCTTACTGCGGTATAGACGGCATCAACGGAGATTCGAGTCATACAATCGAAATACGGACATGCCTCCTCTATACAGCGAGGACATGGAGGGACATCGGGGATCATTACAGTGTGAATATCACCAACTGGTCCCCATCTTGTTGGACTACAGGGGATAATAGGACAGAAGAGGGATATCGTGGGTGTATTCAAGGCGGCTGAAATATGTAATGGGCCGGTACTATTTGTTATGCATAGTGAGGCTATATCGAGTAAAGCAGCTAATTGTTTTACAGAAAACATCCCGACTGCAATGATCGGCGGATCAGGCATGGATTTAACAATACTTTTTATCAGGAGGTGCTCTTGCACCCCCCCTGTCATAATAATTTGGATGCCAGATGCAATCAGTTTTGACCCAAGTGCAGCAAATGAAGAGGCGGGCCAATCTCGTGCAGACCCACCACTGCCCGGATGTAGAACAACGAATGGGCCAATCCCTATCCCCCATTCAATCAGTCTTAATTTGATCAAATCTCGTGATTCATCCGGCACCTGAATATTGGGAACAGCGGTGGTCACATCCTTTGTAAGAGCCCGCACCAAACTCGAATTATAATCTACCTCATGACGGTTTCCAGCTTTCCTGTGTTCAAAAACTCTGTTGTTAAATAAAAGGCTATATCCGCGGTATCCTGTCCCGATCCGATGGGGAACACCGGCGAGTCGACAAGCCATCGCCAATCTTGCTGTGGGATGTAGTATAATAACTGCATCAAAACCATGTTTATGAATATTTTTTACTAATCTAAAAAATCCGGGGAGGCCTTTGTGCGTATCGTTAGCATCATCAATGAGAATATGATCTAATGCAGGATGACCTTCTATGATATCACGGGTGTATGGTGCCACCATCATGGCCAGATGACAATCGGGATATTGTTCGCGTAATACCGTGAGAACTGGCGTCGATAGAATGACATCACCAAGCCGGTCCGTACGTATAACAAGAATCCGTTCAGGGGCTTTAAAATCGCTTGTGTCGGCTGAGTTGTTCATTGGTGTTATTGATTTACCATAGGTTTAGTATATCTTCAAATGAAACCTGTCCGGGCCGAATGAGATATGGAATCTCTTTTGTAACATCTATGATGGTCGACAAGGTTGGCGTGTCTGTCTGACCCCCATCAAGGATCATGCCTACTTTTTTACCGAGATCTTTTCTCACTGCATCGGCTGTAAGCGGATCGGGGTTTCCGGTCAGGTTTGCACTTGGGGCTGTTATAGGCAAGTTCGAATATTTACAAAGGGCTTGTGCGATAGGAGAAGCCGTTTGGCGTATCCCGATGGTTGTTCCTCCACCTAATAATTCTTTAGGTACGCGTGATGTAGCCTGAAAAGTCAATGTCAGGGGACCGGGCCAAAAAGCGTCCATGAGGTGCCAGGCCCGTTTCGGTATATCAAAGACCAATTGATCCAACCAAGAGAGGTGGTCAATTAGTAATAGAATGGGTTTAGACTCCGGTCGGCCTTTAGCCTCATAGATTTTCCGTATGGGCTCTGGGGAAGTCCCGTCAGATCCCAGTCCATAAACGGTCTCGGTGGGGAAGGCGATCAAATCGCCCCTTTGGATGAGTTTAGCAGCTTTTTGTATAACAGAAATATCTGGATTTTCCGGATTAACCTCTATGATCTGCATAATAGCTTTTAACCAGTGTAAAGGAATCGCGTGTGGGCTACAAATTTGTATTCGATATTAACATTATATATCTATAATTTAACTAGTATATGCTAACGCTTTTTTTCCAATATCCTGTCTACAATAGAGATTTTCGAAAGATATTTCCCCTACCGCTTCGTAAGCACGAGAAATTGAATCCGGTAAATTCCCGGCGAGGGCAGTGATACCCATAATTCGCCCACCGTTTGTGACGAGCTGGCCATTATGAAGGGCTGTATCTGCATGAAAGGTGAAAACATCGTCCATTGCCGCAAGCCGATCCATACCTGAAATAGGTTTTCCTTTTTCATAGGCCCCTGGATAGCCTCCTGAAGCCACGATGACACAGGTGGCCGCTTTAGGTATCCATGACAAAGGCTTATCGGGTAAATGACCTTCACTGATTGACATAGCCAGATCTAAAAAATCGTCTATCAATAATGGCATGAGGACCTGCGTTTCCGGATCGCCAAATCTGCTATTGAATTCGACGACCTTAGGTCCGGTAGCCGTCATCATGATACCGCAATAAAGAACCCCTCGATAGAGGCGACCACGCTTTTTCAAACCTCGGATCGTGGGGACAATGATCCGATCTTGGATTTGATTCAGCATTTCATCATTAATAAGCGGTGCTGGTGCATAGGCCCCCATGCCACCCGTATTTGGACCTTTATCGCCGTCAAAGATCTGTTTGTGATCCTGCGTTGGAATCATCGGCAGAACCACCTCTCCATCCGTAAGGGCAAAAACAGAGGCTTCTTCGCCGGTCATATATTCTTCAATCACGACGCTCAATCCTGCATGGCCAAAAACCGTATCGACCATGAGGTCATCCAACGCCTGGATAGCATCTTCCACCGTCGTACATACGATGGCCCCTTTTCCGGCAGCTAGGCCATCTGCTTTCACAACAATGGGGGCACCTCGTTGTCTGACATAGGACTTAGCGGCGTTTACATCGGAAAAAACTGAAAACTCCGCGGTCGGAATATCATCCTCTCGCATCAACTGCTTTGCAAATGATTTACTCCATTCGATTTCTGCTGCTGCTTTTGTCGGCCCGAAGGCCTTGATCCCCTTATCTTCGATTGCATCAACAACGCCAGCCGCAAGGGCGCCATCGGGGCCAACGACGACAAGATCTATCTGATGATCCTCAGCAAATGCTGCCAGTGACTTCGCATCTTCCGGGTCGATGTCGATACATTCTGCATATTGGGCCATACCAATATTTCCAGGTGCGGCATACATCTTTTTTAGACGATTAGATTTACTTAGTGCCCAGATCAGGGCATGTTCCCGACCTCCTTTTCCAACAACAAGTAAGTTCATTTTTTGTCCTTGAATAATCTAAATGAATGGCTTCAGAACATAGGAGACTTAAAAGCGCCCTCGCGAAACTTTTAGAAGGATATGTGCGTTAAACTGTAAAGGAGAAGATGGTTTGATAATGGTATTCATTCAGGTTTTGTATGAATATCCATGGTGAAAACCCCGTTAAGAGTAATAAAAACTTAACACGAAATCGCGGTAAAAGTCAAGCAACAATCCAATTAAAATCTTACGGTAAAGACTACTTTGGACCATCTAAAAAACGATTGACATTACCCAGTAGTTATCGTATCATCGAATCCTAAGTACAGACCATAAACCGCTACCGATGTCGCTATTAAGGAGCGCAAATATGTCTTCCATTCGAAAGCCTAAATATGTGGCCATTTTGATATGTGTGGCCGCATTCTCTTTTGTTTTAGGGAGTACCACCACCCGTAGCACCTACGCGGCCGATAATTTGTTTACAAATATCAGACTTTTAAGTGGCGTGTTGAGCTTGGTAAATGATAATTATGTTGAGAAAGTGGATCCTAGTAAATTGATCTATTCCGCGATTGATGGCATGCTTCAATCTCTCGATCCACATTCGAATTTCCTGAGTAAAGAAAGTTTTGCTGATATGGGTGAGCAATTCAGTGGAAAATTCTATGGTATAGGGATTGAATTCGATGTTTTGGATGGATTTTTATATGTAATTTCCGTGATTGACGAATCGCCCTCTGAGGCTGTGGGACTACAATCTGGTGACCGGTTGATAAAAATCAATGGTGAATCGGCCCTCGGTATAAAGCATGATGAGGTCCGAGAGAAATTACGGGGGGAAAAAGGGTCCACGGTCGACGTGGCTGTGGAGCGGGTGGGGGTCAATGAACCTTTTGACGTAACCATTACGCGCGATCGCATTCCTATCCGCAGCGTCCGCTCTTCTTTCATGCTCGATGACCAAACCGGGTATATCCAAATGATTCGGTTTGCAAAAACGACCTCAGATGAATTAGAATCCGCACTTAAAAAACTCGAAAAAATAGGCATGGAACGATTGATCCTTGACCTTCGAGGTAACACCGGTGGTTATCTCGATCAGGCTGTTGAAGTATCAAGTAAATTTATTGAAGAAGGAAAAATGATTGTCGAGACACGGGGACGCACACGTAGTTCCAATCAGCCTTTCCGATCTCTGGGATCCGACCATGGCGAATTTCCATTGCTCGTTCTTCTCGACCATCGGTCGGCCTCGGCTTCCGAAATCGTTGCCGGTGCGGTACAGGACTGGGATCGAGGTGTGATAGCGGGGTCCCGTAGTTTTGGAAAGGGACTGGTCCAAACCCTGTTTGCCGAACCTCATCTCCGTGACGGATCGGCTTTGAAACTTACGACAGCCAAATATTATACCCCGAGCGGCAGGTTAATTCAGCGGGATTATAAAAACAAATCATATCAGGAATATGTAGAAGAAGCCTTTGAAGAGTCTGATGAAGTCATTGGTCAAGAGATAGTCGATGAAGACGAAGACGGCGTTGACGACCGGCCTGTTTTTAATACGGCTAATGGTCGTATCGTTTATGGCGGTGGGGGCATTACCCCTGATGTATCCATAAAATCACCACGACGTAAATATCCATTTGTTATAGGTAAATTTCGAGGTTGGACCCCATTTGACAGGGCGTGTTTTGAATTTGCAACCCAGTATGGCATAAAAAATCAAGAATTAAAAGATGATTTTACTACATTTTTCAATGGGTTTGAAGTTAGTAATGAAATGGTGGATGCATTTAAGGCACAAGTACGTGATTCCGGGATTTCCTTCACTGAGGAAGAATTTGAAACAGATCGAGATGTAATCATGCTGCAACTGAAACGCTCGATCGCCAGAAATCTTTGGGACGATGAGAAGGCCAACAAAGTCGGATCAATCGGCGATGTACAGCTTCAAAATGCCCTTTTGCTGTTCAACACCCATGATATGTTAGTACAGAACAAATAACCAGCAATCAACATATATCAAACAGATGGCGGCATGTCAAAACATAGACTTCGTCGAGCAAAGGCCCGACATGCCGCCATCTGTTTGATACCCTCCCCAAACATCTGATCCAAGGGAAAATAGTGGCTTCCACACCCACGAGTTCGGCTTGGTTTGCAATCCGTGATCGCCTTCATAACCTTCGAAGGCGTGACCGGAAGGTGACGTTGATACAGGGCGCATTGATTTCCGGTATAGGGATATGCATTTTAATCCTCATATTGGCTGGCTTAGAGAGTTGGAGTCGCTATACCTCTTCAGGGCGGCTATTACTACTTACCATTGGTTTAAGTATTTCAACAGCCCTGGTAGTCTGGCGTTGTTTGATGCCCTGCTGGCGAAAGGTTAGCGAGGGTGAGCTTGCCAGAATGGTAGATCAACAATATCCAGAAATGCATGATCGCGTGACGATGACGCTTCAGTTATGGCGTCAACATGGTTTGCCCAATTCGGCCTCTCCTGAATTGCTCGAAGCTGCCCTCATTTCAAGCGCGGCGGCTACCCAAAACGTAGATTTTACGACGGCTGACAATCGACACCGTATTCCTCAAACTGCAAAAATCTTTGGGGGCACGCTGATCATTGGTTCACTTGTTATGATTTTATTTTTCAACCCTCTTTCAGCGGCAATGAACCGTCTCGTGCATCCATTAACCCATTTTCCCGTTCCCCAGAATACTTTTTTGACCATTCAACCTGGCCATGCAGATATTGCAAAGGGGGGGCAGGTCAGCATAAATGCTGATATACGAGGAGAGATGCCGGATCATGCAATGCTGAGAATTTTTTCAGGCGGTGAAATATGGAAGTCCATCGATTTATCTCCGGTCGGTGTTTCTACATTTTCCTATACCATCAGGGAGATTAATGAATCCCTTGGCTATGAAATTGAAGCCGGAGATGATCTCAGTCATCGATATACGATCTCCGTGATTGATCGACCACGATTGGCCTCAATGCACTTGACCTATCGATATCCTGCTTATACGAGACTTGCCCCGAGAACCACATCCGAAGGGGGCGATATTATTGCATTAAAAGGCACCAGAGTGGCCTTCGATATAGAGGCCAGTCAAGCCCTATCCATGGCGCAAATCGATATTGAAGGCCAAGACTCGCCAGAACCATTAAGGATATCAGGACTGCAGGCTACCGGCGCCATATCCATCAAAACAGATCAGATTTACCATGTTAATTTACGTAACCAGGATGGACGAACAAACCTTGACCCAGCGCAATATCGGATCACGGTTTTACCAGATCGAATGCCTAATGTACTTATTGTGTCACCAGGGAAAGATAGTAATTTGACGGAGAATATGCTGGTTGCTCTAATGATTGATGCGACAGACGACTTTGGCTTTTCATCTATGAACCTGGTTTATCAGAAAGGTGCGGATGGTGAGGTTCAGCGTAAGTCGATACAGGTTGATAAAACAAAGACAACCCTGGCGACGCCCTATGTCTGGGATGTCTCAGATGTAGGATTGTTTCCCGAAGAGATTTTATCGTATTATGTTGAATTGTTTGACAATGATACAGTTTCCGGACCAAAAAGATCTGTAAGCCAGACCTATACGCTTAGATTTCCATCAATTACAGAGATTTATGACGAATTGGATCGCGCCCAGGATCAACAAGTTACAGATATAGAAGACATTTTACAGGAACAGGAAGTGGCTCAGAAAAAGTTGGAAGACCTCAATCGTGATCTGGAGCAGAAAAGTAAATTGGAAGAACTCACGGGCGAAAAACAGGAACTTTCCTGGGAACAGAAGAAGGATCTCGAATCTCTCATGGGTGAACAAGAAAAAATGGCTGATGACTTGATGAAGGCTGCTGAGGCTATGGAACAGGCGATGGATCAATTAGAACAACAGGATTCAGGAAGTATGGAGTTGGTCGAAAAGATGAATCAACTTCGGCAATTATTTCAAGAGATTGCGACACCTGAATTACTTGAGGCAATGAAAGAGCTTAAGCAAGCCATGAGCGAGATGGATAACCAAATGATTAAAGAGTCCCTTGAGAATTACGAAATGGAGCAGGATGCGTTGATGAAGCGACTTGAACGCAGTCTCTCCATGTTGAAACGCATGCGTACAGAGCAGCAGATGCTGGCGGCTGTTCGTAAGGCAGAAGACCTTCTTGAAAGGCAGGAAGAATTACAATATGCCACCGAAAACTCCAAGGAAAATCCAACTCAGGATACCAAAGAGCGTTTAGCTGAGAAACAGCAGGATTTAAAGAAAGCAACGGAATCATTGGAGGAGGATTTGGAAGAAGTGGCGCAGGCTATGGAAGACGTTCAGAACATGCCGTCGGATGCGATCCGTGACGTAGCAGAATCCATGAAACAACAAGGTCTACCACAACAGATGGAACGCATTAGCCAGCAAATGAAGAAAGGGCAAATGAGTCAGGCGTCCAAAGGCCAACAGCAAGCCGGTCAACAATTGTCAAAGGTCTCACAAGAATTACAGGAAGCTCAGGACGAGATGCAAAATGAACAGATGCAAGAGGTCGCGGCCGAAATGCGGGAGGCCATCCATCAATTAGTAGACCTATCGCAAAATCAAGAAACTCTTAACGAGCGTACGAATCAACCAGCGGGGCGTGATTCACGTATGCAGGATCTGGCTGAGGATCAACAGGGCCTCATGAAGGGCGCTTCTCAGGTGGCCGACCAATTAGTTTCCACCTCGCAAAAGAGTTTTTTCATCTCCCCTGAAATCGGTCAGGCGCTCGGGGAGACATTAAACCACATGCAAAGTGCAGGCAATGACCTTTCAGGTCGAAATCGTGGGACGGCTGGCCAACGGCAGAAAGAGGCTATGGAGGCGCTGAATGAATCAGTGCTCGCACTGCAGCAAGCCATGAGTAATATGAATGCCTCAGGATCTTCGTCTGGGATGATGGAAATGATGCAGCAACTGCAAAGTATGGCCCAGCAACAATCCGGTTTGAATGAGCAAATGAATCAGATGATGTCTGAAGGACAAGGAAAAAGTGGTGGTGAGGCTGGAGAGAAAATGAGTATGCAGGATAGAGCCAAAATGTCTCGCCTCGCTGCAGAACAAGAGGCTTTGCGTAAGAGCTTGGAACAGCTACAACGGGAACAGAAACAACAAGCCCAACTTCTGGGGCGCCTGGATGAAGTTGAACGAGAAATGGAGGAAACGGTCAACGCTCTTCGGCGTAATCAAGTTGATCCTCAATTACTGGAACGACAGCAGCGTATACTCTCCCGGCTCCTTGACGCATCACTCTCCATGCGTGAAAGAGACCAGAATAACAAACGCAAGGCGACCCCGGGTGAAGACCTGGCCGGCCAATCGTCTCCCGACCCCTTATCTAGTGAATTGATGGAGTTCGACCGAAGTTTAAGGGACGATATTCTTAGAACTGTCCGAGATGGTACCTATCCTCAGGAATACGAAGAACTCATCAGGGCATATTTTCGAGCCCTTTCAGATGCCCCCAGAGAAAAATAATCTTAGATCTAATCTATCCCATGCAATTTTTAGTTCATTCTGAATAACCGGGATAGCGCGAGTATTCAGGATAGGATGATATGGCTCAAACCTGCAAATCACCGAAAGCACATTCAAGTATCAGGCTGATTGCGTTCATTTTATTTCAGACGTTGTACACCGTCAATTTTTCCGATACGGTTCAAGCTGATCAGCGCTCATTTTCTGGTCAACGAACCACCCTTGCCCAGGACATTGAAAAGGCCAGGTTGTTTGAAGAATTAGGCCAAATTGACAAGGCCATTGACCAATACGAACTAGTCTTAAGAAAAGATCCCCTTAATGCCCAGGCGATTAATACCTTACCACGTTTGTATGTTAAAATAGAGCAATTCGACAAAGCGGTCCTTTTGCTACATAGTCAATTAGAACGATCACCACGGAGTATTGTCTTCAGACGAATGCTAGCAGACGTTTTGTTAAAGGCAAATCGGCTTGATGAAGCTCGTGCGCAAACTACGGTATTAATCCATGATTATCCAACAGATGAATCAGTTTTGCGACTCGTTGCATCCCTCTATACGACCTATAATCACTATTTAGATGCGGTACAGACCTATATTGAAGGGCGGCGGCTCATAGGTAATCGTAATATGTTCGCCCTTCCTCTTGCTAGCATCTATACCTCCCTCTCGGATATTCCGAATGCCACGACAGAATATGTTCGATGGCTGACCGTTCAACCTAAACAATTTTCAGTAATAGATGATCATATTGATCAATTGACCGAATTGAGCTCGCCCGAACTTGTGGAAAAAGCACTTAGAGGCTCGATTTCTGAACATGCAGACCGTGAGGATGTCTATAAATTATTAGGCAATTTCTATTTAAGGCATAATAAACCTGGTGATGCATTGGAGCAATATAGAGTCGCTGATCGGCTTGACGGGGATACCGGGGCATACTTGCTTGAATTTGCGACATGGGCTATGCGTGAAACCCATCACGAGGAAGCGATCAGTGCATATAGAGATTTAATGGAGACTAAATCCTCTAATATGGTTAAATCCAAAGCCTCAGTTGGGCTGGCCGATGCATACAGATTCCTTAGAAGAAATGATGAAGCTATGGAGGCTTATCAACAGACGTTGGTAAAATTTCCACGCACCGCACAAAGTGAAAAAGCGATGTTTCATATTGCGGAGTTACACCTGACGTTTTATCACGATCCTCAACAGGCGTTGATTGCATTTCGGTCATTATTGGCTGCAGCGCCTGAAACGTCATTCAAGGCTGAGGCTATGTTTAGGATCGCGGATTGTCATGTTGCCCGGAGTAGCATCAGAGATGCCATTACACAGTATAACAGGATTCTAGATCCTGCTTCAAAATTAAATGAACCGGCTAATTTCGCCCGCGCAAAATATCATCTGGCGGAAATGGATTTATATAGAGGAGAAATAGACAGCGCGTTAGAAAAATTTAATGAAGTCGCTGATGGGTTTACAGGCAATTCATACGCGAATGATGCGCTACATTGGTCGATATTTTTGGATGAGGGACGCAGAGGTGGAGAAGAAAGTTTATTGGCTTTTATCCAGGCGAAGTTATTGAAACGACAATATAAAGGCAATGATGCCATGGCCGCCTATAAACAGTATTTAAGCGATCATCCCAATAGCCCCATTGGTGATTTGGCCATCTTGGAGATCGGCGTATTGCTCGATGAAATGCAGAAGCCGGTGGAGGCCATTGCCGCCTTTCAGAATCTGATCGAACGATATCCCACCAGCCGCGTGGGAATAAATGCACAGCGAAGCATCGCAGAGATCTATGAACTCCGTATATTCGACATCCCACAGGCAATAACGGAATATGAGACGATCCTGCTCACGTTTCCCGACCATTATAATAATGATGCCATTCGTCGTAAGGTGCGGGCGTTGACTACAAATAATCCACCACAGCCGTGACAAAATCCCCTCGTTTACATATTCACCTCATCGCTATATGTGGCACAGGTATGGGTGCTCTTGCCGTAATGCTTAAATCTCAAGGGCATTACGTAACAGGTAGCGATAAAGATATCTATCCTCCAATGAGTACCGTCCTAAAAGAACAGGATATTCCTGTATTTCAGGGATTTAATGCGAACCATCTTGATCCGAAGCCAGACCTTGTTGTCATCGGTAACGCGATCTCCCGAGGAAATCCTGAGGCTGAGGCCGTGCTGTCTCAAAACATAAAGTACGCCTCTATGCCCGAGGTCTTGAAGACATTTTTTCTCTGGGATAAAACCTCAATTGTTATTGCTGGCACCCACGGCAAGACGACCACCACAAGTATGCTGGCTTGGGTCATGGAAAATGCTGGCCTGGCCCCCAGCTATATTATAGGTGGCCTTCCTGTCGGATGGGAAACAGGGGCAAAACTGGGTACAGGTGATGTTTTTATATTGGAGGGAGACGAATACGATAGCGCGTTCTTCGATAAAAGGGCAAAATTTTTAAATTATCTCCCTGACATCGTTATCATAAACAATATAGAATTCGATCATGCGGACATATATAACAATATAGAAGAGATCAAAGTTGCATTCCGACGCCTGGTGAATATTATACCGGGCAATGGATTGTTAATTGGATCTGCAGATGATGAACACATACCAGGCCTGCTGGAGAATGCATTCTGTCCTGTTCAGACCTTTGGCATAACGCATGAGGCGGGGTTGAGGGCATGTGAAATAAATATCACACCAGCAGGGACCACGTTTGACCTGTTTTTAGATGGTGTGTATCATGACGGTGTAACCATACCGATATACGGTCACCACAACGTGCAAAATGCATTAGCTGTAATTGCTGCTGCGACTCAAGTTGGTGTACCATGGAATGAGATAAAGGTAGGTCTTAAATCTTTTCCAGGGATTAAACGTCGCCTGGAGGTACGAGGTGTAATCAACGACATCACGGTCTATGATGATTTTGCTCACCATCCTACCGCTGTAAAGGCTACCCTCACCGCCCTAAGATCCGCCTATCCCAATGGGAAGATCTGGGCAGTTTTTGAACCACGGACGGCCACCACCATCCGCCGGGTATTTCAAGAAAGCTACGCCTCAGCCTTTGATGCAGCAGATCACATACTCCTCGCGCCTGTTTTTCTTCCTCAAAAGGCCCCACCAGGAGACCGGTTTTCCATAGATGAATTGATTCGAGATCTTAAAGCCCGCAATCTGGAAGCAAGGGCATATCCCGACTTAATCAGCATTGTGGATTACCTGGGGGAAAGTGTTGAGCCAGGGGACCATCTCGTGTTTATGAGCAATGGTAGTTTTGGTGGTATTCATGATTTGATGCTGAAAAGATTGAGACACGAAGACGATGCTTGAAGATTGATCGGACACAGCAAGAACATCTTGTAAATACTCATACCCGCCTCGTATAAACTTCCACATCGATTAATTGATCCTTCTGTTTAATATGATTTCGAAAGGTCGCTTCATGATCAAAACCTTCTTCAAGCAAGGCGGCAATTTTCCAATCTGCCTCTACATCAGTATAACATTGCACTTTAATATTGTCGGGTAAGGGGAGCGACTTAATCAGCAGATGTCCGTAATCCTTATATTCAGGATGTACGAAACAATCAAGTAGGTGCACCTCAGCTTGCCACCGTGAATCTGGGATTATGGTGGCATAGCCCGTGATGCTTCCATCCTCCGATACAAGAATCCGCGCATAGATATTAGATTGAGTCGATATAGACTCGAGCAGACTAATATACCCTCCTTCATAATTTGATGGGCCAACATGTCCTAATGCTATATTTCTAATTAAGGGAAGATCATGTTGGGAGCACAGTACATTTAATCCCGGCCAGGATTTCCAATCTGGAGAGATTATGTGGGCCTTCCCACGGGCGAAATAATCAGATTCTATCGTCTCATGGGCTTTATATTTCATGTGGCCGGAATTTGGGAGCACACCGCGAAACCCAAAACTGTGATAGATCCAAAAAGGAGGCGTATTATATCCTGTGCCTAAAGTAAGGTACTTCCCACCGCGACCCTTAAAATCCAACATCTGTTCTGTCATCACAAGTCGACAGGCGCCTTTACGGCGATAGGCTGGGAAGGTATAAACATGACCAAGGATACCGATGCCCATATATTCTACGGTCATGATGTTGCAAATCGGTTCGCTATTTAATAACCCCAGGTAAAATCTTGTTTCTAGTCCGTCAATTTGATCGGCAAATGCGTGGTCGAGATGCCATTGATAATTATGTGGTTTATGGCCGAGTAAAGTTTTAATTAATGTTTCATACGCTTTATCTGGCGTTTGTACAACCCCTATTTCAAATGGCTCGCCAGAGGACAATTTTTTATTCGTAAGATGAGTGTACATAGCTCAGGTAGTCCAAATTGAGATCCGAATAGAATTAAATGTCTATGATATGGATGCTGGTTCCATGTGGTAAAGCATTCCAATGATTTTAGAGTATGTAAATATATGTACAATAAAGTATATTCTCTTGTCAAGGACGGAGGTGGTATTTTTAAATCAGCCGGATATAGATTGTAGGTGCACGTCCACCAAATAAATGTATGAGAGAGGAGTGGCCATGCCATCAAAGCCAAATATTCTACTCGTTTTGTGTGACCAGTGGCGTTCCGACGCCTTGTCCTGTCACGGACATCCAGATGTAAAAAACCCTCATATTGATGCCTTAGCTGCTGATGGGGTGACGTTTCGTAATGTGGTCACCCAGAGTCCATGATGCTGCCCGTCTCGGATGTCGTTTTTAGGTGGGAAATATTGTCACCAACATGGGTGTGATCGTAACTGGAGAAACGCCTGACTTCATCAGGGCTATCCATGAAGCCGGGTATTCTACCGCCAACCGGGGGAAGTTACATCTATACTGGTGGCACGATAATGAATTACTCATGAGTAACCCGATATTAAAACAATTTGGATTTTCTGATCCTCTTGAAACAACGGGGAAATGTTCCTAAGGTCGGTTTAGTGCCAGTGCCTATAGTGAGCATCTGCGAAGTAAAGGCCTTCTCGATGATTTTTGGGCTGACTTTTGGAAACGGGTCAGGGAACGGACATTAGGGGTCACGTTTGGTCCATCCATATTAGAAAAGGAAGATGATCATATCGATGCCTGGGTGATGGACCAGGGACGGTTATTTGTTGAACAACATGCATCTGATGAGACCCCCTGGTTTCTGTGGGTTGGGCCACCCGGACCTCACGATCCCTTTGATCCGCCTGGCGAATGGGCGCACAGGTATGATCCCAAGATGATCGATCCGGGATTAAGACGTTTCAGTACAAACCCGCTTGCCAGAATGCGAGCAGAACAAATGCAAGTAAAAGAGGCTTCAGACAGACAAATCCAGGAGATGCGGTCTTTATATTACGGGGGCATCTCTTTTATAGATCATAAAATTGGACAACAGATTCAGGATTTGAAAGATCGAGGTGAGTATGATAATACCTGGATCATATTCACCGCCGATCATGGGGAGTTCGCTGGAGATTTTCATCTAACCACGAAGGGACAGTTTCATTGGCAAGCGGATCGTATACCCCTGGTTATTAAACCTCCAGCTAAATTTTCGAACATTCCTCGTGGCACACATGCTGATGCATTGGTAGAATTTATCGACATCGCTACGACCATTTGTGATATTGCAGGTGGCGCAGGGCCTGGTGACTGTGGCATGTCGTTATTACCCATCCTGAAGGGAGAGGTACCTTTGGCACACCATCGGCAGGTTGCTCATTCACAGGTCGGGGACACATTTATGATTCAGACTTCTCGGTATAAACTCATATTTCAAGATAAAGACCGGATAGAGGTCCAAGCACTATTCGATCTGGAGCATGATCCGGGAGAGTTAAACAATATTGTCGCAGATGAACCAGAGATGGTGAATCAACTAATTACTGAAGTTGTGAAACCTTTTTTTGAATCCACATCGGATAGACTTGAAGATCCATGGCGGGATACATCGCCCTGGCAACAATGGGGAAGATCCCCACATTTGGAAGCGATGGAACCTTGAGGCAAGGCGTACTCCGTGGAGGGTCAACTGTGCTGCTCCAATTCAGTCTCATGGCACCTATGTAAAATAGATAATGCACCTGATTTTAGAGACGTCCATTTATCATCATCTGTTACCGTGTACATATAGATCGCATGGGCAAAAGCCCTGGTATTATGCAACTTTGCCAGTCCAGCCTGTGTGGGTCTATACCATGCTCTAAGTATTTAACGGCTTAGATGATCCCAGGTTAGTAAACCACGGCGCCCACTCTTCGGAAATGGACACACCGTGTTGTACCATGAATAGAATGGGCCGTGCTAGCCGCTTGCTTTCTTCATATGCTTTAGGGTGGACAGTCGAATTTTTCTCGGGTTGAGGCCGAGATAAGGCGGTCGCCATTGAGCATATTAGATAAAACAGATGTGGGTTGACATCATACCCTTTCCCAATTGTGCGATCGATCGCACAATTGGGAAAGCCGAGAGGAAGAAATTCGGGGATGCCGAGAAAATGGGGATTGAAATCGCCTCTTGTTTGATATAAATTATGACGCTTCAGATGTTACGGTTGGCAAGTCTGGTTTGGGTATTTTACCGTGTACGCATCATTCAGCCATTCATCACGGAGGGGTCATGATTTTTATCAGTGACAACGCTACCGGGGTTTGCCCGGAAATAATGCACTCGCTTCAAGTTGTAAATGAAGATTCAACGATAGGTTATGGAAACGATCCCTATACAAAACGGATGGAATTGGCGTTTGATACCTTCTTTGAAAAAACCGTTCATGCCTTCCCTATTGCTATTGGAACGGCTGCGAATGCCCTCGCAGTTGGTACACTTTGCCCACCTTGGGGTGCCATCTTTTGTCATGGCGAGTCCCATCTATATTGTTCTGAATGTGGGGCGCCAGAAATGTTTACCGGTGGCGCAAAGCTCATTGAATTAACCGGTAAATACGCCAAAATCTGTCCAGAGGATCTTGATCTCGCAATCCGCAAGTGTACAAAAGGGAACCCACATGTGAATCAACCTGCCGTGGCAAGTATATCACAGATCGCGGAAGCAGGGGTTGCTTATACACTCGAGGAAATAAAGACGTTAGCTGAGGTGGCACACCAGCACGATATGTATTTTCACATGGATGGGGCCCGTTTTGCCAATGCGGTCGTTTCACTGGGCTCCACCCCTGCTGAAATGACTTGGAAGTCGGGCGTGGATGTAATGAGCTTCGGAGCCAGTAAAAACGGAGCCATGATGGCTGAGGCGGTGGTGTTTTTTAATTCAGAGCTAGTGCGGGATTTTGAATTCAGACGTAAACGCGCCGGGCACCTTATATCAAAAATGAGATTTGTTTCTGTCCAACTGGAAACCTATTTAACCAATAATCTCTGGTATAAGAATGCAGACAACACAAATAAAATGGCCCGTTACATGCGTGCAGGATTGGCGAAAATCGATGGGGTTGACCTGGTCTATCCCGTAGATGCCAATCAGGTGTTTGTTACTTTATCACAGGAAATTAAACACCATTTGAGGGACGGCAAGTATGATGTTTATAGCCAAGGTGGCGTTGTGCGCTTCGTGACATCCTTTAATACAACAGAACAGGACGTGGATGATTTTATCTCAGCCGTGATTGGGTAAAGAGTTAGGCCGATCCGGTTAAAAATGGTGCCGATCCAATTGTCTTGTGGTATAGCATATAGCCCCGGTTAAATTTTCCCTTCATTCTCCCATTTTTCAAACAAGGTTTTTCGGTAGGCCGCTTGCCCCTCTTTGTCCAATCGGGCACTTTTTCCAAAATATACACACCCCAGCGCACGTCGATGTCTTTCCGTCGCATTGCCTCCTGTACGATGAATCGTCATACAATGGTGTGCAATGACATCTCCAGGATTTATAGGTACGCTGACTTCTCGTGCTGTATCCTGCGCCTTTATATCCACGATACCTTGTGAAAATCCCAAGATATTACTGAGATTATGTGGACGTAATCCCTTCACGTGAGAGCCCTTAACATACCATAAACATCCATTTTCCTCATCTGCTCGGTCAAGGGCAATCCAGAAGGTCATCGCGACGGGCGGATTTCGCATGAAGTAATATCCATCCTGGTGCGAAGGCGTTGGATTGGCGATCCGGGGTGCTTTGTCAAATAACTCCATACCCCCCGGTTCTACGTCATCTTCAAGGTACATCGAGGCCATTTCAAGAAATCGTGGACTGGTAAGAATATCGTTAAAATAGGGATCATGTTTCCCCATGTTTTCTAATCGGAAAAGCGATGCTGGATCATTTTTATCTTCATAAAGGGCTTCTTGCGCGGTTAAAGCCGGTACGATTTTATCAATATATTTGTCCAGATGTGTGATCATATCATCTACTTCGGTTGGTGATATGAATTCGGATAAAACGGCAAACCCATCTCGGTCAAAAACAGGTTTCGCGTCGTTCAGATCGGTAGGCACGATATGTTCTCCATAAATTCAGTCGTCTCGATACTCGGGATTCAACAAGTTTACAATTTGTACGGCATGAAACAGGGCCGCTGGTTCTATCTGAGGTCGTAACAGGCGTCGTTTTGGAAATAAGGTCGTTTCCCCTAACATGGGGGGGGCCACCACCACTTCAACCAGGCCGGGATTGATACGGATATTACGTTTGGGACATTTTGGCCAAATCGAATGAATCCCTCGAAAGGCCATGGGAATGATCACGACGTCTGAGGGGATTTTGCTGAATAACCCATGTTGCAAGTGAATAGATTGAATGTCAAATGCCGCTGTGGTCCCCGCTGCATAGATGACGCCTGGTCTATCTTCTAAAATATTCGCAAACCGTTGTGTGGCATTGTTGGTATCCCCTGCTCTGGGAAGCACCACATATCCATCAACATCCTCAAGAAGCCGGTCAAATTCAACCGCTTTTACGCCGAACATCGTGGTATTCCAGGAACCGAGTCTGAGCTCGACATATTCGGTTAATCCAGACCTTGAAAGTATCGTACAGGGCCTGGTATCATCCCATCCCATAGCGTCGAGAAGTTCAGGTGTTTGGAGGACATGATACATGACCGGATGATCAAATACACTCTGATGGGTGGGAAAGAATAGGATTTTATATCGACCGGATGCAAGATCCAGGGCTTGTGCCATCGATTTAAACAAAGGATCGATTTTTATTTTTACTTCGATACCAAAAATCCGAAGCGTTTTATTCGCCCAATTAAGGCTGTTATCCCATGCAGCGTCCAGCTTTTCCTCAACCGAAAGGTCTTCTTCTTCAATCACCTGTTTATGCCGGACAAAACGCCATGACGTACCAATCCAACGGGTTAATTTATACGCTCTTTGTATACCGGTATACTGATCATTTTTTCCAACATGGGGATATTCCAAAAATCGACCTTTGGCCGTACGGCTGAACAATTCAGGCACCTGCATGGGTAGGATCGTTTCAATCATCGTTTGCATCATAGGATCTAACGAGGAGATGTCTCCAGTTTTCTGCTCGAATTGTTGGATAAGCCGGTTACTTTGTTCGATCACATTCATCGCGAGATCGATCATATCCCGTGTCAATGCCGTATAATGATGGCCATACCAATAACCTGTAGGTTTTA